>VAPL010439183.1_pt1 | contig 10736 bp, 9 predicted proteins | sample 3395061 | NCBI WGS metagenome assembly VAPL01 (sample SAMN08290444, study PRJNA428436) | hydrothermal vent metagenome | isolation source: Deep-sea hydrothermal vent chimney 2 | place: Pacific Ocean: Juan De Fuca Ridge | depth 2182 m m
ATGAAAAGTTTCTTCTTACTTATCCCATAAAAAGTCGCGTATCTTGGGTAAATATTCCCAACCTCTTGAGCTATTATAATTTTTGTATTGCTTGTTTGTGTTTCGATTTCTGTACGAGAAATATCATCAACACCATTATCACCATCAAAAAAATTACGGTAAGACATCAATAAAATTGACGAACTATCAACTTGACTCAACGAATCTACGACATGATCAAAAGTAGACGAAGTAACTCCTTTGTATGTAATAAGTGGAGTCCATTTTTGCTTACTATCATAAAAGTGTGGCAACACAACACTTAGTCTAAAATTTTTATATCCGCTAATTCGTGTTGATACAATATCAACGAACTCAACAAAATCACTTAAAACACTTTTCTTGTTGTTCTCATAATTAGAGAGCAGGTAAGGTTCTACATCATATTGCAAACCGCGAATTTTTGCATTTGGATATTCATTGTTATATTCAATTACAAAATCTATAAAAGCATACGCTTTCCAGCGATTTTTAGGTTGAGCCCATTCTTTTGACCCAGCAACAACATCTATATTTATATCATTAAAATTTGCATAACTAATAAATTTTTCCAATGCTTCAAAATATTTTCGTTTGTATACTTTGTCCATAGATAAAAAATCATCAATACTTATATAAATAGCATTGAATTTTGCAAGTTTTGCCTCATTTATCGTTGAATAAATTTTATTTCCAAGCACAAATGGAGATGACCACACCCACACTCCATATTCATGTTTAGAGTTAGGTATAAAATTTGTTGATATTGATTTTATTGTTTTGATTTGCTCTACGGTATTATTATTTTTAAATATGAAATTTGATGTTATAAAAAAAACAACCCCAATAAAAAAACCTCCTATCAATATATACTTAATTATATTTTTCACTGAAAAAATCATCTTAATATTATTAATCTGCGTGTACAACAGAAACACCACAACCTGTTCTTTCCCATTTTTGCCACTTAACTTCTTTCTTTTTAAGTGTGTTCCAAATAGTAAAGAACAGGGAGCGAAACTCTATATAAGTTGATAAATAATACAAAAGCCATGTAATCGGAGCAAGAATAAATGCTGAAAGTTTCTGATTTTTTCTGTCTATAAGAATAACAACTGAGATCATAATTGCCTCTGCTCCAATCCAAGTAAGAAATGGCGAAAAGTCTTGTATTAAATATGAATAAATATACAGAAAAATTATAAACCAAGGTTCAAATGTTAATTGCATACTGCTAAAATATACAAAAGGGATCATTACCCACATAAGTAATTTATTATGCTGTCTATCTTTACTAAAAATAATGTGTCTGTGGAGATAAAGAGTTTGAAACCACCCTATCTTCCATCGTAATCTTTGCTTCGCAAGTCCATCTACGCTGTTTGCCCCTTCAGTATATACAATAGCATCATCTGCATATACAACTTTCATTCCTGCGTCACAAATACGAACAGAAATATCGATGTCTTCCGTAATATTAGTATCACTATATAAACCGACAATATCAAAAACGTTGCGCCTAAAAGCAGCAGCTGCACCGCCTATGATATAAATTGTTCCCAGAACAGACTCTGCATTTTTTGCATAAAATGAATTCAGGAATTCAAGAAATTGAACAGTACCGACAACTGTATCTGTATTCCCTATTTTAACATTACCAACAACGGCGCTAACCGTTGGATCTGCAAATGGTTTGATAAAACTCCCAACTGTATCAGGTGTAACAACACAATCAGCATCAATTGTAATCACAATATCGCCACTTGCTTTTTCTATTCCATAATTTAAGGCACTGCCTTTTCCTCCATTCTCTTTATAGTAGTATTTTAATACTACCCCCCCCCCCGAACGAAGTCTTGCTTAATTTCTCAACAAAACTACTCATCATGTCATGAGATTTATCTGTACTACCATCATTAACCACGATAATTTCTGTATTTTTATATTTACTGTTCAAGACAGTTTTTACTGTATTTAAAAGACCTATTTCCTCGTTATAAGCAGGGATGATAACAGATACTTTAGGTTTGTATTTTGCGCTAGGGTAACGATTTTCTCTAATAGTTTTTACAACAACATTCCAAGGTGCAATTAAAATAAGAAGTATTGCTTTTGTATATTTAATAATGAGCAAACTCATGAATAAAATAATCATAAGCTGTAATAGAGAATAAGGATCTTTCCGTAAGGGCTCCAAAGTAAAAACTGAAAATATAATCAAAAAAGTTACTGTGTATAAAAATAAGTAAATTGTTATTTTTCTAGCCATATAATTGTTATTTTTACAAACAAGTTTGATATTGCGATAAGGTGTATAAATGCTAAGATAATTTTTAAGAAAACAGGTACGCCAGAAAAAAGTATAATATATATTATATAGCTCAAGAATAAAACTACAGTAAGCCAAAGTAATGTCTTGAAAGATTTAAGGAAAAACAAGATATAACTATAGTATTTTGTTTTTAATAGGTTATCTCCAAAACTTCTAATTTTATTTTTAGAATATAAAGTCACATCAACAAAAACTTGCTGAATAATATTAAAGTATTTTTCTATCTGTGAAGTAATCATTATTAATTTGTGTAAATTTACAAAAAAAAATCACCCCTATGAATCTATCGGGGTGCTGAAAAGTATCTCATATTAAATTGTATTTGTCAAGTCCGTCTGTTTTTCTGCTATTCAGTCATAAATTTTACTAGATTATGAAAGCCCTCAACGGCTCAACGCGTTGAGCCGTTGAGGGCTTTTAGTCTTATTATTCCTAACGAGGAGCGAAATGAGAACCGAACGAGTAAAACGAGAGAGATTTTCATTTAGTCCGAGTGACGGAATATCAAGCTTTGCTTATTTTAAAACATAGTAAACCGCATTGCCTGTTTTGCCGATTTGTCTAACTTTTTGTTCCTTTTCTAACTCGTTCATATATCTTGTTGCTGTCGCATCTGACACACCAAGCAATTTTTCAATATCATTATTTACCACTCTTTTATTTTCACGCAAAAAAACCAAAACTTTATCCTTGTTTTCCGTTTTTTTCTTTGCCTGTTTCCCAATCAAACCGCCATTTCTCCTCCGCGCAAAATACGCCCCGATTCCAATTCCAGCAATAGCAATGATAATTAAAATTAAGATATTCATGACCTACTTCTTAAAACTTAAAATTGTTATAAACAAGGTCAGAAAAGTTAACAGGAATATGAGTATCTCAATAAAATGGTTTTTTATATATTCTGAGGTTTTTTGGAGAATGGGTTTTATTTTATACCTTCCATTTTCAGTAATATAAATAAACGAACTATTACCCAAAGGTTGTTCATAGCGGATAAAATCTTTATTCTGTAGTGCTCTAAGTCGAGAACGATATTCTTCTTTTGTTATATTAAAATTCCCGAATGTTTCATTTATGGCACTCGATTCTAAAACTTTATCTTTTTCGGTAAGATATTCAAGGATTTTTTTATCTGTTTTATTCATAATTTTATTCTATCAAATTTTCAATCTTTTGTTTTTCCATAACTTTGTAAGAAATACTTAATATTAATTCTTTATGAGAATAATCTCTGTAATATAGATAATATTATCCGAAACTATATATTTTATAATATATCCTAAACTCTCTTTCTCCATCCTTAAAACTTAAATTCTTAACACCATTTGCAAAAAATCTTTTTTCAGCCCACTGAACATGAAGAATTTTCTGATTTGTATCAGATAAATATTTCTCAAGTAAATCTTTTCTTAGGTATGTAAATACCGTATGATCATCAAAACTTTCACCAGTGCTAAAAGTAGTAGAAGCAAGTTCTCCAGAATCTTCAAACATATTAGAACATTGCGGTTTTATATGTAAATTTAAGTGATTTGATATAGATTTTGATGGAGTAACAATTTTACCTGAAGAAATAATTTCGCTATGATAACTTTCCCAGAGGTGTTCAAAAACTGTATTTACAGTTTCAACTTTTTTTTCATTTTTATTTGTACCTCTCTCTTTTTCTGGACCTTCAAAATCATAGTACATTGAAAAATGAGAACTATAATCTCCTGGTATTAAATCACACCAAGGAAACTCTCCTTGAAATACGTAGTAATCACTTACAGGTTCGACGTGGTCTAATGTGTAATCATTATGCTTTTTCGCGATACTTAAAACTTCTTCGAAATCATCTTTGTTAACTAAAATTGTGTTGATAGAAACATAAACATCTCTATGTTTGTCATCCAAATCTTTTTGAGCAATTAACCCTTTTAGTAAAGCCCAGTCAGATTTTTTATCATCAAAAGGAAGTTTTGCAATCAATAAGTCTTTCAAATTAAGATCTACATCAGTTTCGTACCATACTTTTTCTGGTTTTGATAAATCTCCAAGAAAATTTACTTCGCCACGTTCCTTTAGTAAATCATATTCTTTTAACTCAACAGGAAAACTTGGATCAATATCTACATCAGAAATACGAAATTCGTTTTCATCATTCCATCCTTTTAATAAACCAAGATCGCTTCTACACCCCGCCATTTCATAAAAAGCTATCCATGAATATTTTTTTCCATAACGATCAGTCTTCCCAGAATTGTCATCATGAGAATAATTCCACCCATCTCTTGCTATTTGTTTATCTATCTCACCAAAACTTTCCAATGAATATCCTAAATTATAAATTCTCCAGTAAATACCTGTTAAAACTTTCTGGTACTCAATATGCTCCCTTTCATAGTTTCTCCTACCTTCTACTAATCTTCCAATTGTATAATTTTCAAAATCCATATGAATTGGGGCATTTCCGTCACGATATTGACCCTCGTTTTTATCCTCATTTTCTTCCCATACTTTATGCGAATAATTTTTAAGTGGATATATAATTAATTCTTTTTCAACGTCAGTTAGCAGATCAGGATAATGCAGTAATGCTATATCGATTGTTCTTTTTGCATAATCTCTTGCTAAAATATGAGTGGTTGTATATTCTGCATTTCCTGAAAACATATTGTCAAAGATGAATCTCCCATACTTCGGTAACCATTTTTTCTTATACGAATCATCATTCAAGTCATTTTGCCTTGCCATTGCTAAACCATAGGATGCAGCTAACATTCTTTCTGATACATACGGGTCATTAACCTTTAAAGAATATTCTAATAACTCTAAAAACTCTTCTGGATATTTCCTAGCGTAGTAATACAAAGCTCTCGTTGCTTCATCTCTAAGCTTTCTTATGTTTGTTGTTAAAACCCACATAACTTTTTTAGCTGCAAGATGTACTCTGTTAGACAATTCTCCTTTTCTCTTGCAAGCTTCCTCAAATTGTTTTACAAAACTAGAAAAATAAGAATTTCCATACCAAGAATGGTTTTCTCTTATATATTCACTCCAAGACAAATCTCTATCGAGCACAGAAAGACTCCCGAGTAAATCTGACCAAAAATTAAAGTTTACTGGATGATCTTTGTCTGATTCTACATTTCTAGCAAGATTAAAAAGGAAATATCTATTGTCGCCATTAAAAAACTCTTTCTCCAAAAACTTTTTTATTAGGTGTTCATTTTCCTTAATATACTTCGTGTTTATTTCAAAAAGAGATTCTGTTGAATACTGCTTTGCTCTTTTGTTTTTTAGAATATCAAATATAAAGATTCTCTTTTCCTTAACCAAAAGAATGCTAATGGTTCTGAGAATATCGTTAAATAGTGGATGTTGAGTTTTTGTGTGTAGAAGTTTTTTTCTAAATGTCCTAGATTTAATTAACTTTAATAATGGATCATTACTTCCAACTTTCTTATTTATCTTCATAAATAACTCACCCAAAAATCTAGTTCCACTTTCTGGTATTAGGAATTCTAATCCAATTTTAGATAACCTTATGAAGATATTTTCATTTCGAACCGTTAATAAAGGGTAACTTTTTCTATATTTCTTTATTAAATATTTTGAAATTATATACCCACCTAACAAATCATAAGTAAACTGTATTTCTTCTTTATTTTCTTCTTTATTCCAATCCCTAAATACCAATAGATTCTCTCCTGAGAAAATTTCCAATTCCTCATTTGTGAATAAGTTTTCTGAGCGAGGAATACCTCTTAAATTATTAATCCATATATATTCAGCAAGCTTTAACAATTTATCCTTAGTAAAATTAGTATCATACTTTTGATCCAATTTCTTTAAAGAATGAGTAATATTCTCATTACTTTTTTGTATATACTCATCAAACACCTCGAACAAATCCTCATTTTGAAACGATACTTTTGTTATTTTTTTACGATCAGGGTTTTTTACCTCACAAAATAGTTTTAAATATAAAGGATGTTTAAAATCACCAATAGCATTTGAATGAATGTCCAGTTTTATCTTGTAAAAATCAAAATATTTATCTATGGCTTTCCAAGTTAGTCCTTCAAAACCACTAACATGAGCCTTTTTCTTCCACCAATCTTTATTAGTTTTATAATCAAAGTAATTTTTATCAAATAATTGATCTTCATACGAAGTACGGTAAGTGGTAATTACAACCAAGTGCGGATAGTTCTTTTTGATTTTTAAAATCAGCCTCTCAAGTCCTGTTCTCCAAATCGTGTCACAATAAGTAGATTCATTTAATCCATCAATAATGATAGGTATCTTTGTTTTATTTACTTTTGCAGCAATCTCTAAGGCGCCCAAAAAATCATCAAAAGACCAATCTGTTGGAATGTCTAGACTATCTTTTAATTGTCCTTCTAATGAGTTGTCTGCGTTTATATCTTTTGCAAAAATAAATATTGCTGGTTGTTTTTGGTTTATAATTTGATCCTCATAAATATTAAACGATACATGGGTTTTCCCCATTCCTGCCTCGCCAGAAATATGTAGTTCATTTTGATATAACAATTCAAAAACTTTAAAAGAGTACTCTAATGATGATGCTGCATATTCTTTTAGAGAGTAACGTGGACCAAAAAGAATATCTGCTACTTCTCTTCTTTTTCTATTTTCTTTTTGAATTTCTTCAGGAACTTTTTTTAGTAGTGGCATCTTGATTCTTTCCTCAGATTTTTCTTCAAAAAATAAAACCCTAAAAAAATTAAAGATTTTATTGATAGGATTTACTCTTATTTTTTCTGAGGCGACTGAGTCTTCTTCCTCCAGCTCTTCTTTCAAGGGTTTTATTGGGTCGCATATTTTAGAACCAACCAACTTATCATATTCACGTCTAAAATTCTCTAATGTGTCTGAATACATTTCAAATTCTTTTATTTTATTTTTTAGATTTACTTCATCTTTACAGAGTGTCAATTGCTTTAACTCTTCTAATTTTTTTATTCCGTTTTCGATTACGTCAAACTTGTCACGCAAAAACTCTCTAAACTTTAATTGAATTTCTTTATATTCACTATTAACATCTTCTGAAAATAATTTCGATAGAGAATTTTTATACTCTTCTGCATACATTCCAACTTGTTGATTTTCAATTTCTTTTTCCAGGATCTCAACAAGTCTTTCGCCACCCAAGATCTTATTAACTGTATTATCAATATCTGTTGGAATATGTATTTTTGATTCATATTTTGCCTTAATTTGTAAAGTTTTTACATCTATTCTATATCTTTCTTCAAACCATTCATCAGAAAGTAGTTTCTCAGAAAAGAAAAAATTGAGAATATTTTTATACTTTTTCAGGTAGTCAAGGAGCTCGCTATCTCCCCAGTGTATTAACTCAACATCACTGTCTTCTGGTAAAACCTTTTCTCCATCTTTTTCAGATAATGCTAAATTATTTTTAAACCAGGACTCTTCATCTGTAGTAAAATCACACTTACTACAAAGAAACCACTTCTTAAGAGTAGAGTGTTTTTTATAAGCAGTTTGTAAGGATTTTTTAATTTGTTCTTTTCTACCTCCTTTGTTTATGCGACAAAAAAATTTTACTTGCCATCCCCACACCTCACCATTAGGTAATGTAAGAAAAAATTCTACTCCATCTCCACCACCGCTGTCGTCTATGGGTGTAAAAATTCCACTATTATTAAACTCTTCGTGGGCAATCTGGTAACACAACTGCTCAAAACTTTTCTTTTGATCAGTTCGATACGGCTTTAATTTCCCCCAATTTAATATTTCACTCACGGTCTTGTTTTAAAATGAATGGCTTTTATTTTTATTTCCCAGATTTTCTTCGGTTACATTCTTTGCACAACATCTGACAATTTTTTTCTATTGTTTTTCCTCCTTCATGCCAAGGCGTTATATGATCTGCCTCCATTTCTTCTATTTCAAATTTTTCTTTACATACTACACAGACGCCTTTTTGCTTTTCATAAACTTTTTGTCTTTCGGCATCAGAAAATGCACGAATGGAAAGATATTTTGCATCGCGAGTTAATACATAAGGATAAATACCACTTTTCTTTTTTATATCATCATCAAGTATCAATTTTGCTGTTTCTTCTTCAATTTTTTCTGTGTCGTATTTTCCATCTTTATAATCATTATAAAGCGTACCCCAATCCACCCCTTTCATAAATTTCCTTTTATTAGTGAAGGTTGCACCTACCCAAGTAATTACATCTTGAAAATATCTCCACAGGGCACTCGCATTTTGGTCATGCTGATGTTTTGACATATATTCTTCAATATCTCCTTCAGAAACCCACTTAATAGCAGTTTCTAAATAATCCTGTCGTATTGGTGAGCCATTCAAATAATCACTACCAATTCCATAGGCGGCACAACCATTTTTACTAAAATAACGTTTGGCATCAGAAACCCATGAGCCTGAATAAACTGCATTTCTCAACTCTTGGTCTGTTAGTTTTTCTCCAGCGATATTTATGATTTTAAACCACTCCAATTTTTCGCTATCATTACCAGAGCAAAAGTATACTGTTAATTCATAATTTAAAATCTGCTCTTTTTTATCATTTGTTAGATTATGGAAAGCTAACCCATCTACGGAAAAGTCACCATTCACATACTGGCAAACTGAAATTGTGCGTTGTTGCCCATCAATTATCTCAAAATCTCCACTTTCTCGAACTGCCCAATACATCACATTCAAAGGAAACTCTTTTGTAACAGTGCCAATGACCGCATCGCGTTGTTTATCCTTGTAAATAAATTCTCTTTGATATGGTGGGCGAATATCAAGCTTGCCGTCAAATCCAGTAACTCCTTCTTCTTCGTTATCTTCAAAGCCCTTAGTCAATTCACGAATCGTAATGTTTTTAAGTTCTATTTTCATGGTACTTTATTTATTAATTTTCTTATTTTTTATAACCACCCTAACATAAATGGGTTTACCATTAACTTGTGACAAATATTTGCCTTTGGTTTTATCTGTTGGCCCATCTAAAATACTATATCTATTTAAGCCATCTATTATCTCAAATTGGTCTGGATTATATTTATCCATAAAAGTAACAGGAACTCCCATTGCTCCTTCATAATCCATTGGAATATCTTTTGTCACATTAATATTAATTGCGTCATAATTGTCATATTTTGGATATTTCTCTTCATTTCCATAATATTTTTTATAAAGGATCAAATCTTCGTGTCTCTCTTTAAAATCTAAATTAGTATACCAACGAACACTTGGTACTCTAATATATCTGTTTCCTTCCTTATCAATTCTAAGACTCTTACTCCTAACTTCATAATCTAGTGGAACCCCAAACTCTCTATCACCGCTATGAATACTCGGTCCTAACCATATCTTATTTTCTTTTATTAATTTAAATATTTCTTTATAGGTTAGTGCATTTAAATTTCCAATTATTACAAATTTTTTATCTTGTTCGATCAGTTGAGCAACATATTCTCTGAATAAAGAAAATGGCGGATTCGTGACAACAATATCGGCTTGTTCCAAAAGTTTTAGACTTTCCTCACTGCGAAAATCTCCATCACTTTTTAGATGTTTAATTCCAATTTCTTCAAGATCAGGTACATGATTTTCATTTTTATCTCCTTTGTATTCTAAATAAATTGCTTTTTCAGAATCGTTTTGACTAAATAAATCTACCTTTTGATTTTTATAACAAGTAGTAATTAATTTTTTCAGACCTAACTTTTCGAAATTGTAAGAGAAGTAGTGGAAAAAATTACTAACACGAGGGTCATCGCAATTACAATAAACAACTTTATTTTTAAAGTGTTTTCTGTAGTGTTTTAGTTCTTTTTCAATATCAACAAGCTGAGTATAAAACTCATCCTTCTTTGCTTTACTCGCACTGCGTAAATTTTTGTTTGAAGATATATTTGCCATAATAATATTATTTCAAAAGCTCATCAATCGACACACCAAGTGCTTTAGCAATTTTTTGGACAGTATCGATTGTCGGACTTTTTATTCCACCTAATTCAATTTTGATAATAGTAGCGTGAGATATGTCAGCTAACCTAGAAAGGCGGTCTTGTGATAAACCTCTTGCTTTTCTAAGTTTCTTTATGTTTTTAGCCACTGTTGATATTGTTTTCGACATTGTAGTATGATATTATCTATATTATGATATAGATAATATGTTATCTTTCATTGATTATCTATATTGATATATAGTACAAAATTTTTATCATTTAGTAAATATCTAATGAGCAACGGCTCAACGCGTTGAGCCGTTGGAAAAATGACCAAAACAGAAATTTTCTTTTCCTTTTTGAAAAAATGTTTGGGGGGCGAAAAGAAGAAGAAAAAACGCAAAGAAAAATTTTCTGTTTTGTGTGCGCCGTAGCTTTAGCG
>VAPL010510218.1_pt1 | contig 10736 bp, 5 predicted proteins | sample 3395061 | NCBI WGS metagenome assembly VAPL01 (sample SAMN08290444, study PRJNA428436) | hydrothermal vent metagenome | isolation source: Deep-sea hydrothermal vent chimney 2 | place: Pacific Ocean: Juan De Fuca Ridge | depth 2182 m m
GCCTCATCTTCGGTGATCGTGACCGGCACTTCGATCCGGTCTCGAACCTTGCCGTTGATCTGAACGACCATGGTCGCCATGTCCTCAGCGATCAGTTCTTCATCGTACGTCGGCCACGGTGCAACGACGACCGAGCCATCCTTGCCCATACGACTCCACAGTTCCTCACTGATATGTGGGGCAAGCGGCGACAACAGCCTCGGAAACACGTCTGCGACATCGGAGGGAACGAGCGGCTGGGCTACAAGGGCGTTGTTCAACTCGAAGAGCCTCGCAAGCGCCGTGTTGAAATGCAGGTCATCCATGTCCTTCGTCACAGCCTCGATCGTTCGATGAAGGAGGACCTGGAGATCCCCGGTCGAGGGATCGTCTGATACGAGGACGTCGCCCGTCTCTTCATCGATGAAGTTCCTCCACAGTCGCTGCAGGAAACGATGCGTGCCGACGATGTCTCTCGTGGACCACGGCCGCGACGTGTCGAGTGGCCCCATGAACATCTCGTAGAGGCGCAGCGTGTCGACGCCGTACTCCTCGAAGATGTCGTCCGGATTCACCGAGTTCTTCAACGACTTGCCCATCTTGCCGTAGACCCTCGACACCGGCCTGCCCTCATGCGTGTAAACGTCGCCGTCGCTCACGACCTCTTCTGCCGGCACGTACACCCCCCGGTCGTCCTGGAAGGCATCGGCGAGGATGTACCCCTGGTTGAAGAGGCGACCGAAGGGTTCCGGGGTCGAAACGTGTCCGAGGTCGTACAGCACCTTGTGCCAGAACCGGGCGTACATGAGGTGGAGAACCGCATGTTCGACACCGCCAACGTACAGGTCGACACCGACCTCACCCATCCAGTACTTCTCTGCCTCCTCTGAAACGAGAACGTCCTCGTTGCGCGGGTCGAGGAAACGCAGGTAGTACCAGCAGGACCCGGCCCACTGAGGCATCGTGTTGAGCTCACGGGTGTACGTCACGCCGTCGATCTCGACGAACTTCCAATCGTCGGGGGCTTTTGCAAGCAACGGGGTCGGTTCGGCGTTCTCATCGTTCGAGGCGTGGGGGCGGTAATCCTCGACCTCGGGGAGACGGAGTGGGAGGTCCTCGTCGGGCACCGTGCGGAGCTCACCGTTCGGGCCATGGAGTATCGGGATCGGCTCTCCCCAGTACCGCTGACGCGAGAACAGCCAGTCGCGGAGCTTGTAGGTGATGGCGCCTTCACCATGACCGTTGATCTCGAGCCACCGGATTGTCTTCTCCTTGGCGGTCTCGATGTCGAGTCCGTCGAGGAATCCGGAGTTGATCGCAGGGCCGGCTCCTGTGTAGGCCTCCCCGATGAACTCCTTTGGAGGCTGGACGGTGCGCACGATCGGCAGGTCGAAGGCTTCGGCGAACTCCCAGTCACGTTGGTCCTGACCGGGCACCGCCATGATCGCGCCGGTGCCGTACCCCATGAGTACGTAGTCGGCGACGAAGACGGGGATGCGCTCACCCGTGAGTGGGTTCGTCGCGTACGCACCGGTGAAGACACCCGTCTTCTCACGATCCTCGACCTGACGATCGAGTTCCGATTTGCGTGATGCAGCGAGGCGGTACGCCTCGACCGCAGTTCGCGGGTCGTCGATTCCGAGCGTCCACTTCGGCTTCGTGCCGTCGGGCCACGTCAATGGGGTGATCTCATCTACGATCGGATGCTCGGGAGCCACGACCATGTACGTAGCTCCAAAGACCGTGTCGGGGCGGGTCGTGAAAACTCGGAGGTGAAGGTTGCCCTTGATCGGGAACACGATGTGGGCACCCTCGGACCGCCCAATCCAGTTGCGTTGCATCGTTCTCACGGACTCTGGCCAATCAACCAGTTCGAGCTCGTCTATGAGACGGTCGGCGTAAGCGGTGATGCGCAGCATCCACTGGCGCAACGGCCGGCGATACACCGGATGGTCACCTCTATCTGACCGTCCTTCGGCAGTGACTTCCTCGTTCGCGAGGACCGTTCCGAGGGCAGGGCACCAGTTCACCGGAACCTCGTCGATGTAGGCGAGACGCTGGCTGTCGAGGTAGGTGCGCCGATCATCCTCGGGGAGGTTCATCCAGGCAACGCCGTCGGCGTCACGCAGCCCATCTTCGAGTTCGCTCACGAGTTCGTTGATGGGACGGGCCTTCTGCTTCTCCTTGTCGAACCACGACTCGAAGAGCTGCAGAAAGATCCACTGCGTCCAGCGGTAGTACTCGGGGTCGGTGGTCGCGAATGACCGGTTCCAGTCGTAGGAGAAACCGAACGCCTTGAGTTGGCGCGTGTAGTTCTCGAGGTTCTTTTCCGTCGTCACTCTGGGGTGGATGCCGGTATCCACGGCGTACTGCTCGGCAGGAAGGCCGAAGGCGTCGAAACCCATGGGGTGAAGAACGTTGGCGCCACGCATCCGGTGGTACCGCGAGAAGATGTCCGTCCCTATGTACCCGAGAGGGTGACCGACGTGAAGGCCTGCGCCCGACGGATAGGGGAACATGTCGAGGATGTAGAGCTTGCGCTTCGTCTCGTCGAAGTCCGGATCGCCGGGATTCGGGACGCGGTAGATCCCTTCGGCCTCCCACGTGGCCTGCCAGCGGTTCTCTATCTCTCGAAAGTCGTAGGTCGGCATCTATCTCCTCGCGACGCGCAAGCGTAGTCCCCTTCGGCTCGCAGAGAGATTCCGGCTCAGCGCCCGAGGTCCGGGTCGTCCTGGATGACACGGCTACGCACGGTGAACGCCGAGTTGCCCGACAGAATGCCACCCCGTCCAAAGAGACGACCGGCCTGCCAGTTCGACAGGCCCAGCTCCGGCTTGCCGAGCGCATACTGCCCGTCGACCCAGCGTGTGAATCCGTTGCCGACGAACGGTGCATCGACGGATGCGAAGAACGCGTCGTGTTCGGTGTCGCTTCCAGAAATCAATGAGGCAACGAACCTTGGACTGTACGCGTTGAAGAACACGACGGCCTCCTCGACGGTGTCGACGAGTGCCACGGTGACCTCCGGGCTGTCCTCCCACTCCCACTCCTTGCCGAGGTCGGCCTCCTCGATCACCTCGGCCTGTGCCTCGACGACGGCCCCCTCCGCCCGCGAGATCGGGACCCGTCGCGTGAACCACTCGTCGGGGAACGCCTCGCGGTCCCTTTCGAGCACGTGCAACTTCGTGTTGGTCCCCCGCCTGGCCCCGGCTCTCTCGATCGCTTCGAGGAACGCGGGGATGAGGTCGTCGGCTCGTCGACGGGGGATACACACCGTGTTAAGGGTGTTGCAGACCTTGCGGTCGAGAGAGTTGAAGACGGCTGAGGCCAGGTCGAGGCAATCGGCGTCGAGTCCAGCGACGATCCACGCACCACCCGTTCCGTGGAGACTCACCGCGTTGCCTGCCTGGCGAGCGACAGCGCCGAGCCGCTCCGTCGCTGCTCCGGACCCTCTCGCAACGGCGAGGGCGAGGCGGGTATCTCCCATCATTGCAAGTCCGGCGCCCCGACTCGGGCTCGCCACCAACGCTGCAGCACCAGGGGGCAGGCCTGCAGCAGCAAGTGCCGGGTCGAGAGCGTTCTCGACGATCGCCTGGGCGGTGCCGAGAGCGTCCGAGCCGATGCGGAACACGACCGTGTTCCCGCCACGCAGGACACCGGTCGCGTCGGCGAACACGTTCGGACGGCCCTCGAAGACGAACCCGATCACGCCGAGTCCGTCGGCGACCTGTTCGACTCGCCAGCCGTCGTGCTGGATGGTCTCGAGCACGCGGTGCCTCTCGCTCGGTGCGGCCGCCCAGCCACGCAGGCCGTCGACCATGTCCGCTCGCATCGCCTCGTCGAGGATCAGCCTCGTCACCGACCTTCCCGCGACGCGAGCTGCCTCGACATCAGCCTCGTTGGCCGATGCGATGGGGGCGAACTGCCTATCGTCGGCGAGAGCGTCGGCGAACAGGTTGTAGAAGTTGGTGATCTGATCGTCGGTGACGGCACCCATCGCACCGAACGCCTCCGATGCTCTGCCGATGGCGGTCGCGGCGACGTCGAGATCAGCTGCCGGGACATGGATCAGCTCACCGGTGTCCTGGCGGACGATCAACGCATCTCCCGCTGCGAAGGCCTCAGCGAGTTCGTCGGAAACGAACGTGACGCGGGAGCCGCCCCAGGTGATCGGCATGCCGGGGTGAAGTGAGAGCAGTCTGTCCTGAGTCATAGCGGCATCGTACAGCCGATGTGCTGTCGACGGTCGTCACAGAGACGAGCGGGGGACGATGCCCCGGCGACTGCAACGGTCACACCTCGGGCCCTTTGCCTCTCCGGCGCCGGATCACGAGAGCACCGCCGACTCCGGCAGCACTCCCTGCAACAGCAAGCAGGAGCCACAGCGGTGTTCTGCTCCTCGACGAGTCCTCAGAGTCTGCTGCATCGAGTACCTCGACTGTGTCCGCAGGCTCGGATGCCTGTTGCATATCTGCGATGCTGAGCGCTGGTGTGCCCGGTATGCCGTGAAGGAACGACGGGATCTGACTCGGATCGATCGGGTCGGTTCCACCCTCCAGCTCCGTCAGGTCGTCGTACCCGTCGCCGTCGGTGTCGATCACCAGAGGATCCGTTCCCGCCTCGAACTCGCGAAGATTCTGCAATCCATCACCATCTGGATCCTCTGGCCCATCTGATGAGTCGAGTGGATCGAGGCCGTGGTCGATCTCCCACTGGTCATCCATGCCGTCGGCGTCTGTGTCCGTGATGACCGATACTGATATCGAGTCCGTCGACTCATCAGTCGGGCCGATGACCGTCAGGGAGATCTCGTGGCGCCCGGGCACGACGAGCGGTATCGGTACTTCGCGACCGTCACCCACCGCCTGGCCGTCGAGCGACCACCTGTAGGTGATTGCTTCGCTCGTTCCCACCGATCCGATGCCCGCTGTGGCACGGATGATCCCCGAACGCACGAAGTCTCCCTCCAGCGGTGTGGAGATCATCGCTACCGGAGTGAGCTCGCCAAGGTTCACGCTGTCGACGGTCGCGCTGGCGACTCTCATGCCGTCGGATGCCTGGACACGGATACGCCAGCCTTCACCGTCGAGGAACAGATCGTTGAGGTCGATGTCTAGGGCGGGCTCCTCGGACGAGCCGATCGTCCACCATGCACCTGCGTCGCGTGATGCTTCGACCACGAAGCCGTCCGACGAGTTGCCAATCCAGGTGACCGACAGCTTGTCGTCGGTGACTTCCGCGACGAGACCGTCGACTGCAGGCGTGACGCCAGACGACATCACCGTCTTGCCGTCGGGGAGGGCAAGCCCGACTGCCGGGCTGTCGGATGGAAGATCGACACGCACGAGATACCCAGCGTCGACGGCATGGGTGGGACCAGGCAGGACCCACCCTCGCACCGTGCCGATCGGCTCTCGCTCCTCATCGAGGAGCGAGACCTCGATCGGATCTCCGAGATCGAAAGCCTCACCTTCACCTAGGTAGCTTCGAGCAAGGGCAAGACCACTCTCACGCACCGCGACGTTGACGACGACGCGTTCCCCACCGTCGTCTCCCTGGGCACCGCTGGGGACCTCGGTTCCCTCGTTCGAGGCAGCGCGCCCTCGTCGATCACCCGACGGGTGGTTCTCGAGGAGTGCGTCGAACATGTGGTTCCAGGTGGCGACAGACGTCCAGATGGGAGCGGGACCGTACGAGAGATAGTCGTGGACGTGTCCGCCCGATGGATCCATCACGACAGCCATCCGCGTCGTATCGAACCCCCACGCCGGCCGCTCAGGGGGTGCGATCTCGCCGTGGTCGCCGGGCCACCGCTGCCGTCCGTTCTTCTCACCATGTGCCTCGCCGGAGTGTCGGAGGCCGGTCGTGTGCGCGGCCTCCTGGGCGAGAGTTCCCCAGAACAGAGTTGTCCTGAACATGGTGGGCTCACCAACCCATGCGCATCCCCCTCCGATGGGTGCATCCGGTGGTGTGAGGAAGTAGGCGAATGTGCGCATCTGAGATGTGCCGACCTTCGTCGGAAACCACGATTCGTTATTGCAGTAGAGCTCGGTGAATGCAGACTTCAGGTCACTCCAGCTGAATCCTGAGACAACACCCAATGGGTGGTTGCTGCCGAGCGGGATCGAGGATGACGGATTGCGCTGAGTCAGCTTCACACCTCCGAAGTCGGTGAAGTATGGCAAGTCACCCCGTGCGGGCAGCACCCTCCACCATTGCGCGAGACTCGTTCGCGCCTGTTCCTCGGTCGGTGACGCAGACTTGATGTCTCCCACGCCCGCGCCGGCGCACAGATTTCGTCCGAGATCGATCTGGTCCTGCGTACATCTCCAGAAGAACTCGACGAGCGTCGGAAACGCTGAGATCCTCCCGGTGTCACGGAAGGTGACCGAGCGGGTCAGGGTGTTGACGTAGCCGTCGGCGAACGGGGCCTCAGCGATCTGTCCCGGAGCCGACGAGGGGTTGACCTCCATTCGCAGCGTCACGTCGCCAGTCGTCCAGGTATATGGCAGCAGGAAGTTCCATGTGCGATCGGCGAACGGCCTCGACCTCGCCTCAGCGAGCATCCCGGGTTCTCCAACAACCACATCAACGCGCTCCGCGGTCTCGGGCATCAGCGGCGACCCCGGCAGCGATACACCATCTCTGAAACCATAGAGCCGCGCAGCGATGGACAGTGGCTGGGGACGTGCAGGAGCAGGGCCCGTCGGAAACGTCTGGACCGAGTACCCTCGCACCACCGTCTTCTTCCCTTCGACCAGCCGGAAGTCGTCTTGGACGCGACTGCCTGCCCGCTGCACCTCGAGAGGACCGCGTATCGCCTGAGTGATCTCCATGGCCCACGGCACGATGTCCACTTTGGACGCCACGGAGCGAACATACGCGCTCTCAGGAAGGGCGGGCGGACCCGTGCCAATGAGGTCCAAGCTCGCTGCGCCGGCGAACCCCGGCGCCGCAGTCGCCGCGTTCACAGTCACAGGACCCGGTGGAATCCTGACGCCGTCCAGCCAGAACAGGCGCGAGAGCGTCGATCCGTCCTCGGAGTAGGTGGGTGGTCCCAGCTGTGCGACAGAGTTGAGCATCTCGGTTCGATCCCAGTTGGGGAGCACGATCCGAATCCCACCTATCAACGAGAGGGTAGACGGCAGGGTGATGCGACCGATGATGGGGGTGCGCCTTCCGGCATCGATCCGTGTTCCAGATGCGGGAAATATCATCTCCATGTCTGCCGTCTCATAGCCACCGTCGAAGGGATATGGATCGGCTCCGGAGAACATGTCGTCGATATCGAGCCGAACCGGCTGGTTGTCCGAAGTGAACGCAGTCAGCTTCACCGAGGCGACGCCCGAATACGTCCTCGCGCGGACGAGCATGCACACATTCGCAGGAGACGGGTCGGGACCGAGAACGATCTCATCGATGTCCACGTCATCGCGGTGGGCGTCCCGTGCCGTCAACCGCACGGTCACGGGACCGTCTGCCGGGTCGACAAGGCCGACGTACATGCCGACGTACCGCGTGGGGGTCAGCATGCGTGTCTGCCACGTTGCGCCGCTCTCGGTAGCGACCACACGCAACGCGTATGGAGCCGAGAGCGTTCCGTGCTCCGGTTCGACCACCGTCCCATACATCAGGTCTGTATTGCGAATGTGTGCTCTGGCTCCCGGCCGCTGGTCATCGAAACCCCAGATCGTCGCTCCTTGTGGTGGCGCACATCGAGCGATCCAAACGTCGGGTATGTCGATGAGACCGTCGACGACACTGATAACCGTCGATGTGCCCGAGATCCCTGGTCCCAGCCCGAAGTCGGGGTCGATCGCCGGCGTATCGGTTGCCGGGATCGTCGTCGGCGGAGAGGTCGTCGTGGTCGGCGCCGGGATCGTCGTCGTAGGGGGAGCAGTCGTCGTGGTCGGAGGCGGAATCGTCGTGGTCGGAGGCGGAGGATCAACCGTGAAGAGAGCAGTCGCAGCCTCCTCGAGGTCCCCCTGACCGCAGTAGCTGCATGCAGACACCCTTTGCCCGGATCCCGGCCCGGCCGTCACAGGGACCACGAAGGTCACCGAGAAGGTGCCGTTCTGGTCGACGGTGCAGTCAGCCTCCTTGGCTCCGTCGAAGAACACCTGACAAGGGGGAAACCCTGGAGTAAAGCCTGCACCGTCGACCTGGATGACGGTCGACCCTGCCGTGCCTGAGACAGGATTGACGCTGAGCGCCGGTGCTGCAAGTGCCGGGTCGGGCGAGACGAACGTCAGGCCGATGAGCGCGAGCATCATCAGTACGATGAGACCCCTTCTTTTCCCCATGTCCTACGACACTACACGGACTCGTTGAAATACCCGGGACGACAGGTCGGGCCAAGCCGGCTGGAGACAAGTATCGATGTGCTTTCGAGATGTGGTCAGTAGTCGGAGAAGTGCCCGACCTCAGTAGCTGAGCACCGCGTGGAGGTGGCCGTCGAAGCGCTCCCGGCCGTTGAGGAAGGAGAGCTCCATCAGCATCGTTGCGCCGACGACCTCGCCGCCGGCTTTGACGATGAGGTCGTTCGTCGCTGCGAGGGTTCCACCGGTTGCGAGCACATCGTCGACGATCAGCACGCGTGCTCCCGCGTCGAAGGCATCTTTGTGGATCTCGAGCGAGTCGGAGCCGTACTCGAGGTCGTAGGTCACCGACACCGTCTCACGGGGAAGCTTGCCCGGCTTGCGCACAAGGCCCACGCCAGATCCGATGCGTTCGGCGATCGAACCGGCGAGCAGGAAGCCTCGCGATTCGATACCTACGACGATGTCGACGTTGTAGGTCGTGAACGGGTCCGCCATCTCGTCGACCGCCTGGAGGAACGCTCCGGGGCTCGCAAGGAGCGGGGTTATGTCTTTGAATATGATGCCCGGCTCGGGGAAGTCCGGAACATCGATGATGAAAGTGTAGAGATCGACCACGACGGGCAGGCTAGCGGTGCCAACGCGGATCTTTACCGACCCGTCTGCTCACGGTTCCCTGACACCGTGTCGGATGGGTCCTCAAGCGGTCTCAGTATCATCACAGGATGCACATGCAGCTACGACCATCGTTGTGGCACGGCAACGAGACCGTGGCAAGTTCGATTCGTGAGATCGTGTTCGGTGCCGAGGACGGGGCCGTCCAGAACATGGCCCTCATCGCAGGGATGGTCGGTGCAGGACTGTCGAACCGTGTCATCGTCATCGCTGGCCTCATCAACGCCATCGCTGGTGTTCTCTCCATGTCGATGGGGGCGTATCTGTCATCGAAAGCCGAGCGAGACGCACTCCTGGCCAACGTCGACCCGGCGACCGTGACCCCTCGGGCGTTCTCCCCCGGGCGCGACGCCACCGTGATGGCGATCGCATACGCTGCGGGCGCCATGGTGCCGATCCTCCCGTTCCTCCTCGGGTTCATCGAACCACATCTCGCCATGCAGATCGCCATCGTCGCAACGGGGATCACCCTGTTCGCTCTGGGTGCGGGCAAGGCCATCGTGAGCCATCAGAACATCGTGCGTTCAGGCCTCGAGATGCTGCTCCTTGCGGCTGCAGCAGGCTTCGCCGGCTACATCATCGGTGTCGCCATCGGAGCTGTCTTCGGTATCGCTGGCTGACGTCTGACACTCTCGAGCGATCAGCAGGCCTATGCGCAGATCCCGGCCTCGAAGTCCACGACGAGGATCCTTGCCGCGTCACCGTTGACGACGTAGATCACCGACTCGCTGGCGTCATCGAGCCAGAGATGCTCTTGCCCTTGCACATAGCCCGTGTCGAGGGCCGTGGTTGGAAGTTCCGAGAGCTCGATGGTCTCGCCCGATGGCATCCCCGGGATCACTCCGTTGGCGTTCCAGACGTACCGGTTCATCGTGTTGGGTGGGAGAGAGATGATCGACGTGCCGAGTGGACGTCCGATAGTGATGAACTCAGCGTCCTCCAGGTCACAGTGCGCTGCGCCATCGATGTTCGAGATGACATCGATCCGCACCGGACATCCCTCGGCATCGAACCAGCGCTTGTACTCCCCGAAGGCGAGCCACTGCTCCGGTTCGGATTCCAGATCCGTCGGTGAGCCCGCTTCGGCGTCGCATCCGACGGGACGGGTGACCGTATAGGTCTGATCATCGAGGTCGAAGACGATCGTCGTCGTCTCCGTGGCAGAAGCATCACCGGTCGTCTGTGTGCACGCGGCGGCGACCATAGCCAGCACCACGGTCAGCATCATCACTCTCAGCATCGCAACTCCCTGATCTCTCCAATACTATGACGCAGGGTTCGGCCGCTAAGTTCCCGTGAGGTCACCATCGGCATTCCCCGCACACGAGCGCCGACCTGCATGGCGGCAGGTATCGTTCGGGTGTGGAGTCTGCAACGCACGTACTTGCCATAGACCTCGGGACATCGGGTCCCAAGGTCGCGCTCGTCTCGGAGCGAGGCGAGGTCATCGGGAAGGCGACGCAACGGGTCGAGCTCCTCCTCGACGGCGAGGGGGGCGCCGAACAGGATCCACGGGCCTGGTGGTCCGGGATCGTGGCGGCCGTACGCACCTGTCTCGCATCGGTATCCGCCAGCAAGGTCGCCGCCGTGTCGGTCACCTCCCAGTGGTCGGGCACCGTACCCGTCGACGCCGACGGTGAGCCCCTTGGGAACGCCATCATCTGGATGGACTCACGCGGTGCCCCGTATCTCGATTCCCTCACAGCTGCGAGTCCCGTGCGCTTCGATGGCTACGGACCGGTTCGTGCCCGACGGTGGGTCAGC
>VAPL011208223.1_pt1 | contig 10726 bp, 9 predicted proteins | sample 3395061 | NCBI WGS metagenome assembly VAPL01 (sample SAMN08290444, study PRJNA428436) | hydrothermal vent metagenome | isolation source: Deep-sea hydrothermal vent chimney 2 | place: Pacific Ocean: Juan De Fuca Ridge | depth 2182 m m
ATGCTTAAAAAGATAACCGGGGTCTGCAATGCCACCGCCTTGTCTTCATCGAGTAAAAATGTAAACAAGGGTAGCGAAAAAAAAATAACTGCGGCAAATATTGGCACCGTACCGAAAACAAGAAAATCTTGGAGAATTAAAAATCTGTCAAGAATTTCTTTTTCTTTTCCTTGCTTATCTAATTCTGAAAAAAATGGAAATACAGCCTGGGTAACAGCTCCCGTAACAAGAGCAGTCTTACCAATTGATGTAAAAACAAAACTATAAATCCCGAATATACCAATAGGTAGAAACTTACTAACCAAAACCTTATCTAATTGCTTGTGAACAACAAGAACCAGCGAAATCCACATCATTTTTGAAGTGTAGGTTTTAATCCGAGTAATAACATCGATTGAAAACCATGGTAGCATTGAATTTAATGAAAGCAATCTTGTGGTGAAAAACAAATATACCGAGACTCTTAATATATTTGTGCTTCCAAGCCAATAAGCAATATCGACAATATCACCGTTATTAGCCAGCAGAATAATCATTCCTAACTGCTGGATTGCCGCCACCGATATATCTACCGAATTATTAATATCCATACGTTGCAAACCGATACAAACACTACTTAAAAATGACTTAGGGATTGCAAGTAAAGTAGTGGGGCCGATTATAAGCAGAACATAATAGGCTAAATCACTATCCATTGAGGTTAAATTTACCCATGAACCCAAGATAAATGGCAACAAATATACAAACAACAGAGCAGCGATTGCAAAAGCAGCCCAATAAAATAGAGAAAACGTCTGTGTTAATTTTATAATATAGTCAGGTTCAACAGCATTATGTGCAGCTATCTCACGAACTGTCGTCTTACTCAACCCCATATCAAGAGCAGAAGTAAGTAATGCACTTACCATCAAGGAGAAATAAATAATGCCCAAAGCATCTTCTCCAAGCCCTGAATAGACATATTTAAAACTAACAAAACCCAGGATTATTACAGCACCCTGACCAAAGAGATTAAAAGTAATATTTTTACTTAATAGCGACATCAATAGCAGCTTTCAGCAGGTGCATTTCAATTATTAATCCATGCATTTGATGTGAGCAGTGCATCAATTTTCTTTTTCTCACTTCCAGTTAATTCCCGATAATAGCCTGACATGTATTCATCGCATATATCCATCTTACTTAGAATATATTTGCCTTCAGCCACTTTTAAAAAATTATCCTTACCGGGTTCAGGCGGCATCTGTTCCAACATTCGATTCAATTTTCTTTGTCGTGCCAATGCCCCACTGCGATCACCAGCTGAAAACTTTTCATAAATTTCAATAATCGGGTTTATAAATGGACATGCTTCTACCGTTGTGCCGCCTTTAACCCCAAGACATAAACTGGCATAAAAGGTTCTTACTACAGCTGTAAGTACCTGGAAATCATCATCCGCCATGCCGATCACTTTTTCTGTGTGAACGGCATTACTTGTACTGAACTTGACTCCTGCAATATTGGGATAGCCCTTCATCATTTCAATAAACTCAGGCGGGATAAATCTTGCCCAATTTGCACTGGTATACATCCAGATTGGTTTTGAAGCATGATCGGCAAGCGCCTTGTAGAACCACTCAATCCGATCAAGACTAAGCAGATTATGGTAAGGCATGACATGATAGGCATCGAAATCCAGATGTTCAGTATCATTCATAAAGTTAATCGAATCCTGCATGGCAAAAAAGCCCGCACCGACTATCAGCGGAGATTTACCAGCATTTGCATCCACCACCGTCTCAACCACTCGCAAACGTTGCCTGTATGTTAGATTCATGTCTTCAGCACCTGTACCAAGCACCCAAAACCCACCAATAGTTTTGCCATTCAAATATTCTACCAGACGAACCAGTGACTGCTCATCAACCTCACCGTCCTTTTTCAATGGCGTTAACAAAACTGGAATAACACCTTCTAGCTTACGCATTTATATTTCCTCATTTTTTTCAATTTGTTTTAGATATGCTTCAGCAACTATCAGATCAGCCAATTCATCAACATCCGTCGAATAATATTTATCCATAACAAATGGAACCTGTTCATCACTAACAAAGCTTTTCTCTTTTACAAAATAATCTCTTTTAACTGCATATAGAGCAGCATTGTAGATATAGAATGGTTCCCTCGGATCCTGATCAGGATTATTACAATATGAAACAAGATGCCCCTGCTCATCAATACGTTTGAGAATAGGGTCTCTTTTTCGATAGGGTCCTTTTACTGCTGCCAGCGAGGGTAGATCACTTTTCCAAAGTAGATTTATGGCTTTATCAATATGCGAAGCTTTACGTATTGGAGCAGTAGGCTGAAGTAAAACAATAATATCGTACATTTCACTTGTCTTTTTTTCCATATATTCCAATGCATGAAGAACTACGTCAATATTCCTCACCTCATCTGTAGCCAGGTGCTGTGGACGTTTAAATGGAGCTGATGCACCATATTGTCTGGCAATTTCAATAATCTCATCATCTTCAGACGACACTAACCAGTCAGTAACACGAACAGCATTGCTGGCTGCCATTATTGAATAGGCGATCATAGGATGGTTGCCTATCGTTAAAACATTTTTTCGAGGCAGCCGTTTAGAGCCACCTCGCGCAGGGATTACAGCAAGAACACGCGGATTATTTTTTACACTATTCATTGATATACTCTAGTGATTTTCACAACTTATTCAAAAGGATCTATCATGAATTTCCTCTTAATTTTTCTTCATGCCTAATTAGCTTATAAATTCTTTCAGCAATAACCTGATGCCCATCTAAAGAAAAATGAATTCCATCCGGGGTATGTATTTCAGGCGTCAAATCAGTAGTATCCAGATATTGCGTGTTATATTTATCTGATATATCTTTAATTATCCTGTTATATTCAATATATTTTTCTGTACTTCCGGGTAATTCATTTTCAATTCGCCTGCTTGGATTATTTATAGGCATAATAATGAATTTTGCATTCGTCCCTTTTACCAGAAAATGAACAACCTCATCAAAATATTTTTTAAAGTTTCTTTTTGAAACCCATGTTTTTTTACCTCGAATTCTAACAATATAAGGACGAATTCTTTTAATTACATACACATAAAAGGAGGAAAATATTTTCTTGGTTAAACTTTCCTTGTTATTATTGATAATATTCGAGTACCACAAGGGTATTTCACGTGTAGAGGCATCACTCACGCCATAATTAATCACATAATAATCAGGAAACTCTCTTAATATTCCATTCCGCTCCTGCAATATTTCCCAGATAGTTGCCCGACCGATACAGAGGTTTCGAATCAGAATTACTTTTTCAGGATATTCTTTTTGCAGCAATTCTTCCAGAATTGCACCATAATTTTTATTATAGGGAAAAACCCCTGGCGGGCGAATCCTTAGGCCCACAGAGTTACCGATTATTACCACCTTCATGTTTTGCATTTAATTTAGATGATTTTCTTTACAATCCCAGCTGCATCTAATCCGTGAAATGCCAAAACCTCATCGTTTCGACCGCACTCAGGTATTCCTGAAAGCCCCAAACGTTTAAAATTAATATTTTCGGACAAACCAGATTCTATTAAAGCAGCACCTATTCGCTCACCCTGCCCACCATCTAGTATGTGATTATCAATGGTGAAAACTCTTTTTCGATTACCGATAATCATCTTCAACCAATCACTATCAAACTGATTCAGCCAGGGAAAATTAACGACTTTAAGACCAAATTGATGTTCATTTTTTAACATACTAGCAGCCTTATACGCTTCAGACATCATTATTGGACCATAGCCAAAGAGAATACCATCTTCACCCTCAGTCAAGGCAATCCCTTTTCCTTTTTCAAGTTTATAGTCTTGTGGTAATTCAAATGGCAGCTCATAGGGAATAGAAACCAGACGGATATAGGTGCTTTGTGGATTCGTATCAACTGCATAATCAAGCACCATTTTAACTTCTGCTTCACAGCATGGCTCTAAGAGGGTTAAGCCAGGAATACCACCAAGGGCAGAAATATCCCGAATCATTTGATGTGAATGCCCTGGACCCGATGGAAGTAAACCAGCTAATGAACCGACATAAATACATTTACTATGTTCAGACGCATTATTAAAAATCTGTTCATTAGCCCTTGGCGCAAGAAAACAGGCAAAACTATGTGAGATAGGAAGTTTCCCTTTAAGTGCTAATGCTCCTGCCTGTGAAGCCATATCCTGCTCAGCGATACCACACTCCACAAACCGCTCTGGATAATTATTTCTAAAACTAAGCAGACCACAATCAATCATGAGATCGGCATCCAGAACGACCAGATCTTTATTGTTCTTTCCCTGTTTATCAAGTGCTTGTTCATAAGCTGGAATCAATTTCTGAATATTTGTAGTAGGTACAGTCAGAGATTCCCTCTCTGCTGTTTCAATGCATAAACCTTCCTGTCCTGCTTTAGTCAGAAGATTATTTGCAACCAGGATCAATTCCTGAGCGGCTGTTTCATAATCCTGTGGAGAAGGTGCTCCACTATGGAAAGCATAAAACTCCTGTTTATCTGACATAGCCGTAGCTTCCATAAAAGATACACCATGACCTTTAATGGTATCTGCAATAATAATTTGAGGTTTATTTTTTACTATTTTAGCCATATCGATGGCATTACTCAATTTATCTAAATCATTGCCATCACAGCGTTGTACATGCCACCCATAGCTGCTAAGTTTTGCTTCAAGATCACCTAGATCACTGACATCCCTTACCCATGTGTCAGATTGAATTTTATTATGATCAATGATGACTGTAATTTCATCAAACTTTCCATTTACTGCTCCAGGAAGCGACTCCCAAAATTGACCTTCCTGCAACTCACCATCACCCGTCAAAACATAAACACGCCCGGGTTTGCCATCTAAACGATTAGCTCGGATCATACCTTTAGCTTTGGAAATCCCCATACCTAATGATCCTGTATTTGTTTCCATACAGGGAGTACCCACATCCGGATGTCCAGGCAGGCCATGCAAACGTCGTAATTTGTGGATGCTCTCAAACTCCAGTTTCCCCATACCAATCAACACAGCATAAAGACCAGGAGCATCGTGGCCCTTAGAGGAAAAAAATATATCATCGGTTTCCAACACATTCAGATGCAGCCATGAAAAAATATCCATACTGCTAAAACTGCTGCCAATGTGGCCTGAACCAGCTTTGGCTATCATATATAAGGTATTAAGTCTGGCTAATACAGCAAAAATACGTGTTTTTTCGGCAGCCGGTAGTTCCATTTGCAAAACACGCTTTAAGTCAGACTGGCTGACATGGTAGAGGGTATTCATAAGTAGTTCCTGATTATTTATACTAGTTATCGAATATTCACTATATTTGTTCTGGATCTACGATCATGTAGATGTCTTTCAATTCAGAATATATCTCAAGTGCTTCAGTTCCGGGTTCACGACTTCCATTACCTGACTGTCGCATACCACCAAACGGCATATGTGGTTCACTACCATAGGTTCCAGCATTTATTACCACCACACCACATTTAACTTTATGAGTAAATTGCATCGCCCGATGATAGCTTCGAGTGTGGATAGCAGCCGTCAGGCCATAGGGAGAATCATTTGCCATTTCAAGTGCATTATTAAAGTCTTTAACTCTATATAACGTAGCAATAGGACCGAACAGTTCACAGGTAGAAAACTCATCCTGAGGATCAACACCTTCAACAATGGTAGGACTCATATAAAACCCATTTTTGTGTTCTATATCGGATATACGTTGTCCCCCTGTTAAAACAACGGCACCATTTGCTTTGGCACGCTCAACGGATTCAACCATGTTGCTCAATTGCCGTTCATTAATCACAGGCCCAAGATCATCCTCATCATTTGGACCAACCTTAAGTAACTTGCTTGCTTCGACAAGACGTTTTCTAAATTCATTATATACAGAATCAAAAACGATTATACGGCTACCGGATGCACAACGTTGACCTGCGTTGCTGAATGATGAAAGGCAAACCCAGTTTACCGCATTATCAAGATCGGCATCATCACAAACAATAAGTGGGTTTTTACCACCAAGCTCTAGCGAGATTTTGGCCAGACGTTTACCCGCAACTTCAGCAATCCACCGACCAACTTTGGTTGAACCTGTGAAGCTTATGACATCAACACTTTCGTGTTCTACAAGAGGAGCACCCGCTTCAATCCCATAGCCCTGTATAACATTTAAAATCCCTGTGGGCAGACCCACCTCATAGGCAATTTTTGCAAAGATCCAGGCTGTTGCAGGTGTATCCTCTGCTGCTTTAAGAACCACACTGTTACCACAAATTAAAGCAGGAAAAACTTTCCAGGCAACATTTGCAATAGGAGTGTTGGCAGCAATAATTAAGCCTGCAATGCCACAAGGTTGACGTACTGTAGAAGCATACTTATTTTCTGCGCCACTCGTTGTCGTGCGTCCATAAAGGCGCTGACCTTCGCCCGCATAAAAACGTCCAAGAGAAATAGCAGCAGCCGTTTCCCCAGAGGCTTCCATAAAAGATTTACCCGTTTCCTGTGCCACTATTTGAGCGATATCAGTCTGATGCAGCTCAAGTGCATTACAAATTTGATGTAGAACATGACCACGCTGAACAGCGGGGGTGTCTGCCCAGGCAGTTTGCGATTTTTTTGCCACCGCGACTGCCTTCTCAACATCCATTGATTTAGATCTTGCTACCTTACAAATAGGTTTTCCACTATGTGGCGACAACTTTTCAAACGTTTCTTCATCTACTGCGCTTACTTCTACACCACCAATCCAGTTTAGAACTGTTTCTGGCAATTGATATTTATTACTCATATTTATTTCCTCACCAAACAGTCCATCCACCATCAAGCATTATCGTTGCTCCCGTCACATATGACGATGCATCAGACATAAGATAGACAACGGTTCCATTATATTCATCTTCATTGGCCATCCGACCCATAGGCACTCGAGCACAATACCCCTCAAGGAACTCTTCATCCTGATGATTGAAAACTCCACCCAGGGCCATAAGGTTAGTACGTACCCCATCCTTTCCCCAGTAAGCTGCAAGATAATTAGTTAAATTAACCAGCGCAGATTTTGACGCCGAATATGCAACAGGTTTGAAAAAAGGTTTACCTGTTTTCTCAGACTTATATTCATAGATCCGGTGATCAGGTGAGACCATTCCATAGGTCGAACCTATATTGATAATCGCTCCTTTGCCTGCTCTGGCCATCTCGGCACCAAACACCTGACACGCCTGAAATACACCTTTTACATTAACATCCATAATGCGATCCCATGATTTTTCAGGAAAAGTTTCAAAAGGTCCGGTTTCATCTGAAGATGCACCAGGAGGTGAATCCAGCGCGGCATTATTTATTAGACCGTATGGCGCATCCCCCCATTTTCCCTTGATGCTCAGCAATGCATTTTCAATTGTTTTCCGCTGCGTAACATCGGCAGAAATGACCAGAAGCTGGTCTTGCTGTTGATAATTGTCTAAATCATCTGGCAATTCAAATTTTCCCGCAAGCGGGTCTAATATTGCAACTTTAGCGCCACGTTCGAGCAAGGCACGACTAAATTGTTGACCTAGTTGGCCTAAGCCCCCCGTAATCACAATGATTCGTTCATCAACTGTAAACATTGAATCAAGCATAAATAAATTCCAATTTTTTCATTTTAAATACATTGTCCACAACAAGAATTTAGAAAAATATAAGCTTCCTATTTTACTTTACAAAAAATACAAGAAACTTACTTGTTAGCATTGAGAAATGACTCTATTTTCGATCCAAATGTTAATACATCATACTTATCTACTTGAGCAGATATAAGACCAAGATATTTTTCAATACTCTTGCTGGTTAACTCAAACCGCCCCTTTTTCATCCATTTTAACATTGCAGAATTAAATCGAGGATGGTAATGCATAGTATCTTTATAATTTTTCAGCTTATTGGTAAACCCAAGCTGATCAAAACCGAAAACCCTGGCATTAGGATACCTATCCAGCGAATTAACTACATAACGTATTTTGTCCAAATATAATTCATATTCCATTGGATTCAGCCTTTTTAAAAAGGCATTATGCATCCTGGAATAAGGTGGAAAGAAAAAATAAAAATGTGTATTTGGATATTTTTCAACATAGCGCAAAACATAATGATCAAATGATAATTTTTTATCTTTTAATTTCGTTAAGTAATCATTTTTACTAATATATTTTATTCTATTATTCCTTATTGCCTTTGTCTCTTTAGCTATTTTGTTTAATGCACGCTGAATCTGACCAATATCTTTTGCCGCATCGAACCATTTATCAAGCCCGCCAAATCGTCTAGTTTGACTGGTATATTTAGCCCAACCCACTAAATCTTCTAAATTTTCACCTGTTTTCATACAATGCTTTTTCGGATAAGCTAAATTTTGACAATAAATGTATTGATTATACATTTTGTTTGAATATATTTGTATATCATCAAAATCATACCGATTATAAATATATTTATAATCGGTTGCCGGAAAAGAAGCAGGATATTGTCCGTACTTACGGAAACGATCAAGCGAATAAATTACGTTTTTTATTTTTTTCCGGTGCAAGGCAAAATTTAAAATGAGCGAACGCTCAGAGAACCACGCACCATTAGGTGACAAATTAATAAATTTTGCATTCCATATGCTTGATGCTTCTTTTGCCGAAAAATTAGCGGCCATACTTGTGCCCAGTATAATCGAATCAAATTTTTCATACTTTATAATGCCAGCAGCCTGCAATCGCATTTCTTTAAAATAATATGGATCTCTAACCCATGGTTTATGAAAAAGTTGTAAAGGATCGACAATAACCAGGGCGGCATATCTAATTCCAAATGATACTGCAACAAGTGAGATAACAGCGATTAGGTAATATTTATACTTTAAGCTTCGGTTCTTAATACTATTCATTCTCAAAAATTGAAATAGAGGAATTCTAATGCCTGATTCAAATTATTCAATGAAAACCATAAGGAAACAGCAATGGCCAACGAATAAACAATGGAAGGTTTCCATTGAAACCATACCCATCCTCCACTTAAATTTACATGTTCAGTTATCAAAGCAGGCTTATACTTACGCATAAATTCCTGTGTGTTAGGCACAAACCAGACAATAAACAACACTATTCCAATCGTTGTTACAGCTCCATTCCAATCGGTTAGTTTATTGTGAACCGCGCCATCAAAACGAAAATTATATTCAGTAAGCCATGTAAAACTTTCTGCTAACCTGCCCCCCAAATCAACGGGTAATGAAATCCCATTACCTCCCGCCATTGCCATTAGAATATTCGATGCCCCCTCAAAACTATCGGCTCTGAAAAATACCCAGGCAACCACGACCGCCAGAAAAGTAATCGTTCTGGAAACACCTCGCCCTAAAAAGGTGTTTTTGTTCGATTTTGGAACAAACATATTCCAAAATAAATGCTAGGCATGATTGAGCACAATATAAAAACCATGTAACGCACCCCACATAATAAAAACCCAGCCTGCACCATGCCATAAGCCCCCAATCAGCATAGTAATCATTATATTAGTATATCTTCGTAGTTTTCCCTTGCGATTTCCACCTAAGGGTATATACAAATAATCCTTCAAAAACCGAGAAAGAGTCATATGCCAGCGACTCCAAAACTCAATGATATTTTTTGCTTTATAAGGTGAATGAAAATTTAACGGCAATATAATTCCAACCATACGGGCCAAGCCTATAGCCATATCCGAATAACCTGAAAAATCAAAATAAATCTGTAAACTATATGCTATTGAACCGCCCCAGGCTTCAAAAAATGTTAACTTTATCCCTTGTTCAGCCCCAGAAAAAACAGGACTAACATATGTTGCCATGTTATCCGCTATCATGACTTTTTTGAAAAGTCCAATTGAAAATATAGTTAAACCAATGGCTATAGCCTTATAACTTACTCTGTAAATTTCTTTTTTACTAAACTGTGGCAGTATTTCTTTATGATGAACAATCGGCCCGGCTATAAGCTGCGGAAAGAAAGTAACAAACAGACAGTAATGTAAAAAATCACATTCCCGCGCTTGCCCACGATGTACATCGACCAAATAGGCGATCTGCTGAAAGGTAAAGAAAGAAATAGCCAGAGGTAAAAGAATATTTTCTACTGTGTGCGAAGAGGAAAACACCCAATTAATATTATCAACAAAGAAATTATAATATTTAAAATATGCCAATAAACACAAATTACCGGCGATACCAAAAATTAGAACAAATTTTAATTTCTTATTTCTTTTTTTAGCGCTTAATAAAATTCCCAGCGCATAATTAAATAAAATTGAACCCAGCAACAAACCTAGATATGCCGGATTCCACCAAGCATAAAAAAATAAAGAGGCACCAACCAGCCAGCTGACTGCAACTCGATAGTTCCCTCGTCCACCGATCAGATAAAAACCGACAAGTGTTACAGGAAGAAATAAGAAAATAAACGTATATGAATTAAACAGCACAGATAATCAAACCAAATGCATAACTAACATAATAGGTAACCGAACGACCCCTCAAGACACACGTCATCCCGTCATCCCGTCATCCCGTCATCCCGTCATCCCGTCATCCCGTCATCCCGTCATCCCGTCATCCCGTCATCCCGTCATCCCGTCATCCCGTCA
>VAPL010031678.1_pt1 | contig 10721 bp, 8 predicted proteins | sample 3395061 | NCBI WGS metagenome assembly VAPL01 (sample SAMN08290444, study PRJNA428436) | hydrothermal vent metagenome | isolation source: Deep-sea hydrothermal vent chimney 2 | place: Pacific Ocean: Juan De Fuca Ridge | depth 2182 m m
TTCGGTCACCATGGTGCGCAAATCATTCAGCAGGGATTGAGTGGCAAGCTGAGTCGTGGAGAGATTAATGGACACAAAAAAGTTCTCATCGAAATGAAAATTATTAATCCAGTCACCGGTTTGATTGGCTGCCTGTCGCAGGGCCAAACGCCCAATTTTTTCGATCATTCCAATACGCTCGGCAAGGGGAATAAACTCGGAGGGCAGAATTAACCCTTTGGATGGATGGTTCCAGCGCATCAGTGCCTCAGCACCCGTGATCTTGCCGGTTTGAATGTTGTAAATGGGCTGGTAATGAACCTGTAGCTCACCCGCATTGATCGCCCGTTCAAGGTCTTTTTCTGACGCCTCGGAATAGGCAGCGATTGAGCGGGCTGAAGCTCGATAGGCTTCAATCCTGTCACCGCCCAGGCGTTTGGCATAATACATGGCCAGTTCAGCATCCCGCAGCACCTCTGCTGCGCTGGCAGATCCATTGTCAAAAATGGTAATGCCAATTGACGCTGTTAGAATTACATCCTGATCACCAAAATTAAAGGGGGTGCGAAGTCCTCTGCGCATGGTCTCGGCAATTTCTGCAATCTTGGTGGCGCTGTCGCTTGAGGTGAGAATAGCTGCGAATTGATCGCCGGATGTTCTGGCAAGTGTATCCATGGGCTGCATCACCCTGCCAATCCTTCTGGAAACTGCCAAAAGCACAGAATCAGCGGCCGATTGACCAATACGCTCATCAAGCAGAGAAAACTCATCCAAGTTTATAACCAGAACCGCAGGTTTTATACCCCCTAATTCTCTGGCTCGTATCAGCGCCCTCTCCAACCGATCAATAAACAGTTGCTTATTGGGTAGACTTGTAAGGCTATCATGCACCGCATCGTGCATCAAACGTTCACGCGAAGCCCTGTCGGCAGTCACATCCTGCAATGTGCCAACAATGCGCGAAACCGAACCTGAACCGCTTAAAACCGGTTTGGCCCGCATTCTAAACACCCGGTATCCCCCATCATGGGCACTAAACCGAACGTCCAGATTAGCTTTGCCTCTTTGCAATTCCACCAGCGTATCAAGGGCAGTTCGAAATCTATCCCGATCCTTTACATGAACACGATCAAGCCAGAGTTTTATTGATCCGCGCAGGGCCCCTTCCCTGATCCCGAGCCTTGAGTGTATTTCGGCAGAGACATTTACCCGGTCTCTTTCGATATTCCAGTCAAAAACATAGTCGCCACTGCCGGTCAGAGCCAAAGCCCGCCGTTCAATTTCAGACACGGAGCCAAGAGAAACCTGCCCTTCGGCAAATGCATGCTGAACCGTTGTGAACCCCATCAGCATCACCATTAGCACCAACCCGCCAGCAACCGCAGACTGGGCGATATCATTGGAAATCTGGCCGCTCAATACCATCCAGCTAAATGTCAGCCATGACAGATAAATTATCCAGGTGGGAACCAGCATAACCGCCCGGTCATATCCACGAATTGCCAGAAGAAGAATTAGAGCAAATCCGAATATGCCAAGAATGACCAAAATCGAACGGGCAACCGTTGCCGCAATCGAGGGCTGTAAAAATGCAAACGCAATCAGCGCCAGCATAATTGCCGAAAGCGCCATTGCCAGATGTAAAAACCGCAAATGCCAGCGATGAAGATTTAGGTATATGAATAAAAAGCCAAATAGTGTTGTCGCAATTCCCGCCTCCGAAGCTGCCCGGTAGGGCTGCACCGAGCCATTATCCACCCCCAGAAGCGGGCCAAGAACACCAAAATCAATAAGAAGATAAATCAGAACTGCCCAGGAAAATGCAGCAGTTGCCGGAAACACTCCTCGCCCCTTGACCACAAACATTATCGTTAAAAATACCGCTGCAAGACCTGAAATTCCAAGAACAGTGCCGCGAAACAATGTGAATGAACTTATATAGTCCCGATAGGCGCCCGGCTCCCAAATGTATAATTCCGGAAGTTGGGCATTGGTGAGCTCTGCAGCGAAAGTGACGGTTGCACCGGGATCAAGAATTATTTCAAATACATCTGCTTCTGGATCGTTTTGACGCTGGGGCCGCAATCCGGCACTGGGAGTTAGGGCCGAAATTCTCGCATTACCCAAATCCGGAGTAAAAAGACCCGACCCGGGCATGCGGAAAAATGGCGCCACCAATAATCTGGTAATTTGAATATCTGACGGGTTAGACAGGGCAAACAGCGCCCATGACGGGTTTGTACCCTCTTTTGCAGCCAAAACTTCAATCCGGCGCACAATTCCATCGGCTCCGGGAGCCGTACTGAGGCGCACTCTTCCATCCGTGCCCTCAACAACGTCTATCGCTGCGCTAAGATTGATTGCGTTAACGTCTGAGGGAATCGCAATCACCTCGAACGCGCTGGCAGGCGCAATCGCCATGACCGCAAACACAATATATTTCGCCAGAGCTACAAGGTGACGCATTTCTGCCGGATAATCCTATTTTTTCATTCGCAATCTTGCCCTTGGTAACGGGGAATCGCTTAATCTACAAGCTTTTGGATGATTCGCGCTTAATTGTGGCAAATTGATCTTTAGTTATCCCAAATAACAAATGATCTCGCATTTCTCCGTTGATTTGCAAGTATTTGGGAGCAAACCCTTCTTTTTGAAAACCATTTTTTATCAACACGTTTTTAGATCTGTCGTTCTCAGGCAGACAAGCTGCGTGAATACGCCGCAATTTCAGTTCACCAAATGCAAACGGTAAAACCAAAGCAACCGCCCTGTTCATGTAGCCTTTGCCGGTTTGCCCCTCACCCAGCCAATAGCCAATATTTGCATGATAAGCGGCACCATAGCGAATATTTGACAGGGTAACCCCTCCGACAAATGTCTCTTTCACCCGATTATTCTTTTTTTGCAGGGTGAAGATAAATAGTGAAAATTCAACAATTTTTCCTGCCCGGTCGGCGCTGATTTTTACCCGCTTTACAAATGAATTGCGGGTTAATTCATAATCATTCCATTTTGGCTCAAACGGAGTTAAAAATGGTCGGCTGGCAGAACGAATGTTTTGCCACGCAGCAAAATCGGCGCGTTTGGGAAGGCGAAGGCGCAAGCCCGCTTCTTCTAATACCGGTAATTTTTTTCTTGCCCACAAATCAATTACCCATATATGCGACAGCAAATCGCACGTTCATTTGGAAATATCATTTGGTAAAATATTCCACAAGTTCATCCAGGGGTGGCAATTGAGCAATGGGGCCGTTGGCAGCGATAGAAAGGTTTTTGCTGCTGAATAGCTGGCCGGCAATTTCTTTAACACGGTTAACATCAATCTTGTTTATACGCTCAATAGTTTCACTCATTTCAATAGTGCGCCCCCATAAAATCTGCTGACGAGCCAATTGTCCGGCCCGGCTGGTGGGGCTTTCAAGAGACATTAACAGTCCGGCCCTGATCTGGTTACGCACCCTTAGCACTTCGTCTTCAGATATATTTTGCACCGCGTTGCGCAATTCATCAAGAATTACATGGACCAGTTCGCCCACATCCTCTTCACCGGTGGAAGCTGAAACGCCAAATACACCACTATCGGCAAATGCCCAGTTGAACGCATAAATGGAATAACAAAGGCCGCGTTTTTCACGAACCTCCTGAAACAGGCGCGAACTCATGCCACCACCAAGGATGGATGCCAAAATTTGCGAAGCATAAAACCCATCGGAATTATAGGGTCGACCTTCCAGTCCAATAATAATCTGGGCCTGCTCATTGTCCGTTTTTTTGCGCATATCTCCGCCGATATATTTGGCGGCAACCGGCTCCATATCCCCATCGGGCTTAAGATGGGCAAAGCGTTTGGAAACCATATCAACCAAGCGATCATGCTCAACATTGCCAGCGGCGCTGACAACCATTCGATTGCCCACATAATTTCTGTCCATATAGGCACGCAGCTGATCCGGGCCAAAGCTTTTTACGGATTTAACAGTTCCAAGGATAGGGCGCCCTATTGCCTGATCAGGAAACACCGCTTTTTGAAACAGGTCAAAAACCTGATCATTGGGGTCATCCAGAGATGCGCCTATTTCCTGCTCGATTACATGCTGCTCGCGCGCCAGATCTTTGGGATTAAAAACCGAATTGCACAAAATATCTGAAAGGATGTCAGTGGCAAGAGGTACATCATCCTTGAGGATTCTGGCAAAATAACCCGTGTGCTCAATGGAGGTTGCAGCGTTTAGATCACCGCCAACCATTTCGATCTGTTCTACCACTTGCCGAGAAGAACGGGTTGTTGTTCCCTTAAATGCCATATGCTCCAGAAAGTGGGATATGCCATTTTCCTCTGGTCGCTCCCAGCGCGATCCGGCTTTTACCCAGACCCCCATTGAAGCACTCTCAAGATGAGGCATGTGATGGGACAAAACGGTCATGCCGTTTTCTAACTTGGTGCTGGATACGCTCAAAATTATTCTCCTGTTACGCAGAGGTTCGCCTGCGTATGTATTCTTGAATTATCTGGGGGTCATTAGCCAGTAGTTCACACTTTTCTGACCGGTCGTGAATATCGGATAACATGGGCGGCAATGATGGAAAAACAGAAGATGCAGCTTGTACCGCATCCGGGAATTTTGCCGGATGTGCCGTTGCCAGTGTAATCATTGGAAAGTTCGCATCCATTTGTTGTCGCGCCACATACACACCAACGGCGCTGTGGGGATCAAGCAAATAGCCCGATTTCTCGAAGCTTGATTTTATTGTGAGGGCTGTTTTAGTTTCCGGGCTGGAGCCAACTGCGAAATTTTTTGAAATTTGAGCAAGGGATTGCTCGTCTATCGAAAATGTACCTGATTGGGAGAGGGAGTTCATTTTGGCACGAATTTCATCAGAATTTTTATTGCCAGCCTCAAACAATAAACGTTCAAAATTTGATGAAATCTGAATATCCATCGAGGGACTTTGCGTGGGCTTAACGCTCGAAGTTTGATAAACGCCTGTGGTTAGAGCGCGGTGCAAAATATCGTTGGAATTAGTGGCTATCACCAGCTTATTGATGTTCAAGCCCATTTGCTTGGCGGCGTAACCGGCGAATATGTCGCCAAAATTTCCGGTTGGTACAGTGAAATCCACCGGCCTATGGGGGGCACCGACGGCAACTGCCGAGGTGAAATAATAGACAATTTGAGCAACTATTCTGCCCCAGTTGATTGAATTGACACCTGTTAAGCTGATAGATTTGCGAAACTCAACATTCAAAAACATGTCTTTGACAAGTTTTTGACAATCATCAAACGAGCCTTCAAGCGCGATATTGTGGACGTTTTTATCCAGAATCGTTGTCATTTGACGTCTTTGAACATCAGAAACCCGACCATGGGGATGCAAGATAAATATATCTATATTGGGCCGGTTGCGAAATGCTTCGATGGCAGCAGATCCCGTGTCGCCAGATGTTGCGCCAACAATTGTTGCCTTTTGCCCCCTTTGAGCCAGAATATGGTCAACAATCCTTGCCAGCAATTGCATGGCAACATCTTTGAATGCCAATGTCGGGCCGTGAAACAGCTCTAATATAAAATGGCCCGGTTCCAGCTCTATAATCGGTGCAACACTTGGATGGGGAAATGATGCATAGGCCTGCTCAATCATCTCGCGCAAAACCGTATTTTCTATTTCTCCATCAACAAAGGGCGAAATAACTTCAAACGCCGTATGAGCATATGATTTATTGGCGAAACCCGCTATTTGTTGTTTTTCAAGTTGCGGCCATGTTTTTGGCAGGTATAGCCCACCATCTTCTGCCAAACCCGCCATGACAGCATCGCAAAAGCCCAGTTCCGGCGCTTGGCCGCGTGTGGAAATATATTTCATAAAAATTGGATAACCTGAGTTTTTTTGCCTGTTATGTTTTGATTTATTCGAAACATGAATTTGGCATTTTGATTATGTTTTGCTTTGATATCTGAACTTATAACTCTTGACGCTAATGAGTTGTTTAAGCAATCCTGCCCCACTAGGCAACCAAATCAGAATTATACGCCAATAAATAGCTGATTTGTGCGATTCTTGTTTTTTTGTGCCATTCCCTTTGCTCAAGGTTATCGCTCAACCCCTGATCTATTTATTTGTTCTGCGCATCCATACCAGCAGCAAAAGTGGCGTAAGAATCGCTAATGAAAACCAGGTAATCGCATATTCCAGATGTTTATTAACAACGGTCAATTTAGTTTCACCACCCTGGGGAAGAGAACCATCCGGGGTTAGGCCATCATTAAAATAGATCGGGGCAATAGGCTGGCTTTCCTCACCAATGAACTGGGTAAGGCGCTCAACATTTCGTACCCAGTCAATGCGATTGTCAAATTCGGAACCGGGAGTAAATGCGTTAACTGGCTCAGTTACTCGCCCCAAACCAACAAGGGTCACTTCATCAATCGGGCCGGCCCCACCATCTATAAATCCGTTCGCAAGAAATTCGGGTACATATCCGCGATTAACAAAAATCATGCCTCCTTCCTTGAGATAAAACGGGGCTACAATCCAATAACCTGGGCCATAATGCGTTCCATCATCTGCGGTCAAAAAAGTAAATATTCTAACGGTTTGACTGTGATCAAAAGTCCCTGTGATTGTTAAGGGACGAAAATCATAAATTTCAGCGTCAAAACCAACCCATTCGGCCACCGATGGAATCTCAATGGGATCATTGCCAATCCGCTCTTCAATATCTGCTATCATGGCATCTTTTACTGCCAGACGATTGAGCTGCCAATTGCCAAGAAATGCAAAAAGAGCTGTTAGAACCAGCATAAAGACTACAAAGCTGATGCGATTAGCTTTTGATTTCTTCGGTTCTTTTTCAGCAAGTGATGGAGTTTTGTCGATCTTGGAACTAATGGAATTATTCAATTTCGCCCTCCTGGGCAGAAAGCCTATATTGAAGTGCAATGATTATGCCTTTGAATGGCCGCATAAGTGCAACTGCCAAAATAATTGTAGTCGGTATCCATAAACTCATATGAACGAGCATCGAAGGTTTAAAAACTATGTCCACCCATAGAGCCAGAGATACAACAATGGCACCAACTATAAAGATTATAAAAATTGCCGGGCCATCGGCGCTATCGGCAAAAGTCAAATCCAAAGCACACTGCGAGCATTGCTTGTTAATTGTTAGAAATCCGGAAAACAAATTACCCTTTGCGCAATGGGGGCATTTAGCCTTTAAGCCTATTAGCCATGGAGACATTTGGGATTGGGGTTGCTTTGCCATCACTAGTTAAAGCACTTCCGCATTTTGAGTTTTAACCCGAATTGAAGAAGGGTGCTGTTGCGCACCCTTCTTTTCTTTTATCCGCGCATCAACGCGTAATTCTGGTTCGTTGCCCAGCAAAGCTAATGGGCGAGAGCCCCGAACGAGCTGCCCCAAACATATACAGAGGCAAAAAGGAACAACCAAACCACATCCACAAAATGCCAATACCAAGCAGCAAATTCAAAACCAAGATGTTGTTTTGGAGTAAAGTCACCTTTGAGCATGCGCACCAGGCAAACAATCAAAAATATGGTCCCGATAAAAACATGGAAGCCATGAAATCCAGTAGCCATAAAGAATGTGGCGCCATAAATATTGCCGGAGAACGAAAATCCTGCCTGACCATATTCAATAATCTGAACAACTGTAAACAACACACCCAGTGCAATAGTTAGGACCAGCCCCCATTTTAAGCCCTTGCGATCACCTTCAAGCAATGCATGGTGAGCCCAGGTTACCGTAGTGCCTGACGCCAGCAAAACCAGAGTGTTGAACAAAGGAAGGTGCCATGGATTAAAGAGCTCAACGCCATTGGGCGGCCAAACTCCACCCGACACCGCTACGCGAGTAAACTGCTCAACATCATCTATTCTGAAAAATCCATCAAAATAGGCCCAGAACCAAGCGACGAAGAACATAACTTCAGAAGCAATAAACAGGATCATGCCATAGCGATGATGCATTTGCACCACTTCTGTATGATCCCCTGAATTTGCCTCATTCACCACATCTGCCCACCAGACAAACATGGTATATAGCACACCGGTAAGGCCAATAAAGAACAGCCACGGTGTTACGTCGCGCATCCACATGATGGCTCCAACCGCCATAACAAAGGCGGCAAGCGAACCAACCGCTGGCCAGGGGCTAGGATCTACCAGATGATAATCGTGGTTTTTTGTTGCTGAAGACATATTTAGCTACTCCTGCTGTCTGAAGCATAAAATGTATAGGATAAAGTTATTGCATTTACCGTATCAAGTTCGCGAACCTGATCCAATTCAGGGTCAAGAAAAAATGTTATGGGCATTTCCACCGATTCGCCAGGGGCGAGAGTTTGCTCCGTAAAACAAAAACATTCAATCTTGTTAAAGTATGCGCCTGCGATGCTGGGGGCAACGTTGAACGAAGCCGTTCCGGTGACAGGAACATCAGAATTATTGGTGGCGCGGTAGGTGACTATTTTGACCTCGCCAATTTTGTCGGTGACGGTACTGGCCGGAACAATCGTCCAGTCAAGCGCGCTGGACACCGAGACATCAAATCTAACAGACATTTCCCGATCAATTATGCCGTTTACATTGCCCTCAGAAACCTGAGTTGTACCAGCATATCCAGTGATTTGGCAAAACAACTGATATAGCGGGACCGCAGCGAAAGAAAGTCCGACCATGCCTACAAATACACCTGCGCAGATTAGTGCAATCCGGAGATTACCCTTTCGGGGGCTGTCTTGAAAATCAGAAATTGTAGGGGAAATGGTATTCATTATATCGCTCTTACAAACAGATCAGGACCCATTCTAACAACGGTCAAGATAAAGAAAGTCATAACGAACGCCGCAAGGCTCAACGCAATCGCTATTGAGCGCAAACGCTGTCGCTTCAGACGGGTTTCTTCTTTGGCGTCCACTGCCTGATCATCAGTCATTATTGTTACCTGCTCTACCATTAGGTTATCCAAAAAAAAGGTGATCTGAGAACCAGTGTTTCAAGCAAAAGCGCAAGAAAAACTATAAACAGATAAAAAAGAGAAAATGAAAACAGCTGCCTTGAGCGCAATCGCATTGTTTTGTCAGAAGTACCAATAAGTCGAGCTGAAAGAACAATCATACCCAGCCCAAGAACCCCCGCCACTAGCCCATAAAATACGCCACCAAATCCAAAAGCAACCGGTGCCAAACTGACTAACGCAAGCAAGACAGAATATATAAGGATTTGAATAATAGTTGCCCGTTCTCCGGCAACATTTGGCAACATGGGGATGTTGGCGGCTTCATAGTCGCCCTTTTTATAGAGCGCCAATGCCCAAAAATGTGGGGGGGTCCATAAAAAGACAATCAAAAACAAAATTACCGGCTCAATACTGATAGTGCCCGTAGTCGCCACCCAGCCAATCATCGCCGGGAAAGCGCCCGCTGCGCCACCAATAACTATGTTTTGCGCTGTTCGGCGTTTTAGCCACATTGTATAAACTACGGCATAGAAGAATATCGTAAACGCCAGCAGCGATGCGGCTAGCCAATTGCTGGCTAATCCCAGCAAAGTCACAGAAGCTACCGATAAAAACACTCCAAAGCCAAGAGCCTGATTTTTATCAATCCGGCCAGCTGGAATCGGGCGGTTTTTTGTTCTGCTCATCAGGGCATCGATATCTGCGTCATACCACATGTTAAGGGCACCCGAAGCGCCGCCACCCACGGCAATTGATATGATAGCAATTATAAATATTGCCGGATGCACACCAACGGGAGCAAGCAGCATGCCCACTATGGCCGTAAATACGACCAGAGACATTACGCGAGGTTTGAGCAAAGCGATAAAATCACCAACGCTTGCACCCATATCCCCATGGGCAAAGCCCTGAGAGCGAGTGTTAGCGTTGGTGTCTAAATATGCCAAACCGGGTTTCCTTATCTTTTCCGTTATTTGATACGCGGAAGCGTTTCAAACTGGTGGAAAGGAGGAGGTGAAGAAAGGGTCCACTCAAGGGTAGTGGCGCCTTCGCCCCAAGGATTGTCACCTGCGACGCGTTTCTTCATTCTTGATTCGATAATAACCCAGATGAAAATAAACATGGAAAGCAGGGTAATCAGGTAACCAACGGAAGAAACCATGTTCCACAAGGCATAGGCGTCAGGATAATCGATATAGCGACGCGGCATGCCGGCAAGCCCTAAGAAATGCTGCGGGAAGAACACTACGTTGGCACCGATAAACAGGGTCCAGAAGTGAAGTTTGGCCAGAGTTTCATTATACATGATACCAAACATTTTTGGATACCAATAGTACCAGCCTGCAAACACCCCAAAGGTCGCGCCCATGGACATGGTGTAATGGAAGTGAGCCACAACATAATAGGTATCGTGCAGCACCCTATCGGCACCGGCATTGGCCAGCACAACCCCGGTGACACCACCCGTTGTAAACAGGAATATGAAGCCCAAAGCCCATATCATTGGCGTTCTAAAACTTATCGAACCGCCCCACATGGTGGCCAGCCACGAGAAAATCTTCACCCCCGTTGGCACCGCAATAACCATTGTTGCAGCAACAAAATAACGCTGAACATTAAGGCTAAGGCCGGTGGTATACATATGGTGAGCCCATACGATAAATCCGACAAAACCAATGGCAATCATCGCATAGACCATCCCCAGATAGCCAAAAATGGGCTTTTTGGAAAAGGTTGATACAATATGGGAGACAATTCCAAA
>VAPL010339741.1_pt1 | contig 10717 bp, 8 predicted proteins | sample 3395061 | NCBI WGS metagenome assembly VAPL01 (sample SAMN08290444, study PRJNA428436) | hydrothermal vent metagenome | isolation source: Deep-sea hydrothermal vent chimney 2 | place: Pacific Ocean: Juan De Fuca Ridge | depth 2182 m m
CAGCGGCCCGTGGAAGGCCCATGAGGCGGCCCTGCTGGATATCCACAAGCAGATGCGCCGGAACCTGGCGGTGGACGTGCTGACAGGGCTGGCGAGCGCGCTAAAGGGAATGCTGTCCAGGATACATGCTTTGTTGGTTGGAACAGAAGAAATGGACGGCAATGACGCCAATTCTGAGCGTCACTATCAGAATTCAAAACCAGACTCTTATGAATCTGAACTTTGCAGAGAGAAAGACAAAGGCGAAAAGTCTGATCCTGAAATTGTGCCCGAACCGAAAGAGGGCAGGGAGCTGCCGAACCTGCCGCTGGCGCTGGTGCTAAAAGCCTGCCCAGATATAATCCCCTACGCCCCGGACAAACCAAGACACTGGCATGAGTTGGTGGCGCTGGCCGGATTTGTGCGCGGCATGATGGGGATCAGCCCGGATGCGTGGGAACAGGCGCAGGCGACTATGGGGCCAGAGGTAGCGGCGGTTACGGTGGCGGGTATGTTGCAGCGGATTACGGATATTCGCTCACCCGGCGGCTACTTGCGGGCGTTAACGCGCAAGGCGGAAACGGATGGGTTTTCACCGGGACCGATGATCATGGCGCTGCTCCGACCCGAGGCTCAGGCGGCGTAAAAGTTGACAGCTGTCAACTTTTTGGGAAATACGTTAACTGATTGATATAACACTATAAAACATGAAAGATGGTTGATTTTGCAGATCTTTTACAGCGAAAATCCGGGCTATGTGGTGGGCAATTCGACAGACCAGCGCAACGGCCGGGGTTCCCTTGCCAGCCTGGCGTGGTAAGGCAGATACCATGCTTTTGGACGCGCAAGACATCTGTAAAACCTTCCGCACCAGCGATGGCCCGGTTGACGTTTTGCACGGGATAAACCTGTCACTGGATGCCGGACAAACGCTGGCGCTGACAGGCGAAAGCGGTTCCGGGAAAAGCACGCTGTTGCATCTGATTGGTGGATTGGATGTGCCGGACAGCGGACAAATATTGATCGATGGCATCGATATTGGCGCCTTGGATGATGCCGGGCGGGCAGGGCTGCGACGGGGCGTTGTTGGGGTTGTGTTTCAACAGTTCAATCTGATCCCTAGCCTGCGGGTCGCTGACAATATCGCGTTTCAGGCGCGCCTTGCCGGTCGGGACGACTCGGATTGGTGGGCCGCGCTGACTGAGCGTATGGGCCTTGCACCACACAGGCGAAAATACCCGGAACAACTGTCTGGTGGGCAGCAGCAACGGGTAGCCATCGCCCGCACACTGGCCGCAAAACCGCGGCTGGTTCTGGCGGATGAGCCGACAGGAAATCTGGACGAAGCAACTGCCGGAATTGTTCTTGATCTGATGTTGGAACTGGTCGCTGAAACCGGCGCAGGTCTGCTGATGGTCACCCATTCTGAACGGGTGGCGCAGCGGATGGGGCGGCGGTTGCATTTGCGGGGCGGGGAAATCGTATGACCGGGGCCGTTTTGCAGGCGATCATGTCGCACTGGCTGCGTAACCCTTTGCAATTATTTACTTTACTTGCGGGCCTGGCGCTGGCAACGGCGCTTTGGTCCGGCGTTCAGGCTGTTAATACCGAAGCCAGGGCAAGCTATGACGCGGCCGCCGCCACACTTGGCGAAGGGCAGTTTGATCAGATCATTGCCCCCGATGGTTTACATATTTCGCGCGCCACATATGTTGCATTGCGCCGGGCCGGCTGGCTGGTCAGCCCGGTGGTTGAAGGGCGTTTGAACGGTGTTCGCCTGATCGGGGTAGAGCCGCTGACGGCCCCCGATGGTCTGGGCCAGGTTTCCTTTGCACAAGTGTCGGAATTGGGCGCATTTCTTGGCGGTCAGGGGCAGGTTTTTGCCGGCGCTGATACACTGGAAAAGCTGGACGGTGAAATTGATGCTGCGCTGGTTCTGACGCCCGATGTAGCGCCGGGAACTGCGATCACCGATATTGGCGTGGCGCTTCGGTTGCTGGGTGACACGGGTGGTATAACCCGTTTGATTGTTGCGCAGGATCAGCCGCTTGTTCAGGGGGTTCTCGCCGAGATTGCCCCCGAACTCAGGTTGCGCCGGGTGCAGGGCGGTTCCGATATTGGGCGGCTGACTGATAGCTTCCACCTCAATTTATCAGCCTTTGGGATGCTTTCCTTTGCGGTCGGTATTTTCATCGTAAACGGAGCTATCGGGCTGGCCTTTGAACAACGCCGCCCGGTGGTGCGAACCCTGCGTGCATTGGGAGTGCCTTTGCGCCGGCTGATGCTGTTGCTGGTAGCGGAACTGTTGGTTTTGTCGCTGATTGCAGGCGGAATTGGTGTGATGCTGGGCTATGGAATCGCCGCGTTGCTGATGCCTGATGTGGCCGCAACTTTGCATGGTCTTTACGGAGCAGACGTCGCCGGCACCCTGCAATTGCGCCCGGCATGGTGGCTGTCAGGACTGGCGATTGCCGTGGGTGGAACAGCGATCGCTGCCAGTGGGGCATTTTGGCGGTTGGCGCAATTGCCGCTGCTGGCATCGGCCCACCCGCGCGCCATGGCGATGGCCGCAGGGCGCGATGCAACAATGATGTCGTTGGCGGCACTGGCGCTGTTAGCAATCGCCGGCCTGCTGGCCATGTTTGGCACCGGGTTGCTGGCGGGGTTCGCGATGCTTGCAGCGTTGCTGATTGGCGCGGCACTCGCGTTGCCGTACTTGCTTGACCGCGCACTGGCGCTTGGCCAGTGGATGTCGCGGGGCGTCGTGGCCAGTTGGTTTTGGGCCGATACACGGCAACAACTACCGGGATTGTCGCTGGCTTTGATGGCATTGCTGCTGGCGATGGCCGCGAATGTGGGCGTTTCAACTATGGTGTCCAGCTTTCGCCTGACGTTTACCGGGTTTCTGGATCAGCGGCTGGCATCCGAGCTGTATATTTCTGCTGATACCGCTGAACAGGCGGTGGCCTTGCAGGAGTTTCTGACCCCGCGGGTTGACGCTGTTCTGCCGATCCAGTCGCAGCGGATTGAGATCGCAGGCCTGCCGACAGATGTGTTTGGCCCGCGCGACCATGCCACCTATCGGGACAACTGGGCTTTTTTACAATCAATGCCTGACGCCTGGGATCTGGTCGCCAAAGGTGACGTGGTGCTGGTGAACGAACAGATGGCGCGCCGGGCTGGGCTGGTGATTGGGCAAATGGTCACTGTGGCCGGTGAAACATTGCCTATTGCAGGGATTTACGGCGATTATGGCAATCCGATTGGGCAAGCTATTATTGGTGAACAGTTGTTTGGGGCGTTGTTCCCGCAGGTAGTGCCGCGCAGGTTTGGGGTGCGGCTGGCGGGCGCGGATGTGGCAGCATTGGTGGCGGCTTTAGAAGATGACTTTGGTCTGTCTGCCAGCAATGTGATCGATCAGGCTGGTATTAAAGCCTTTTCGCTGGAGGTTTTTAACCGCACTTTCACGGTCACCGCAGCGTTGAATGTGATGACACTGGCTGTGGCTGGTTTTGCCATATTGATGAGCCTGTTGACGCTGGCCACCATGCGTCTGCCGCAATTGGCCCCGGCCTGGGCTGTGGGGCTGACACGGGCGCAGTTGGGGCGGCTTGAACTGATCCGTGCGGTGCTTTTGGCGGTGTTGACCTCAGTGCTGGCGTTGCCACTGGGGCTGGCGCTGGCATGGGTGCTGTTGGCGGTGGTCAATGTCGAAGCCTTTGGCTGGCGATTGCCAATGTTTTTCTTTCCCGCCGACTATGCACGCCTTGGTGGGCTAGCGCTTATGGCGGCGCTATTGGCGGCACTTTGGCCTGCGTGGCGGCTTGCCCGCACCCCGCCTGCTGATCTGCTAAAGGTATTTTCCAATGAACGTTAGGGTCTTAGTTTTTCTGATATTCACCCCATTTAGTGTCTATTCACAGGGTTTTGCCGGGCTGGGTAGCAACATTGAAGGATTTTCAGTGCCGGCCCCGGATCCACAGTTTGAATTTCCCGCTGACCACGGGCCGCACCCTGATTTTCGAATTGAATGGTGGTATATCACCGCCAATCTGACCGGGCCTGATGGCACGCCTTACGGCTTGCAATGGACGCTGTTTCGTACCGCACTGGCACCTGAGGCTGGCAGTGGCTGGAGCGCGCCGCAGCTGTGGATGGGACATGCCGCGATCACCACGCCGCAGGCACATTACGTCAGCGAGCGGCTGGCGCGTGGTGGCATAGGGCAGGCGGGGGCAGGGGCCTCGCCGTTTAAAGCCTGGATTGATGACTGGGTGCTGGAAGGCACGTTTGATACCCTGACAATGACCGCAACGGGGACCAATTTTGCCTATGATATGGCGCTGACCGCCAGCGGCCCGCTGGTGCTGCATGGGAGCGGCGGGTATTCGGTGAAATCGGCGGGCGGGCAGGCGTCATATTATTATTCACAGCCATTTTATGACATCGCTGGCATCCTCACATTGCCAGAGGGAGATATTGAGGTTTCCGGTATCGCCTGGCTGGACCGGGAATGGTCGACCCAGCCACTTGGTGCTGACCAAACCGGCTGGGATTGGTTTTCACTTTCGTTCGATGACGGCAACAAACTGATGGGTTTTTCCCTGCGCCAAACAGATGGAGATGTGTTCACGTCCGCCACCTGGATTGCCCCGGACGGGCAGAGCGTTGCCTATCCCGACGGTGCATTTTCTGCGGTCCCGCTGGCGGAACATGAGGTGGCTGGGCGCAGTATACCGGTGCGTTGGCAAGTACGCCTGCCAGCACAGGGCATTGATGTAACCGTGCAGGCGATCAACCCCGACGCATGGATGGCCACCAGTGTGCCATACTGGGAGGGGCCGGTCACCATCAGCGGGAGCCACACCGGGCAGGGCTATCTTGAGATGACCGGGTATGAGTGACTTGTAGCGCATACCGATCAGTTCCATGTTGCATCAAGGATGCAGAGCTGACCCTCGGTTAGCTGGTTGTGGGCGTTGGAGGTGTAGAGGCTGCCAGACGACCTGCGCCGCCCCTCGCCATCATAGCCGACGTATAGCCTGTGCCCCAGGGGGCGGTGCGAAACTGAATATCGAGAATAGAAATTAACTGCGAAATGGGTCACGCCAAACACGCCTGTTTTATCTCTTTTGCAAATAGCCGCATTCTGCGGTTGAGGCGCCGGTTTTCGGCGTGAACCAGATAGATTCCCAAATCCGGAATTGCCATGTCAGACAGGACCGGAACCAGCCGACCCGCTGCCTGCGCTTTTGAAGCGACAAAATCAGGCAGGCGGGCAATTCCAAGCCCCTTTAGTGTTGCCTCCAGCAGAAATACGCCGCTGTTTGAATTCAGGAATGGCTGAAACTCAAACGATTGAGGTTTGCCTTTTTCGTTCACGAAATCCCAAACAGCCCGCCGGGCGGTGCGAAAATGCAAGAGCGGGTGTTGGCGAAGGCCGTGGCATCGAAGAAGTCGTTGCGACCGATGCGGATATTCTGGTGGGTGAAGGCGGCACCCTGTCGGTTGATCTGGGCGGAATACCCGTCGACATAACGGATTACGGGTTTGCCCAAACCGGTGGCGATCTGTTCGTTTCAGTGTCTGGAGCAAATGTTTTGTGGACAGGCAACGCAATCGTTGCCCAGGTGCCGGCGGTGCCATGGTTGCTGGACGGGCACTTGGTCGAAACTCGCGACACGTTCCAAACTGTCTATGATGCGTATGATGCTGAAACAAAGGTTGTACCGGGCCACGGGCCAGTCACTGATATTGCCGCTATTAAGTGGGGCGTGGATTATCTGACGGCGATCGAAACCGAAGTGTCGGCCGCGATTTCGGAAGGATTGAGCGTTGAAGACACAGTCGCGCGTGTTCAGCTGCCTGATTTTCAGGGCTACGCATTGTTTGGCTGGGTTCATCCGAATATGAACGTACCGGCGGCTTACAACGATTTGAAATAACACCGGAAAACAAAAGCAGGAGCTGCCCCTTGATGAGGCGGATTCATTTGTGGCTTGGCTTGTTTTGTCAAAGTAAAATAAACATCTAAAAAATGAGCTTCTTGCAATAAACCATTCAGAATTAGGAACCCCAGGAATGACTGAAAAAACCGCCCCGGTAATTGCCGCGACATTTCCTAAGAAGGTTGAGCTCGAGGCAGGCAAAGACTATTACTGGTGTCGCTGCGGCAGATCAGCGAGCCAGCCGTTTTGTGATGGCTCACACGCAGGGACCGGCATTACGCCCTTGAAATTTACCGCTGAAAAAGCCGGTGAAGCGGCCCTGTGCCAATGCAAATCCAGCGCCGATGCGCCGTTTTGCGATGGGACACATGCGCGCCTTGGCGATCTTAGCGCGGGCGATCCGGCCCCGGCGCCAATATCAAAAGTACCCGCAGCCGTGCCAACGCCAGAGGAACCAACCGTTGCGCGTATTCACGAACTGGCGCGGGACGGGTTGTCTAAACTTGGGCATCACGGGGAAATGGGCGCAATGGGTGTGCCGCGCAAAGACTTGCCCCATTGGGATGACATTCAGATATTGCCGGCACAACTGGCTCGCAAACCGTTATTGGACAATGTGTCGGTGGCGACATCAGTCACCATTGGGCCCCGAGCTGCCAAACCATTGCAGTTGGACATTCCCCTGTTCGTTTCTGACATGAGCTTTGGGGCGCTTTCAGAGGAGGCCAAGACGGCATTAGCGCGCGGGGCTGAGATGGCAGGGACCGGGATTTGCTCTGGAGAGGGGGGCATGCTGGCCGAGGAGCAAGCAGAGAATTCCCGCTATTTTTATGAACTGGCCTCTGCGAAATTCGGGTGGAAACCCGAGTTGGCAGAACGCGTTCAGGCGTTTCATTTCAAGGGCGGGCAGGGCGCGAAAACCGGTATTGGCGGGCATTTACCCGGTGATAAAGTACAAGGTAAAATAGCTGAGGTACGTGGATTGGAGCCAGGTAAGAGCGCCATTTCACCGGCAACATTTCTGGATCTGAACACGCCGGCCGATTTTAAAAAACTTGCGGATGAAGTGCGCGAACTGTCTGGCGGCATTCCCATTGGTTTCAAGCTCTCGGCCAATCACATTGAAGATGACATCGACTTTGCGCTGGCGGCCAGTGCCGATTACATCATTTTGGATGGGCGCGGCGGTGGCACCGGTGCTGCTCCGCTTATTTTCCGCGATCATATCTCGGTTCCGACGATCCCGGCACTTGCCCGCGCGCGCGCCCATCTGGACGCAAAAACCGGGCGCGAGGTCACACTGGTTATCACCGGCGGTTTGCGGGTTGCCGAGGATTTTTCCAAGGCCATGGCCATGGGGGCGGATGCTATTGCGCTTAGCAATTCTGCGATGCAGGCCGTGGGCTGTATCGCCGCCCGTATCTGCAATTCCAACAATTGCCCGGTTGGTATCGCCACGCAAAAACCAGAGCTGCGCAAGCGGTTGGATGTGCAGGTTGGCGCCGAAAAACTGGCGCGATATTTCGGCGCGTCGGTGGAACTGATGCAGGTTCTTGCCCGTGCTTGTGGCCACGCCAATCTGTCCGATTTCAACCCTGATGACATCACAACCTGGAAACGCGAAATGGCTAATTTAAGTGGCGTGCGTTTTGCGGGCCTGAATACAAAGGATTGACACAGATGGCCCAGGTTTTTGACATGCGCAGTGATGAAATGCCCGCGGAAATGCGCGTTCTTCTGGATGTGTATCCACGCGACACATGGCAAGCACATCCCGGGTTTAAGGAAAAAACCGAACATTGGCTTGGGGCGCACAAGATGTTTCGGCAACTGGGCGGGATCATTCGCACAGAGACCGAAAAATTCCTGGATAAATCGCGCGATACTGACGACTTCGCGGCGCGCATATCCTATTACGGGGATATGATGGTTCGAAACCTGCATGGGCATCACGGGTGGGAAGATAACAGCTATTTTCCCGAACTGTCGGCGGCCGATCCAAGGTTCGACGCCGGGTTGGAGATTTTGGAAAAAGACCATCAGGAACTGGATGTTGTCCTGGAAAGTTTTTCCAAAACGGCCAACCGTGTCATACAATTGGCGCAGCTGGATGAGAAACAGGTGCGCAATGAAGCGGGTGATCTGCACGGTATCTCTGAGACTATCGAAGCATTCCTAAAGCGGCACCTAAGCGATGAAGAAGAATTGGCGGTGCCGATTATTTTGCACCACCGTTTGCGGGGATAATGGGATGAAAAATGAAAGAACCGACAACTGATACATCTGTCGAAGAAAGCCAAAAGAACGCTGTGAAACGTCGGAGCAAGGGCGAATTCGTTCGGGGTGTCAGCGGGTTTCGCAGTGTTTTGGGTGATGCGAACTTTCCGGCAGAGCCCGGTCGCTATCATCTGTTTGTCGCGCTGAATTGCCCCTGGTGCCACCGGGTGACGCTGGCGCGCAATGTGCTTGGGTTACAGGACAGCATTTCGTTGGATGTCGTATTCCCCGGCCGGACCGGTGATGATGATCCCGTCGCGCCGAACCTTTGGGAATTCAACCCCGGGCGTATTGCCACCCTGACCGGCGCGGCGCTGCCTGAATGCACAAATGAAACCGGCACTGGCAAAGATTTCCGGCTGGTGAAACAGATTTACGCGGCAGAAGGGTCTGATGAGGGTTCAGTTCCCGTGCTTTACGACAAGAAAACCAAACGGATCGTCAATAATGAAAGCGCTGAAATAATTCGTATGCTGAACGCATCTGCGGGGACTTTGGGTAGTACCTATCCTGATGCAGACCGCCCTGACCTGTATCCAAGTAAAAGTGCGCTGCGCCATGAGATTGATACCCTCAACCAAGAAATTTACGCCAACATTAACAATGGTGCCTACAAGGCGGGGTTTTCGTCGGATCAGGCGGTTTATGCGGCGGCATTTGATGCCTATTTCAGCATGCTATCCACGCTTGAAACGCGCCTAGCGGCAGACGACCGGCCATTCCTGACCGGAGACACGTTCACCGAATGTGATCTGCGTCTGTTCCCGACACTCTATCGCCATGACCCGGTTTATTATCTGCGCATGAAGCTGAATGGCGCCAGAATTGTGGACTACCCGCATCTGTGGCGGTGGTTATGTCGCGTCTATGCGTTGCCAGGCGTTGCGGAAAGCAATTCGCTGGATCATTGTCGGCAGGGGTATTTTGGTCGCTCATGGAACAATGTTGTGCCCCTAGGACCATTCAGCCCAATGCCCTACCCAGAGGCTTATTTGCACCCCGATCTGGCGAAGATGAACCGGCAAATGTAGGCTAGGGGCCGCTGCATCCACGAAGGTTAGCGAAGCATGGCAAGGACATCGAGCGTTGCAGTTCCAGTAACGGCCAAGCCCTGCCTTTGCTGAAAAGCACGTATCGCGGCCTCAGTCTTTGCACCGATAACACCATCGACCGTGCCAACATCAAAGCCACGCGCGGTGAGGGCACGCTGAATGGTGAGCCGGTCATTTTTGGTTAGTCCATTGGGGTCCGGTGGAAAGCGGCCCTGCAGCGGGCCTGCACCACCAATTCGATCCGCCAAATGGCCAACACCAATCGCGTAAAAGTCGGAATTGTTGTAAGTTTTGATGATATTAAAGTTATGTGTCACTGTAAATTTCACCCCACCACTTTGGGGTTGGATGGTGCGCCCGGATGGGCCGGCCGTTCCGGCTTCTGCCCCCCACTTCAGACCAGTACGCCAGCCGTTTCGCGCCAAATAGCTGGCGGTTGAAGCCAGTGCATCAGCGGGATCGTCACCCCAGATATCGCGGTGTCCGTCACCCGTGAAATCGACTGCGAATGTTTGATAGGATGTGGGTATGAACTGCGTATGTCCCATAGCGCCCGCCCAGCTGCCAGTTAGTTGCCGGGATGTGGTATCGCCGCGATCAAGGATGCGCAAAGCGGCAATCAACTGGGTTTCATAGAAGTCCGCACGACGCCCATCAAAAGCCAGCGTGGCTGTCGAAGAAATGACCGGAATTTTCCCACGCTTTTCGCCAAACTGACTTTCCATGCCCCAGATCGCAGTAACGATCCGCGCATCGACGCCAAATCGCGCTTCGATGGCGGCGAGCGTATTTGCGTGTCTTTTGAACATGGCGCGGCCCTTCGTGAGCCTTTCATCTGATGTCGCGATAGAGAGGTATTCTTCTAAGGTCCGGCGGGTTTGTATCTGGGTGCGGTCGCGGGTGATGACGCCGGGAATGTAGCCGGCGTCCGCGAGCGCCACATCTAAAGTTGCGGAAGAAATGCCAGCGCGGCGTGCGCGCGGCCGGAATGACGCTAACCAGTTCACAAAGTCTGGGTTTTTAATCGGCCTTAAGTCTGCGGGCAGCTTACCCGAGCTGGCACGTTGAGCAGGGAGCGTGGTGCCAGCACATGCCGCAATGCTCAATGTGCCGCAGCAAGAAAGAAAAACACGTCTGTTAAGTTTCATATCCACACCAAGAATAGTCACATTGCACCATTTCGAAGGGTTCAGTTCAAACAGGCCGGTATCTGTCCAGCATGGGTGCTGGATGGTCTTTGTCTTTAGTTGTGCGTTTAGAAGACGCTCCTAACTTTTTTCCTGCACTAAAGGCAGGTATTCAAGCGCCAACAGTGCCCAAAACCCAACCAGCCTGAGCAGTAAATTATGCTGAATTCAGTCTAACTGCATAAGCGACTTCACCGGCAGTAGACAGCAAACGGCCCACTCGGATAATGCCAACACCGGCGGCAATATTCAACCCAACACGGGATTGGGGTGC
>VAPL010528401.1_pt1 | contig 10717 bp, 8 predicted proteins | sample 3395061 | NCBI WGS metagenome assembly VAPL01 (sample SAMN08290444, study PRJNA428436) | hydrothermal vent metagenome | isolation source: Deep-sea hydrothermal vent chimney 2 | place: Pacific Ocean: Juan De Fuca Ridge | depth 2182 m m
GAGACCGGACCCTATGGGCATGATGGGGCATATGCGTCACTAGAGGCGGTTGTGCGCCATCACTTTGATCCGGTGGCGGGGTTGATGGCGTATGATCGAGTACAGGCGATTTTGCCGGAATTGGCGGGCGCGAAAGATTGGGCGATACTGGATGCGCCGGCCGAGGTGGCGCTGATCGCAGCGGCGAATGAGTTGGAGCCCTTAGCATTGAATGACACAGAGGTCGCGCAGATATTGGCGTTTTTGGCAACATTAAAAGATGATGCTAGTCTGTACGGTCGGCTTGGGGTGCCGGATACTGTACCAAGCGGATTGCCGGTGGACTAAATAGGATCGGCTGTTAGCAGATGTCCTTCAGATGTTAGTCGTAAAATCTGATTTGCCTGTACTTCCAGCCATTTAGTAACCGTACCATCCGGGGTAATCATCCGCAGGCGCGGGTTTGTTTCACTGCCCAACCCAAAGTGCATCAGTGTAGCGTTGCCACTTGCATGGCCACCACCAACAGTGATTTCCCGATACCAGGTTTTGTTGCCGTCGCTGACTTCTACCCAGCCGCCAACCATCTGTGGATTGCCGCCTGTCTGGCGAATATCCAGTAGCAACCAGTTGCCTGTGCCCGCCGTTGCATTCTGGTAAATTTCTACCGGAACACGTCGGTTGACTACCACCAGATCAAGCTGGCCGTCGAGGTTCAGGTCGACAAGTGCTGCTCCTCGGGAACGATCCATACTGGCAATCCCTGCGCGCAACCCGGTCTCGGTAAATGTGCCATCGGTTTGTTGCATCAACAGGTTATTCGGATCGGCCATAGCGCTGTCTGGCATCTGTTCGACATTGCCCTTGGCGATAAACACGTCATCGAGCCCGTCATTATCCACATCACCAAATTCCACCTGCCAACCTGTCGAAGGCCGTCCGTCATCGCCAGTATAGGGACGGTGTGCGGTGGTGCCTCGCTGGTAGGTCGCGTCCAGAAACACCGGGCCATCCCGGGTCGTGTCAGGCGTCTGCAATTTCTGGTCGCCCATGCTGGACAGAAAAATCTCGGGCATACCGTCGCCGGATATGTCGCGGCTGGCGATGCCCATGCCCCAGATTTGATACTCCTGCCAGCCATCGGTCTCACTATAAAGACGGGGCGTTTCTTCCATCGCCCACATTTGTTCAAGACCCTCGCGGACATAATAATGGCGGTCATTGCTAACCCGCAGATCCTGGCGGCCATTGCGGCCCCAGTCAGAAAACAACATGGAAAGCGGGCAATAGCCGGGGGTTAGGGGGCTTGCCTGATATTGGTCTTCAAGCGGGCGCATAAGAAAGCTGGTATCGCAGGCCTCAAACGGGCCGTCGGGATCATCGCGGTTCACATAGTTGCCGATGGCAAGCGTTGGCAAGGCGTTGCCGTCCTCCCATGTTGCGGAAAATGCGGTTGTCCAGCGATTGCCACCGTCAAAGTTCAGGTCTTCGAATTCGGAGAACGAACAATTCGGGCCACCTTTTAGCATGTAGTTTTCACCGACGCGCATGACAAACAAATCGAGAATGCCGTCGCTGTCGATGTCCAGCGGATAGGCGCCGGTGACGCCAGTTATTGCCAGCGATACCGGGGTGTCCGTCGTCAGAGAAACTACGCCACCACGGGACGCGGTGGTGTTGCGCAAAAGTGTGGAAGGTGATGCACCACCCGCCACAAATAGTTCGGGGAACAGATCACCGTTGCAGTCAAAACTTGCGACACCGCCTCCGACGAAAAACTCCCATCCGCCGTCATACTGATGAGTAATCCCAAGTTCCGCCGAGCGGTTAACGAAGGCCGGTTCAGCATGGGCGCTGGATGCGGCAAGCAAAACAGGTAAGAAAATGGAATTACGCCCCATTTAACGCCGGTTCCCGCAGGGCTGCGTCAGATATACCATCAATGGCATGGGCGGCTGCCCCCATAGCCCACATCTGGTCGCCCCACTTGTGTACTTTTACTTCGGGGGGTGGTCCGCCAAACTGGACGATGGATTTCTTCATTTCATCGATCATGCCGTCATTATAGAGATAGTCATACTGCATCCGCTCACCTGAAAGGATGATCAGTTCTGGTGCAAAGATGTTCACCACATTGGCCAACCCCATTGCAAACATCCGACCAGCACGTCGGATAATGGAGTCGGCCATATTATTTCCGGCGCGTGCGGCTTGCAGTAAAACCTCCATCTGATGCTCGGTGCTTTCCCCGGTCAAATCCATTGCGGTGCTGGCTTCGCGCAGCAAGGCATAATCTCCGACATAAGCCTCTAGGCAGCCACGCTGGCCGCAGCGGCAAAGAGCTCCGTCCAGATGAACTTTGGTATGGCCAAGTTCGGCACCACATCCGTGCTGGCCACGGTATAGCTTGCCATCAATAACGATGCCCATGCCAACACCCTGTTCAACTGTAATCACGATGAAGTTTCGCGCCTTTTTACCCAGACCAAACCGCTGTTCGGCGATTGCAACAAGGTTTGCGTCATTGTCCAGAAAAACCGGAATGCCAAAGGCGCTCCGTAGCATTTTTTGCAAGGGAATGTTGCGTTCTGTGATTGTGGGCGACCAATATACTGTACCAGCCGGGCCGTCGATGATGCCGGGTATTCCCACGCCTACACCTGATAGATCTGCGTGGGACAGGTTCGCGTTCTTCAAGGCCATGGACAGTGTTGCATTCAGAAATTCTACGGTTTGCGTGGCGGATCGAACAGACGTTTCAGAGGTACTTGAATAGTCGGAAACTCGTTTGCCGTCAAAATCCAGTATCGTTACAGTCGCTAATTTATCCGACAGTTTCATACCTGCAACCAGATGTGCATCACCGCGGATTTTGAGGTTAACCCGGGGGCGGCCGCGCTTCATATTGATCGGCGGGGACTCAGCAGGAACTTCTTGAATCAATCCCCTAGAAATCAAGTCGGCTGTGATACTGGTAACCGTCGCAGGGCTAAGACCGGTGGCTTTGGCGATATCAATGCGTGGAACCGGAGATGTCTGGCGGATGGCGGAATAGACCATACTTGTGCCGGTAAGGCGATCAGTATTGGTTGGTTTTTCCTCCGGCATGGAATGCCCCTTTAGGTTTGAAGCCTGACAATTCGCTGGTTCACGCTGTCCTGATTAAAAAGTAAAGCGAGAATTCCATCGATGCAATATTTAATTTGATTAGTAAAATAATATATCGCATAATTCTATCAGACACGGCGAATCAAAGGTGATAGCGTCGTGCTTGCAAGCATATCTGGGAGAAAAAAATGAAAAAATTCGGAATTATCGCAGCTGCTGCGCTTGGCGTAAGCGTTGCGACATCGGCGTTTGCCGCAGAACAGGTAATCGGCGTTAGCTGGTCAAATTTTCAGGAAGAACGCTGGAAAACTGATGAAGCCGCAATGAAGGCTGCCATTGAAGCAAATGGTGACACATACATTTCCGCTGATGCGCAGTCATCTGCTGCCAAGCAGCTGTCGGACGTTGAAAGCCTGATCGCTCAGGGCGCAAACGCGCTGATCATTCTGTCAGTTGATTCCGGTTCCGTTGGCGCGGCAGTTGATGCCGCTGCTGCGGAAGGTATTCCGGTGGTTGGCTATGACCGCCTGATCGAAGACGATCGTGCATTCTATCTGACGTTTGACAACAAGGAAGTCGGCCGGGTGATTGCACGTTCCATTCTGGCGGTCGTTCCTGAAGGAAACTATGCAATTATCAAGGGTGACAAGGGTGACCCGAACGCGCTGTTCCTGCTGGAAGGTATGATGGATGTAATCGGTCCCGATGTGGATGCAGGCAAGATCACAATCGTTGGTGAAGCTTTCACCGATGGCTGGAAGCCTGACAACGCTCAGAAAAACATGGAGCAAATCCTGACCGCCAACAACAACAATGTTGACGCGGTTCTGTCGGAAAATGACGGCATGGCCGGTGGCGCAATTGCTGCTTTGGCCGCGCAAGGTCTGGACATTCCGGTTTCCGGTCAGGACGGCGACCACGCCGCCCTTAACCGTGTTGCACGGGGTACGCAGAATACGTCCGTCTGGAAAGATGCCCGCCAACTGGGTGCCGCTGCCGGTGATATTGCTTCTGCCCTAGCAAGTGGTACAGCACTGGATGCAATTGACGGTGCAGTGAAATGGTCCGGTGGTGCGAATGGCGTTGAAATGAACGCGATATTCCTGGCACCAACACCGATCAACAAAGACAATATCAATGTTGTGATCGATGCCGGCCATATTGCAAAAGACAAAGTTTGCGAAGGTGCAATGGCTGGTGTAGCCGGCTGTAGCTAAGCTGACCAACTAAGAAATAGCCCGCGCCGGGTTTGACCTGGCGCGGGTATTTTGGGACAGTATTGTTCATATGCGCAGTTTCCCTTCATTCGATACCGTAGGAGAGCGATGTGAGTAGCCCTGAAGACACAGGCGCCGCCAAGGTAGAGAATGAACGCGGCTTTACCCGCTTTTTACGAGCCACAGAAATAGATGCCCGCCTGCTTGGAATGATTGCCGCTCTGATTGTTATCTGGGTTGGTTTTCATGTTTACGGTCAGGTTGTTAACAATTTCGGCGCGTTTCTGACACCGCGAAATCTTTGGAACCTTTCAGTTCAGACCGCATCCGTTGGTGTGATGGCTACCGGCATGGTTTTGGTGATCGTCACCCGGCATATTGATTTGTCTGTCGGCTCGATCCTTGGGTTTTGCGCGATGTCGATGGCAATAATTCAGGTCTGGATATTGCCGGAGTTTCTCGGGCTAGGCCACCCGATGATCTGGATCATCGCAGTGATTTGCGGGTTGATCATTGGCTGCCTGATTGGCGCGTTTCATGGCTATCTGATCGCTTACCTTGGCATTCCGGCATTCATCGTAACCCTTGGCGGGTTGCTGGTCTGGCGCGGGGCGGCGTTCTTGCTGGCGCGCGGTGAAACCATCTCGCCGGTGGATGTCACGTTTTCCCGGCTAGGGGGTGGGCCATATGGTGCGGTTGGGTCAACGGCCAGTTGGATAGTCGGAGTGCTTGCTTGTCTGGCGGTGCTTTGGTTGCTTTGGCAGGGCAGGCGGCAACGCAAGAAATTCCTGTTTCCCCTGCGCCCGATCTGGGCAGAAACTTTTTTAGCCGCCGCAGGTTGCGGGTTCATCATCGGTTTTGTGCTGTTGGTAAATTCCTATCCCTGGCCCAAGGGGATCGTGAAGCAATACGTCGCGGCGAATAATATTGAGACACCGATTGAAGAGATTTTCATCAGCCACGGCTTTGCCATCCCGGTTCTGATCCTGATCGCGGTTGGCGTATTGATGACAATCCTGACAACGCGCACACGGTTTGGCCGCTATGTATTTGCTATCGGTGGCAACCCTGATGCAGCCGAACTATCGGGTATCAATACGAAATGGGTTACGGTTAAGATATTCGCCCTGATGGGTACGCTTAGCGGTCTGGCGGCGGTCATTGCCAGTGCGCGATTGAACTCAGCCACCAACAATCTTGGTACATTGGATGAGCTGTATGTGATTGCTGCTGCGGTGATCGGTGGTACGTCCTTTTCTGGTGGTGTCGGCACGATTTACGGCGCGATCCTAGGGGCTTTGGTGATGCAATCACTGCAAACCGGTATGGTGCTGATTGGCTTTGATGCAGCAATCCAGCAGATGGTTGTTGGCGGCGTTCTGGTGGCTGCAGTCTGGGTGGATTCGATCTATCGTCGCCGGTCCAAGATTTAGGGGAGAAATTGAACATGAACACAGCAACCCCTCTCGTACTAATGAAAGATATTGAGCTGGCATTCGGCGGTGTTAAGGCGGTCGATGGTGTTACGGTTGATCTTTATCCCGGTGAGGTCGTTGGATTACTTGGGCATAACGGTGCTGGGAAATCGACGCTAATCAAAGTTCTGTCTGGTGCCTATCAGGCCGACGGTGGCGAGATTTTCATCAATGGCGAAAAAGCAATTATCCACAACCCGCGCGATGCACGAAAATACAATATCGAAACCATATACCAAACGCTGGCGCTGGCGGATAATCTTGACGCCGCCGCCAACCTGTTTCTGGGTCGCGAATTGGTGACGCGCATGGGCATGGTTGACGATGTGGCGATGGAAGCCGAGACCCGTAAAATCATGGGTCGCCTCAATCCAAATTTCCAGAATTTTTCTTCGCCTGTCAGTTCATTATCCGGTGGTCAGCGCCAGTCCGTTGCCATCACCCGCGCGGTCTATTTTAACGCCCGTATCCTGATCATGGACGAACCCACAGCCGCCCTTGGCCCGCAGGAAACCGAAATGGTGGCCGAGCTGATCCACCAGCTAAAAGAGGACGGCATCGGGATATTTCTGATCAGCCACGACATCCACGACGTGATGGACCTGTGCGATCGGATCAGCGTGATGAAAAATGGCCAGCTTGTCGGGACAGAAAACGTCAAGGACGTGACCGACGACGAAATTCTGGCGATGATTATACTTGGGAAAAACCCGGAAAAAGCCGCCTAAGCCGAACAGCTGGCCCCACCAAGCACACAAAACTTGGCGCAGTGCGGGTGGTTCAGGAATACTTTGCCCTCAGCTTCGGCCAAAGTGGCTCCCAGTTCAAACTCTGGCGAATAGGGCAGCAACGTACAGGCCAAAACGGCGGGTTTCTCTGCACCTTTGCGTTTCACCACCATGCGCGAGGTTGAGCACATTACCTGCGCCGGGGATTTATTGAGTACTCCCCAACAGGCTGTTGTGATTTCGGGAACCTCGACGCTCTCATCCATCTCGGGGAACAACACGGTTGTACCGGGATTGTGTGCATCAATATCAAACCCGTACTTAGCGTAAAATGCACCGTATCCGTCGCGTGACTGGACATTATCTTCGCCCCAAACTGTGCGCCCTGCGACTGTCATTTTGATGCCATTGTCGCGCAGCCACTCCATGCCTTTCAAGGTGCTGGCATAAGTGCCTTTGCCACGCTCTTTTTCGTGCAATTCCTCTGACCAGTGATCAACGGATATCCGCAATGTCATTTTGTCGCCAAATTCGGCACGCAAATCCAGCAACCCGGCGCGCATTACCTTTCGCATCATCGGGCGCATGGCGTTGGTCAGGATCAACACCTCATACCCGGCCTGCAGCGAAGCACGCGCCATGGCAATTATTTCGGGGTTCATAAACGGCTCACCGCCGGTGAAACCGATTTCCTGTATCGGCCAGCCCCGGTCGGTAATTTGGGTCAGGTAGTCCTGCACATCGGCCACCGACAAATAAACCAGCCGGTCATTGGTGGGCGAACTTTCGATATAGCAGTTTTCGCATGTAATATTACAAAGTGTACCGGTATTAAACCAAAGCGTTTGCGGATTGTTAAGCGCAACGGATGCCCGTTCTTCCCCCTTGGATGTAATGTGGGGGTGTTCAAATTTTTCGAACCGCTTTGTCTCAATCGACTGATGTTTCATGCTTTTCCGTTTCACTTTTTCTTGTGCTTACAGCTATAGCGGCCTTTAGGTCATTTAAACCCCCATAGTTTTGCCTGACGCGGTTGTGAACTGTGGTGGGGATGCTAGACTTTATTACAAAGCAAGAATAGTAACCCTGATAGCGCAATCATCCCTGTTCGAATTGACTAACTGGAGCTGAATAATGGTTTCAAGAGTAATACCGGTAGACAAGTTCGATCTGGTAATTTTTGGCGGTACCGGGGACTTGGCCCGGCGCAAGATTTTACCGGGGCTGCATCGCCGTTATTTGGCTGGGCAGATGCCAGAAGGTGCGCAGATAGTTGGCGCTGCACGAGCGGTTCTTGATGATCAGGGTTACCGCGACATGGTGCGAGAAGCGATAACTGAGTTTGGCGATGCCGAGGATCAGGATGAGGCAAAACTGGCCGCGTTTCTGGAACACGTTCAGTATTTACCAATCGATGCTATGGGGGAAAAGGGCTGGGAAAAACTGGCCAAGATGATCCGCCCCGGAATGATCCACGCCTATTATTTCTCGGTCGGACCGAGCCTGTTTGGTGAACTGGCCGAGCGGCTGCAACTATACGGCATGGCAGATGAAAACTGCCGCATTGTTGTGGAAAAACCTTTTGGCCGTGATCTCGAAAGTGCGCGTGAACTTAACAAGGTCCTGGCGGCGCATTTTGATGAAAGTCAGATCTATCGGATAGATCACTATCTGGGCAAAGAAACCGTACAAAACCTGATGGCGGTACGATTTGCCAACATCCTGTTTGAACCGCTTTGGAATGCGCAATACGTCGATCATATCCAGATCACAGTGGCGGAAACAGTTGGGGTTGGTGGGCGCGGTGCGTACTATGACAAGTCCGGCGCGATGCGCGATATGGTGCAGAACCACCTGATGCAGCTTTTGTGCCTGATCGCGATGGAACCGCCTAGTCGTTTTGGCCCCGATGAGGTCCGCGATGAAAAGCTAAAAGTTATCCGCGCGCTCGAACCGGTTGATCCGCACCATATTGTGCGTGGTCAGTATAATGCTGACGGTAAAGAACAATCCTACCGGGACGATGCGGGTGATCCCAAAAGCCTGACCGAAAGTTTCATTGCTCTTAAGTGCCACATATCCAACTGGCGCTGGTCGGGGACGCCGTTTTATATCCGCACCGGGAAAAAACTGAAAGCTCGCGAAAGCGAAATTGTGGTGGTGTTTAAAGACGCGCCGCACCTGATTTTCGGGCAGTCTAGCGGCCAGCATTGCAATACCCTGACCATTCGATTGCAACCTAATGAAGGCATGACACTGGGTGTGACCATCAAAGACCCCGGACCCGGTGGAATGCGGCTGATTGATGTACCGCTTGATATGACATTCGCGGAAGCCCTTGGTGAGGAAGGAAGTGATGGGCCGGATGCTTATGAACGACTGATCATGGACGTCATGCGTGGCAATCAAACGCTGTTCATGCGCGGTGATGAGGTGGAAGCCGCATGGGGCTGGACTGATCCGATCATTGCCGGTTGGGAAGAACGGGGTGAAGTCCCCAAGCCTTATGAGGTTGGCAGCAGCGGGCCGGAAGATGCAATGATGTTAATGCACCGGGATGGACGGCGCTGGCGGGAGATAAAAGAATGAAATTGATTGAATACCCGGATCAGGAATTGATGATGATCGATCTGGCCAGCGTGTTGGCAGGTGAGCTGGAACAGGCATTGGGTCATCAGGAAACAGCAACTTTTGTGGTTCCCGGTGGCACAACGCCGGGGCCGATTTTTGATTATCTGAGCGCGGCTGATCTTGACTGGTCTCGGGTGTGGGTTTTACTTAGTGACGAAAGATGGGTTCCTGAAACCTCCGAGCGCTCAAACACCAAACTTATCAAGGAACGCCTGTTGACCGGGCGCGCGGCGGCGGCGACTTATCTGCCGTTATATGCCGAAGCTGAAACGCCGGAAGAGACGCTTAGTGATCTTGGTGCGAGCATCATGCAACATCTGCCTATTTCTGTACTACTTTTGGGAATGGGCGCGGATATGCACACCGCGTCCCTGTTTCCGGGCGCAGACAGATTGGGCGAAGCAATGGCACCCGAGGCTCCGACCCTGTTGGCAATGCGCGCGCCCGGCGCACCCGAGCCACGTATCACCTTAAGTGCACGGGTACTGGACGCGGCTTTGGCGAAACATATTGTAATTACGGGTGCTGAAAAGCGCGCGGCATATGAGCAGGCGGCCAAGATCCATGACCCAATGATCGCGCCAATCTCGGCGGTGCTGAGCGGTGCAATTGTGCATTGGGCAGCGTGAATATGGATTGGGATAGTCTGAAATCGCACCAAATTTCAGTTCAGGACCGCTCTGTTCTTGATCTGTTTGATGGCACCCGGGCGCAGGATTTTTCTGTACGAAGTGGCGGGATGTTATTCGATTATTCAAAGACCAATATAGACACCAAGGCGCGTGATTTGCTGTTGCAACTTGTTGAAGATTGCGGGCTGAATGAACGTCGCAGTGCTATGTTTTCCGGTGAAAAAATAAACGAAACTGAAGGTCGGGCGGTATTGCATACGGCGTTGCGGAACCTGTCGGGCGAACCGGTGTTATATGACGGGCAGGACGTTATGCCCGGCGTGCTGGAAACGCTGGACAGGATGGCCGCATTTGCCGATGCCGTTCGCTCTGGTGAAATTCAGACCGCTGATGGCGGCATTTTTCAGGACGTGGTGAACATCGGCATTGGTGGTTCTGATCTGGGGCCGGCCATGGGGTGTTTGGCGCTGGTCCCTTACCATGATGGACCGCGTTGTCATTTTGTGTCCAACGTGGACGGGGCGCATATTTTTGATGTACTGAAAAAGCTGAACCCGGCGACCACATTAGTAATTGTCGCGTCCAAAACATTCACGACAATTGAGACCATGACCAATGCTGCTACAGCGCGCGACTGGTTAGTGACCGGTTTGCCTGAGGGGCAGGTAGGGAAGCATCTGGCAGCACTTTCTTCGGCAGAAGATAAAACCACTGCATGGGGTATCTCGCCGGATCGGGTGTTTGGATTTGAGGACTGGGTCGGTGGTCGCTATTCTATCTGGGGCCCGATTGGCTTGTCGATGATGCTCGCGGTTGGACCGGAATGCTTCCGAGATTTTCTGCGTGGCGGGCAGGCGATGGACCAGCATTTCCGCGATGCCGCTCCCGCGCAGAACATGCCGGTAATGCTGGCGCTGGTGGGTATCTGGCACAACCAGATTTGCGGC
>VAPL010953161.1_pt1 | contig 10713 bp, 9 predicted proteins | sample 3395061 | NCBI WGS metagenome assembly VAPL01 (sample SAMN08290444, study PRJNA428436) | hydrothermal vent metagenome | isolation source: Deep-sea hydrothermal vent chimney 2 | place: Pacific Ocean: Juan De Fuca Ridge | depth 2182 m m
ATCTTCGGATTCAGAAAGAAAAAATAGACCACTCTATTTTCTGTAACTAATTATTGCCGTGGAAAAGTGAATACTGTTCCACGGCAATATCATTTCTGAAACAGGAATAATCAAGGCATAGTTTATGAAACAGAAAAAAAATAAATCAACCTTTAATAAAGTAATGCCCTGGATGGCGGGCGCTGGATTTGCTCTGGGGCATATTGCCATAACTACTAACTGTACACTGACATCGCAGGGGCGTTGTAGTACCTGTGGCAGTTGTGTTATTGCTCTTGGCTCTATCGTTGCCTGGGCCACACTAAAAAAACGTCGTGATGATTTTTATATTGGTGAGTAGTGAAGTATTTTAAACTTGGCTTTATATGCATGACAATTATTAGCTATTCACCTGTTGTTCATAGCCTGGTTTCAGGTCGACTGGATACACTTCTAAAAATAGATCATGGCGCTTATGATTCAATCAATCGTATTGAAGAACAGGCAGAGATTAACTGGCTTAAAAATAATATGAATGCAGGCTTTCAGTTTGATCTTAAGCATGAAGAAAATAAAAATCATTCAGATATAAGACAATTATTTTTTACTCATAAAATAGCGGCTATTGATTATACGCTAGGTCGTTTTAATCGTTCAGATAAACTGGGTTATTACATGCTGGATGGTGCCGTTGTTAACTACCAGCAAAAAGAATGGCGGGCGGGTTTTTATAGCGGCAAGCCTTTACAGATAGAAAATTATAATACGATTGATGCGCATAGAATTTATGGCGCTGATATAAATCATCATGTGAGTTATAAAAAAACATCATTAATAAATAAACTCGATAGTTATATTGGTTGGCAACAAATTAAAAGCGATGAAGAACAGAATTATATTCACTGGGGTGTTTCATCTGAAGGACAACTGGATAACAATAAATTTAACCAGCTTGAGATGATTTTCAGTGGCAGTTATATCACGGATAATAAATACACCGAATCTATAAATGCTGTTGTTCAGGCTCATTCAGAAGATTATGGGCTGGCACGTGTTAGTTTTATAACATGGCAGCCTAAGCAGAGTTATCTAAGTTTTAAGGAACAGTTTTATTCTGTTTATGCGAATGGAAGCCAGTCTGTTTTACAGGCAGATTTTTTTCGTAACTACAAATGGAATAAACAATATTATATTCGTGGTCGAAAAGTATGGCGAGAATATGGTAACGATGGCTATGGGCTTAGTCTTGGTTTTGATAAGAAAAAAAATAACAATAAAAATTTAGACTGGAAAGCTCAATGGGATAGTCTGATATTACAGGATGATTATATTCATAGTCTTTACCTGGGTATCAATAAAAATATTTCAGCAACATTACGCGGTTATTTTAATGCTGCTGTGCAATACCAGCATAAACAACAATCAGCAGAAAATAATACAACACTTGCGCTGGAAGCGCGTGCAGAGCATATGTTAAGTTCAAGTTTGTTTGTAGATTTTAATGCGCGTTATATTTATAACAATAATAAAAAAAATGAATACCAGCTTGGTTTTAATCTCAGCTATAGATTTGATGATCGTATCAGGAGCAGAAAATGATAAAGCATCTTCTCATTCTGTTCTTTATGATTTTTTCATTGCCGGTAATTGCTGATAATGATGAGGTAGAGGAGAAAGAAAAAACCTGGTGGGAATTACGCAATGATCGCAATGATATTTTTTACCCGCATAAACCGCACATGGAAATTATGGAACAGAATGGTGATGCCTGTATGTTGTGTCATCCCTTTACTAAAAATACCATTCATGATGAGAAAATACTTAAACCGCTTAGCCAGATAAATAATGAATCACTGGAAGCTATTTGTCATGATTGTCATGTCGATAAAATAAATGCGCCGTCAGAGTGTCGTCTGTGTCATCCCGATCCATCGACTGTCTGGCCGCAGGATCATAATTATGATTACAGCACGGCTCATGCAGAAGATGCTCAACATAATCAGCAGACCTGTAATGAGTGTCATAAACAATTATCTTTTTGTACAGACTGTCATTTCAGACGCACAACCACGGGTTTAAATACGCATAAACTGGGATACAAAACACTGCATGGTCTTGATGCTCGTATAGCACCGGCAAAATGTGGAAGCTGTCATCAGGCAAATTACTGTAGCGACTGTCACAGGAGAATCAGATAATGCATCGCATACTAATCTGTTTTTTATTGTTAATGGTCGTTGCCTGTAACAGTAGCAATAATACTGAAAATAATTTATCGGCTGATACTGATCTGTTACTTGATTCACAACATGGAGGCGGTGGTGCGGCCTGGGGATTAACCGATTGTGATGCCTGTCATGCCATTGGGATTATTCATCAAAATGCAGATAGTATTCGTAATATTGTAAAAGACAGGGGGCATGACACCTGTACCGGCTGCCATGGTAGCAATGGCACAGATAAAGAACGGCAGTGTGTAATATGTCATAACAATACAGATTTACCCAGTGCGCCTATACAAACTGGAAATCATAAACATGATTTTATAGCGGGTATCGACACTGTATTGCAGGATAAACAATGTCTGGACTGTCACTATGCTTCTGATATGGATGGCGTGTTTGAAATTAATCGTGATCTCACGCGTTACCCGGATGTAAATGGTATTGAATCACCCTATGCAAGTGGTGCAGATTTTTGTTTGCGTTGCCATAACAGTGATCATCAACAAATAAATTTCCCCATTACTAATAAAACGTTTGATGATCCATTAATTGCCATTGAAGATGCATACACACTGATTGATAAACACGGTGAAATAAATTCAACCGGTGCTGGCACCTATGCGGGGTTACGCAATAATTATATTTATAGTAGTCGAGTTGAATGCACAGACTGCCATGCCATGCACGGTACAGATAATATAAAACTAATTATTGATCAGTCTGATAAGGGTAGCAGTCTGCTTGATCCAGTATTACGTGAGCAACCCTATTCAGTGCGTATCACTGGTGATGATTATTCACAGCTATGTGTGCTCTGTCATAATATGGAAACATTGCAAAACCAGGGTGATGTGGATACAGGTAATGGGCTTTCTGGTGTGCATATTACTGGTGGCAGTTGCATTGAATGCCATAGTCACGGCGAAGCCATTCAGGCGGGGCTGTAATGATTCAGTTATTTGTAGTTTGTCTTTTATTGTTCTCAATGGATGTGCTTGCAGAAGATAAGCAGGAAATGCCTGCCATGCATCATTTGATAAAAATAAAACCATCAGAGAATATATCTATTCCTGATTCTTTTCCTCTTAATGATAAAGATGAAATTGACTGCAAGACCTGCCACGGAATTAAAGATATGAAAGAGCAGGACTTTAAAAAAATTGATAAAGATGCAGATAATTTTTTTCGTGAAGGCCCTTATAAAACGCCTATAGATTTCTGCTATCGATGCCATGATGATAAACAATACCAGCGTAACAATATTCATAAAATGCTGGATAATAATGGCAAGATAATTAAAAATAATTGCCTCTATTGTCACAAAGAAACTTTAGATCCTGAAAAAGATATCAAATTGGGTGAACTAAAACTACGTTTGCCTGCAAACAATATTTGCTATGGCTGTCACTTGCATGCGCCACACTTTAATGCGTTAAATCATCAGCAAAAGCCTGATGATGATATGAAAAATAAAATAAAAAAATCTGAACAGCAGCATAAAATAATTATGCCATTAGCCAGTGATGGAAAAATCATGTGTGTAACCTGTCACAGTCCACATCAAATAGATGTTATTAGCCAGCAAAAGCCAGCGGGAAAACAGGTTATTAATAATGATCTGGATAAAGGCATTGTTTATACAGAACATTCCTGGAATAAAGTGTTTGTTAAGGATAAACAGAAGCGCCTTGAAAAATTACAACAGAATACAAAACAAAATTTAGCACTGGAATATCAACGTATTGAAAAAGAAATCTTACTAAGGCTGCCTGCAAAAGATGGAACGCTTTGCATGGCATGTCATGTTTTTGAAAAATAATATGAAATTAATAGACAATATAAAAGCTATACCTAAAGGCCAGAAATACCGATATCTATTTATATTTATTTCCTGTCTGCTGTTTTTTGCGCCCTTTGCTTTTTTGCCGGGATTATCTGGTAATGATGATTTATGCGGCAAGATGTGTATGCGCCGTTTTTTCCTCTATTTTCCTGGCATGACTCTGGAAGATTTTAATACCGGTGTTTCAGTCGCCTGGGTTGGCGTTATTATGCTGGGCAGTATTTTTGCAGCCACTTTTTTCTATGGCCGTATCTGGTGCTCTTATATTTGTCCGGTGGGTGGTTTTCCAGAAATGGTTAGCCGCACCATGAATGATCGTTGGAAAATAGAATACCGTTCACTGCCACAGGTGCCAATTCGCTATGGTTACTTTGCGGTTTATTTATTACTTATGCCGACACTGGGTATCAGCGCCTGTACTTTGTGTAATTTTATAACTGTGCCTCGATTGTTTGAAGCATTCAGTGGTGGCATTAGAGGTTTTGCCTTTATTTTTTCAACTATAGGGCTGGTTAATTTAGCATTACTTTTATTACTGGGATTTTTTGCCAGTAAGGGAAGAGCCTATTGTCAGTTCCTTTGCCCTATAGGTGCAATGGATGGATTGATTAATCGACTGGGTGCAAAATTACGTTTTACTCGACGTATTCGTGTAGAACGGGATCGGTGTACCGGTTGTAATATCTGTGCTCGAAATTGCATGACCGGTGCAATAAAAATGGTTGATCAGATTGCTGTAGTTGATCAGCTATCCTGTATGTCCTGCCATGAATGCGTGGATGTCTGTGACTGGCATGCCATCGACTGGCTAACATTGCCGCCGGATAATCAACCGAAGCGTAAAAAGAAAGGTGTCGATTTTCATCCATTACCTGAATGGGAAGCGGTGCATTTTGAGAAGCCTAAAGCTAAAGGTCTAAAAGCGATTAACTGGCAGCGGGTTATTCTGGGTATTATTATTGGCCTTGGTCTGCTTTTTGTTCTGGTTACTCAGGCACAGGCCAAACAACGCCATAGTGACCCGGATGGCTGTCTATCATGCCATGCGCTGGAAGGTCTGGAGTATGTTGATAAAAAGGGTGTGCTGCGTAATTCCACTATTGATAAAAAACACTATTACAGTTCACTTCATGGCAGTGTGCCCTGCAAAGATTGTCATCGTAAAATTCAGGATTTCCCCCACAAGGTTGAAAATGGTGAAGTGGATTGTGCTGAATCCTGTCATCTTGAAGAGCCTTCTGAAGGTGAAGCCTACACACATAAAAAAATAACCGAAGTATTTAAAAAGTCCATACATGGTGATGGCTGGAGCAAGGGCTTTACTGGTGGCAATCGACTGCAAGAATCAGAAAAGCAGCAAAATCCCTCGTGCCGTTTATGTCACCATAATAGTTTATATATCGACCCGGAAAAATTATCTGAATTCAAATCAGTCTTTTCCCATACAGAAACTGAATGCGGCAGTTGCCATCAGGGAAAAACCTGGCTTAATCGTTTTGGTGGCCATATTATGCGGCGCTTCCTGTCAGGACGACAAAAAAAGGAAGATGAAAATAATATGTGCAATAACTGTCATGCAGATCAAAAGCGCATGAAACAGGTTGATATTAAAGACAGGGAAACAGGAGAAACTCACAAACCTGATAGTAAATTTATTCTGGCCAGTGCATCTTATTCAATGAGTCTTCATGGTCGTTTGCTGGCTACAGGTAATGAGGCTGGTGTTTCATGTGTAGACTGTCATACGTCTGGAAAAGAGAAACATGCCATACAGGGGCATAAGGATGTTTCTGCATCAACACACCCTGACAGGCTCAATAAAACCTGTTCTGCTTCGGGCTGTCATCAGTTTTCAAAAAATAAATTCAATAATAATTTTACCAATACCGATATGCATGATCTTGATTTTATACCGGTTTATGAAGAAATTATTGCAGCTGATATCTTAAATTTAAATACTGGATGGAAACAGATCCTGGCTTTTCTAATACCAATAATATTAATACTATTTAGCGGGTCTTTTCTCTGGATTTTATTTGGCAGGAAAGATAAGTCAGTTGTTTTTTCATTATTTGGTGGTGATCATTTCCAGAAAACGATGATTGGACGTAAGCCAAAGTCAAAAGTAAAAAAATCCAAAGTCAGAAGAGAGAATAAAAAAATTAAAAGAATGCCTGGTGGTAAAAAATGAAGTTTTTAGTTTATGTTATATGTTTGTATATGCCGGTATCTATGCTTTATGCAGTGCCTCTTTATATTGAACAGGTGAATAAGCATATTCAGGAAGACAGGAAGAAATTGGAGGAAGCACATAAACAGATAAAAGAACACTCAGAAGTTTCTATAAAAGAAAATATTTTTGTATCACCTTTTCATAAACAGAGTGATAGACTGGTTACAGATAAGAAATCATTTTGCACTATTTGTCATCGAGAGCTACCTCATTATTCTAATGACCGAAAACGGTCATTTCTTAATATGCACAGCCGTTATATAAGTTGTGAGACCTGTCACTTCCAGCCTGAAAATATTCAGCTCGAATACCGCTGGCTTAATTTTAATAAAGACAGTAATAAAGTTAAGGAAAAGCGCATTGCGCCTTTTTACAGGGATGAAGCTGTTTTGATATTTTCAGACCATGAGCTGGCAAAGCAGGCAAAAGATAAGTGGAAGAATAAATCATCAATTGAACGGGCACGGCTTAAATTGCGCTTGCATATGCCTCTAAGAAAAGAGGGGTCTAAATGTCAGGATTGTCATAATAATAAAGATCAGCTTATTGATTTAAAAGTACTTGGATTTAATGAAAAAGATATTCGTAAAATCCAGCAACATTCTATCCCTCGATTCTTTAGCCGCTTTAGTAAAGAAAATCAACGCCTGCGTATGTCTGATTTATTGAAATGATATTAAAATTTTCTAACAAACCCGTTTGGCTTATGCTGAGTCTGCTATTTGTTTGCTTTCAGGCTATAGCAGGTATTACAGCAGAACATTATAAAAGCCTTAAAGCAGGGCTTGATCAGCCAACAGATACTGCAATAAGCCACAATGGTGATATTTATGTGTTAAATGGTACTTTAGGTCAGGTGATTGTTTTTTCTGAAAGGGGTAAACAAAAGTTTATTTTTGGTCAGGCTGGAAAAGATAAGTATAAATTAAATTTACCTATGGGAATTGCGATTGAAAACAATCGGGTTTATATAGCAGATACAGGCAATCAAAGAATTGTGGTGTTTGATTTACAGGGGAAGCCTGTTCACAAAATATCTTTAAAATCTGATAGGCCAGTTGCTCCTGTCTCATTACTGATAATGGATAAAAATATTGTCTGGAGTGACAGGGAAAATCATCAGTTATGTGTTACCCAGATAAGTAATGGAAAAATGCTGAAATGCTGGGGAGAAAAAGGTGAAGCGGATGGGCAGTTTTATTTTCCATTTCAGTTAGTCGTTGATGAGCAAAATTATATTCATGTTGTTGATGTACTTAATAGCCGAGTTCAAATATTTAGTCGTAAAGGCCGACACTTTATGAATATAGCTCGCTTTGGAATAGATCAGGGTAGTTTATTTCGACCTAATGGACTAGCGCTTTATAAGGACAATAATCTACTGGTTAGTGATGCCTATTTTGGAAATATTTCAGTTTTTAAAAATGGCAAAGCATTCGGTTTTCTAACAGCAGGTGATGGATCAATATTGAAATTCAAAACGCCTGCAGGTTTAACAATATGGAAAGATAAACTCTATGTTACCGATACATTGAATAATAGTATTGAAATATTTAAGCTGAATAAATCTGATAAACAACCTATTGTTAGGCCAGATTCAAATATGTCACGAAAAAATTGTATCACCTGTCATATCTCATGGGCTGACAATTATTTAGCTAACAGGCAACAGCCTGAAATAGCGCCTGTTGCTCATCAGCAGATGTGTTATAGCTGTCACCATGGTGTGGTTATTGATTCAAGGATATCAATAGGTCACAAAGAACAGCACCCAGATATACATCATGAACGGGATAAAAAAGAATCTGATAAAAAAAGTAAAGATAAAGTGGCAAAGAATTTTCCACTAACCCGTAATAAAAAACTTTATTGCGGAAGCTGTCATACCCCGCACAATTTGCATGCAGAAAAATCTGAAACTCTTTATGAGAAGCATAATAATTCCTGGATGCGGCAGTCAAATAATGGTGGAGAACTTTGCCTGCAATGTCATAAATCCATGCTTGATAATGTGCAGCATGATAAGCGCCCGGAGAAGGGAAAGAATCACCCGGTTGGTATTTATTTAAAGCAGCCGCCTGTAAATAATAATGAGCATTATGCGAAAGATAAAAATCTGCATAATGGATTGCCTGAAAAACTTATTCATGGTGGTGGGTCTTTGAACAGACAACAACAGATGATTTGTCAGAGCTGCCATCAGATACATGGCTCAGATGAAGAACAGCTTACTGTAACGGTATCGGCTGATTCAGAAATATGTCATCAGTGCCATCAACGTCATTATGCTAAAGACCTGAAAAGTGCGCGTAAAAAAGGTATTCATCCTGTTAATATAAAACTTGATAAGCCGGTGAAAATTAATAACAGGGAAGTTAAGGTGGTAGATTGTCTTACCTGTCATAGCCCACATAATGGAAAACCAGACACTCCCTTATTAATAATGGATTATAAAAATGGAGGACTCTGTAATGTCTGTCATGAAGATTATAATAAAATTGTTAAGACAGATCATGATTTGAGATTAACTGCTGCTGAAAGCAAAAATCATTACAATAAAACTCCAGAGCAGGCAGGAGTTTGTGAAAATTGTCATAGCATGCATCAGCCCAGAGATAATGTATTTTCATTAGATGCTACAGAATTACATGCCTATAAGGGAAAAGAAAAGCCATTGCCGCGAGATAGAATTTGTCTCAACTGTCATCGTAAAAAGGGTCGTGCTGATAAAGCACAGATAAAATATTTTAGTCACCCGGTTAAGAATATGATTCTGCGTTCTGATAAAAAGCAAATGCCTTTGCTAGATAAAGATAATAAGATTAATGAGTTTGGAAAAATAGCCTGTATCACCTGTCATAATCCACATCGTTGGTCTGTGCATAAATCTATAGAAAATGAACTGATGAATAAAACCGAATTGAATAAAAATGATGCGGGTAATGTTACGAATAGCTTTTTACATAGTAAGGATATTGCCAGTTCCTTCTGTAAAGATTGTCATGGCATTGAGACACAAATTAAATATAAATATTATCACCTTGAGCTATCTCGCCAGTAGTTTATAAGTAAGAGGCCTTTAAATTTTTATCATTCCAGCATGACGAATATATTTATAAGTATTTTTTAAGTCTGTAGCCTCATCATTATTGTGGCCATTTAGAGTATTTTATTGTCCCAGAAAGTAGGGTGGATCAAGCGCAGTGGATCCACAAAAATTAGCAAAACAGGTGGATCCGCTACGCTTGATCCACCCTACAGATTAATTAAAATTTAGAGTGGTTTCCTAAAGTAGAAGCGCATTGTATTTAAGAGAGGACTTTTAGTCCTCAGTAGCAACCTATGGACTTTCAGTCCATAGGCGTTGAGTCCGGACAGTCGTGTGCATGTTTTTAGCAGGAATCCAGTGGTTTTAATTGCTAAAAATCACTGGATCATGGCTTAAAAGCATGCCGGGAAGATGGGGCTTATTTTGTGCAAAGTTCTCAATAATATATTTTCTCTGCTAGAAGCATGCTAGAAGCATGCAGGTATGACGAATATATTTATAAGTATTTTTTAAGTCTGTAGCCTCATCATTATTGTGGCTATTTAGAGTATTTTATTGTCCCAGAAAGTAGGGTGGATCAAGCGCAGTGGATCTACCTGTTTTGCTGTTAATGGCTATGGCCTGTTTTTATTTCAGTATCCATTTGAACATTATCCTGTGGCTGCATCTTGATCTGCTGCTCTGCCTGGTAATGGCTTTTATCTATTTTACTCAGCTTGTCGCCATCAAAATACAGTACAACACGTGATTGTCTTAGCTTGTCTTTGTCGGGTTTCAGGTAATACATATAATCCCAGCGGTTTTTATGAAAGCCATCTTGCAGTAATGGTGTGCCCAGTACAAATTTAACCTGATTGCGGGTCATGCCGGGCTTTAATTTATTCAGGTCTTTCAGCTTTATATGATTGCCCTGTTGAATATCAATTTTATGAGCTTCTGGTAGCCAGCTTTCACAGGCGGTTAGCAGACTGGTCGATAATATGATAAAAATTATGGGAATGAAAATGAGATTCTTTTGCATATGATAATGATACGTATGATTACTTTTGTTCGTGACTAAGCGTATAATGAGCTAGGAATATTACCCTATTTGACCACTAAATACAGCAGGAGTTTGTCTTGGAAACAGCTGATCTAAAAAAAGCAGGTTTAAAAGTCACTTTGCCAAGAATGAAAATACTGGAGCTTTTAGAGGCCAGTTCTCATATTCACCAAAGTGCTGAAGATATCTATAAGGCTCTGCTGGATGCTGGGGAAGAGATAGGCTTAGCAACTGTTTACCGCGTGTTAACCCAGTTTGAAGGCGCGGGTCTGGTTAATCGCAACCACTTTGAAGGTGGGCAGGCTGTTTTTGAGCTTAATCAGGGCGGACATCATGACCATA
>VAPL010656933.1_pt1 | contig 10711 bp, 9 predicted proteins | sample 3395061 | NCBI WGS metagenome assembly VAPL01 (sample SAMN08290444, study PRJNA428436) | hydrothermal vent metagenome | isolation source: Deep-sea hydrothermal vent chimney 2 | place: Pacific Ocean: Juan De Fuca Ridge | depth 2182 m m
AACTACATTGTCTTTTACAAAAGACAATGTAGTTTGTTCTTCCAAACCTAACCAAACTCACATATGCCAGTAGGGATAGCGTTTAGAGGTATGATGTCTGCGCCTGCTGGAGGTGGTCCTGGTTTGTACGCGTGGGGCTACAATAACTATGGACAACTCGGAGACAACACTGTCGTAAACAAATCCTCACCAATCCAAGTAGGCGCACTCACAACTTGGAGTTCTGTTGCTGCTGGTAGTAGTCACACAGCAGCAATAAAAACAGACGGAACACTCTGGACGTGGGGTCAAAATAACAATGGAAATCTCGGAGATGGAACAGTAGTAAACGAATCTTCTCCAATCCAAATAGGCGCACTCACAACATGGAGCTCTGTTGCTGTTGCTGTTGCTAACACAACAGCAATCAAAACAGACGGAACACTCTGGGCATTTGGTTGGAATTACTACGGAGGGCTCGGAGACGGCACTGTAGTAAACAAATCCTCACCAGTCCAAGTTGGCGCACTCACAACCTGGAACTCTGTTGCGGCAGGATATTACCACACAACAGCAATAAAAACAGACGGAACACTCTGGGCATGGGGCTACAATAACTACGGAGAGCTTGGCGACGGAACAACTGTAAACAAATCCTCACCAGTCCAAGTTGGCGCACTCACAACATGGAGCTCTGTTGCTGGTGGTACTTATCATACAATAGCCACAAAAACAGACGGAACACTCTGGACGTTTGGTTACAATAATTACGGGCAGCTCGGAGACGGCACTGTAGTAAACAAATCCTCACCAGTCCAAGTCGGAGCACTCACAACGTGGAGCTCTGTTGCTGCTGGCAGATATCATACAGTAGCCACAAAAACAGACGGAACACTCTGGACGTTTGGTTACAATAATTACGGGCAGCTCGGAGACAACACTGTCGTAGACAAATCCTCACCAATCCAAGTAGGTACACTAACAACATGGAGCTCTGTTGCTGTTGCTGGTGCTAATACAGCAGCAATCAAAACAGACGGAACACTCTGGACGTTTGGTTACAATTACTTTGGGCAGCTCGGAGACGGCACTGTAGTAGCAAAATCCTCTCCAATTCAAGTAGGAACACTCACAACGTGGAGCTCTGTTGCTGGTGGTGCTTATCACACAGTAGCACTAAAAAAATAGGGTTATTTTATGTAAAACCAGCAGATGCCGAAGGCATCTGCTGGTTTGTTCTTTAGAGTTTCTGATGTTTCTTGTTTAATTTTTTGGATTTAAAATAATGAACAGTAATCGTTTGGTTAAAAATTATGTTTGAGAGTAGTTAATCTAGGATGTGTTCTATCGATATAATGGTTGACATAGTATGTTTATTGTGGTTAATATTGTTGTAGATTCGTTGGTGAAAAAGGAAAGGAATTTGATTATGTACGAATTAAGTATCGTGTATCATACACCCTTAAAAAGAGTTTATGATATTTTGGTATCAAAATCCTTTACCCCAACAGATGTTGGGGTTCTGTACAAGAGCCTGTTAGACATCGACGGGGTGTCTAATGTCTCAATTGACCGTGACGGGGTTACTGTCATGGTTAGCAAAGAAACTTCTTGGCCTAGTGTTGGTCCAGAGGTCTTACATACGATAGTTAATATCGTATGTAGAATGAGTGATGATGAGTTGATGAGAATTGTAGGAGTTATCCATTTAAGGATAACTCCGCTTATTCTGCCAATTGATCTCTTTTTTGATAAAGAGGTTCTTGGCCGATATGGTCTCGTAAATGTTGAGGGGCTCCTCGGCTTTGGGGTTATCCGTCAGGATAACGTTCCAGAGTGCTTAAGAAGGAGATGACTACGAAGCTTTCAGTTAGCGCGTTGCCTACGGCAGCGCGCTTTTCTTTTAATTGGTTTGTAATCTTTGTGGTTGTTGTCTAGTTTTCTTTAACCATGTCGTGCTCTATATCTGCAAAAGTTCCTCCTACTTTTTTGCCTGGATTAAATATATTTTCAGGATCAAATATATTTTTAGTTTCTGTAAATAGTTCAGACATTTTTTCTCCAAATAGTTTTGCTATATATGGTGTGCGTATTATTCCGTCGTTATGTTCGCCAGTCGTTGTGCCTCCATAGGAAATCACAAGGTCATATACTTTTGGCGCAAGTTCCAATATGATTTTTCTATTTTCAGGCTTTGATATGTTCATTAGTGGAATTATATGGAAGTTTCCGTTTCCTACATGTCCTGCGATTGTGTATATAAAATGGTCTTTATATTGAGCAAGTAGTGTATATAATTTTGGTAGGAACTCTGGATATACTTCTGGTGGAACAACGAAGTCGTCTATGAACGGTGAAGCGTATAGTCCATGCAGGTTTTTCCTAAGTAATGAAAAACTTTCACGTCGTACAATCCAGTATTTTTCAGATTCTTTTTCATTTTTCTCTATCTTTGTATGCAAGTGTAAATCTGAAAGCGATTCTTTTGCTGCTTGTGCCTTTTTGTCAGCCTCTTCTATTGAGTTTTCTGCGAACTCTGCCATTAGTAGCATTTTAGGTACTCCTCCTGTGGCAACAGCCAAAGCTTCTGGAATAAAGTCTATTCCAAGTTTTGCTGCTTTTACAAGACCCATTTGTTTGAGCATTTCTGGCATGAACTTAACAGCAAGTGTGAAGGTGTTGTCATCATATGACTCAAATGATTCTGGTTTTTGAACAAGTACGCGCTTAACTATTTCAGGAAGTACGTTTATGTCAGAAAGGAAAATAACTAGCATAGCCCTATGCTCTTTTGGTTTAACTAGTGACAGTTTTGCACGAGTCCACATACCGAGCGTCCCTTGCGAACCGCAAATAAGTTTTGCCAAATTAAACATTCCTGTATTTTTGTCTTTTATATTCCACAGCGCATATCCTGCGGAGTTTTTTGAGACTTTTGGTTTGTGAGATTCAATTTCATCAGCGTTCTCTGTTAGTAGTGCGTCCATTTTTCTGTAAATATCTCCCTCTAGTGTCTCTAGTGTTTTCTTTTCTGCGAGTTCGTCCTGTGATAGTGCCTTTAGTGTTGCTGTTGAGCCGTCAGAAAGAACAACGTCTAGCTCATCTACATATCGTTCTGTCTTTCCATATTCAAGCGTGCGCTCACCACCTGAGTTGTTTGCAACTATTCCACCCATCGCGCATATTTCACGAGAGGCTGGATAGGAGGGGAGTATTAAACCTTTCTTTAGTGTCTCTTTTTCAAAATCACGATAGTACACACCTGGTTCAGTAACTGCATAGCTGTCTCCAACTTCAACAACGTCATTCATATGTTTTGTAAAACTTACAACGATAGATGTTGTAAGTGGTCCACCAGACATGTCTGTTCCTCCAGCGCGTGCTGTAATAGACACGTTGTTATCCGAGCTTTTTGAAGTGCGCACCTCTTTTACAAGCTCTACAACATCGTCTGTATTTTTTGGAAAAACTACAAGCGTTGGTGTGCGTGTAAAGAGACTTGTGTCGCGACTTGCTTCTTTAATTACATCGACATCGTCTGATACCTCTCCTTGTAGTGTTTGTGCTAGTTTTTCTTTTAGTGAATTGGTCATAGTTTTTATATTATATAGTATTTACAGCTGTTGTTACCATTGTTTGTGGACTTCCTTTTTTTGCGTGTGTAAACTTTGCAACAAGCATTTTCCCAAGTTCTGCTGTTTGCATCCAGAAGAATGACCAAATCCATACAAACAGTATTAGCCACAAAGGCAGTGCTGCTGTGAAGAATCCTGAAAATGCCCAAATTGTTGCGATAAGTTGTGTTGTTGAAATCGATGCAATAACTTGCCAACTTGGCAGATACTTAAACCATCTTTCTTCTGTGTGTGCAACGTATATAAGAAAGTTACCTGATACAACGAGTTTCAAAAAGAATAGTGTTTGCACTTGTGCCCATGGTAAATGAAGCATTGAAAGAGCAACAAATAACATAATCATACTGTTTAGAACTCCTGTTAGTCCGTAAGTTGTTCCTAACAAAAACCTACGTTTAACGTCTATTGTTGCAGGTACTTTTGCTGCGTGAACACGGTCAAATGCAAGCGAAACTATAGGCAGGTCGTTTAACACAGCAAGTAAAATTATCTGTATTGGTGTTAACGGGTAGTTTCCAACTATCAAACCTATAAGCCCTATTGTTATTATAAGTCTTGCACTCTCAGATATACGATAAACAGAGTAATGATAAACCCGCAAAAATACTTTACGTGCTTCTATAATTGCGTCTTTAACTACAGATATGCCGTTTGTAAGAAGTACTATGTCAGCCGTAGATTTGAGCGCGTCAACTGAGTTTTTAACGGCTATACCAACATCAGATGCTTTTATTGGAGGAACGTCATTTACACCATCTCCCGTAACAGCAACAATGTTTGTTTTCTTTGCTGCTTCAACGGCAGCAAATTTGTCTTCTGGTAGGACTTCCGCAAAACCTGCAGCAGTAGAAAGTGCTTTTGTTAGTGTGTCTGGAGAATCAAATACTGTTCTTGGTGCAATGTCTCCTTGTAGTCCTAAATCTTTTGCTACTTTTTGTGCGATTGCTATGCCATCGCCAGTTAGCATTTTTACAGTTATACCTTGTTCGCGCATTGATGTAATGGTTTCTTTAGCATCAGCCCTAAGTGTGTCAGAAAGAAATAGAATTCCGGCAGGTGTTAGTTCATTTTCTTCTTTACTGTCTTTTTTAATAGCAACGACTAGCGCTCTGTCTCCACGATTTGCAGCATCATAAACAGATTTATCAAATAACTGTTCTGATTCTTTTGTCTTAAATTTGCACAAGTCACGCACAACGCTTGGAGACCCTAGTGTAACAACCCACGGTTTGTTGTCTTTAGTTATAACAACAGTGCTTCTTTTACGTTCAGAATCTCCAGGTATAAATGTCTTTTGTTGAAAACCAGTTACAAGCATTTCTTTTGCTTTTGCAATTACAGCATTTCCAAGAGCACTATTTTCAGCGGCGTTAGTTGCGCTTACTGCAAACGACATGATTTCTTTTTCGTCTTTTACTTCAAGAACGAGAATACTATCTACCTGTATTCGGTTTTCTGTTAGTGTTCCTGTTTTGTCTGAAAGCAGTAAGTTAACATTTGCTAAATCTTCAAGTGATGAAAGTCTTCGAACAATAACGTGTTTTTTAGCTAACTGGAGTACACCAGCACTTATTATTAGGCTCATTACAGTAGGTAATGCAACAGGTATCCCAGCAATAAGAAGCGATATGTCCAATGTCGCAAGTTCCATAATACTTATACCAGGGCGTCCTAATAGGAAAATAGAAAGTATTATTATCACTATAATTGCAAAGATAGAAAGGAAGCGAGAAATAGTTACAATATCTTCTTCCAGTACGCTTCGTTTTTTAGTATGCTCCACTGAAGCTAGTGTTTTTCCGAAATAAGTACGATTTCCAGTTGCAGATACTGTAGCTATTGCATTTCCAGTTGATACAAATGATCCAGAATACACGGTTTCGCCAATGTTGTGTTCTTTTGGTAATGACTCACCTGTAAGCATTGACTCGTTAAGTGACAGGTTTGTTGATGTGTTTATCACGGCATCGGCAGGAACTATTGTGCCGACCATTAACATAACCACATCTCCTGGCACTATCTCAGTTGCGCTTATTTGTTTCCATTGTCCGTCTCTGCGTACACGAGAAAAAACAGACAGATGTTTTTGTAATTTTTTTATAGCGCCGTCTGCTTTTCCTTCGTGCCATATGCGTATTGCAAAGTTAACTGCATATAGGAAAAGAATTATCCACGCATCTGGTATCTTTCCAGCCACAAAAGAAAGTCCTGCAGCAGCAAGAAGCATTAATGATATAGGTGTTATTGTCCACGAAATTAACTTTGAGATAATATTCTGTTTTTTATCTTCAAGAATGTTCGCGCCAAGCTGTTTGCGTATTCTTATAGCGTCAACAGAAGTAATTCCTGCTGGTTCGTGAGTATGAATATGATTTTTTGGTATTGTTTGCATTTTGAAATCTACTACTATATATATTGTAAATATCTTTTAGTTAAAATTGTGCGTATATTGTTTCGCTTACTCTAAGTATGCGTTCTGTATGCAGTTAATTGCAACTGAATTAACTGCATAACAAAATAATTTATTTTTATATAAAAAAATAGTGTCTGTGATACACTGTATTGTAGTTATAGACGCTTGAGTTAGTGGCAGTATTATAGGGCGCGTTATCAGAAGTTAAGTATTTATTTTATGCATATTAATGTCTGCGTAGCAAAAATACATAGAGCAACAGTAACAGAGGCTGATTTGAATTATGTCGGCTCAATTACAATTGATGAAGTAATTCTTGAAGCGAGTGGTATAGTGCCTTTCCAAATGGTTCAGATTACAAATCTTTCAAATGGCGTATTGTGGAGAACATATGCAATCGCTGGCGAAAAACATAGTGGTGAAATATGTCTAAACGGACCACCCGCACGACACTTCAAACCAGGGGATAAGATAATTGTTTTAGCAGAGGCACAAGTTAAACCGTCAGAAACATCAGAAATAAACCCTGTTGTTGTGTTTGTAGATGACAAAAACAAAGTAACTGAAGTAAAAAAGCACTCCATGATTCCACTTAAAACAATAGCTTCATGAAAACGTATAAAGAAAACGTATTTTCAGGAGGTAATTCTTTAAATGATTTTTTACACCCAAACAACGAGATGCCAACAGCGTTGGTTGAGCTCCCAGCTTCAATAAATATGTTTGTCGCAGATGGCGTGCGTATTTTTGCAAAAACATCGTTTTTGGCTCCTTTATTTAATATAAAACAAATTGCAGCATTGAATCTGCTTGAAACAGCAAAATCAGAAGGTAGGCTTGATGGAGTTCATACTCTTGTAGAAAGCTCTTCAGGAAACATGGCTCTTGGGCTTGCTGTTCTTGCTCCGCAGTTTGGAATACAAAAAGTTGTTGCTGTTGTTCAGCGTGATTTAGCTCCTGGAAAATTAGAGATTTTAAGATTGTTCGGTGTAGATATAGAGTTTAGCGATACTGAGAAAACTGGCGTAAGTGGAATTGATAAAGCAAAAGGACTAGGTAGTCGAGATGGGTGGTTGAATCTTGCACAGTACGAAAACGATGCAAACCCATCGTCATATGAAAAATATCTAGCACCACAAATTTGGGACCAAACAGACGGTGAGATAACTGTCTTTTGTGCTGGTCTTGGTACTACTGGCACTCTAATTGGTTCGTCGAGGTTTTTCAGAAAACAATCCTCAAATGTTTCTATTGTTGGAGTGTTGCCAGAACATGATTCTGTTCCTGGTGTTCGGTCAAGCACCAGATTAAAAGAGGTGTCTTTTGATTGGGCTAGTGTTCCAGACGTTACTATAAAAGCAAACACAAAAAACTCGTTTAAGAAAAGTCTAGAAATGTGCAGGGTTGGTATTTTGGCTGGACCAAGCTCAGGAATGGCGTTAAGTGGTCTTCTTGAGTTTATAGAAACGCATAAAAAATCTGGTACATTAGATGATATACGTAATTCAAATAATGAAGTTGTAGCGGTATTTGTTAGTCCAGATTCTGCGCTGCCTTATCTTGAAAAATATTCTACACATCTCGACTCTGAAGATTTCGTTACTGTAAATAGATAGTTATAAAACAGATATGACAGAACAACAAAAAGAGCTGTTTACACCAAACGGTAACAGAAACCTTGCAATTATGGTGAACGGTAAATCGTACCTAAGGCTTCCTGTTAAAACTCGTTTAATAACAGAAAAAGATAAAGACGGTTTAATTCCTTTACTGAGAGAATACGTAGCTCCGCATTTAATAAATGGAGATATTATATTTGTAAGCGAAAAGATTGTAGCGCTTACTCAAGGAAGGATTGTTCACTTTGATGATGTTAAACCACGCAAACTGGCTGGTTTTCTTGCAAAGCATGTGAACAACCATTACGGCACAGATAAGTTTAAAGGGTATGGTCACGGCACTGCAATAGGTATGGAGATTTTTATACAAGAAGCTGGTGTGTTGCGGGTGTTATTTGCCGCAGCTGTTGCTATGGTTACGCGCCCGTTTGGAATTAAAGGACTTTTTTATATTATATCTGGTAAATGTGCCAAATCTGTAGACAGTCCAATGTCTTGGGATGTTGAGCCATACACGCACTATGCAAAACGTTCTCCGATGAAACCAAATCATGTTGCGAGTGAGATACGGTATGAGTTTGGAAACGATACTGTAATTGTTGATGCTAATTATATTGGAGCTTTCTCTCTTGGTAAGTCTAATAGAAAAATAAGTGAGAGGTTTATTAAGGCAGTACTTAAAGACAATCCAGCTGGTCAGGCTGATGAAATGACACCATTTTTTATAATACGTGAAGACAAGTAGTAGTTAAAATAACTTGATTTAGTGGGCTATTGTTATTGGAAGTATTCGTGTTGCTCCTGATTTAGTCAGTGCATTTATTGCAGCCTGCATTGTAGACCCCGTTGTTAGAACATCATCAAACAATACGTACGTTATAGATGTGTCTGCTTTTTTAGTAGTGCTAAACGCACCGTTAGCATTTTCAATCCTTATTTTCCTTGTGAGTGTTGTTTGTGGTTTTGTATTACGAACCTTGCTTAATAAGTTTGTTTCTATAAGAATGTTAAAATCATTTGCGCACTTTATTATTTCAAGTGTTTGGTTGTATCCGCGCTCTTTTAGTCTTTCTTTTGAGAGCGGTATTGGTATTATTTTTATAGCACTAAAACTTTCTTCAGATAGTATGTCTAATAAATATTCGTTTAGTATATGTCCAAGTATTTCAAAAGCTTTTTTGTTTTGTTGATATTTAGCTTCATGAATAAGTGCCTTAACCTTGTTATTTGAAAATGGTAGTAACGTAACTGCTTTTGGAACACATCCTTTAGTAGGATTGATAGATACAAGTGTTGAGATATCGTCTATTGTAATAGACCTCAATAACTTCTCGTCGGTTTTAGGAGGAAAGATTGTGTCTAAAATCATTGCAAGAAAGCGCATTTGTATACTGTAGCGCACAAGTACATGTTAGTATTGGCTAGATGAGTTTTTTAGGAAAAATCTTTGGAGAAGACAAAGGGCAAAGTGTCCTTGGTGTGGACGTTGGGTCGTCATCTATAAAGGTTGTACAGTTACGTAAGAAACAAGGAACAATTGTCCTTGAGACATATGGCGAGCTTGCGCTTGGTCCTTATGGAAATGTCGAAGTTGGACAAGCTACAAATTTACCTGCAGAAACCATAAATAAAGCTCTTGTAGATTTGTTGCGTGAAGCAAACGTAACAACAACTAATTGTGGAATATCAATTCCTGCTTCACGCTCGCTTTTGATTTTTATAGAGCTCCCATATAGAGAGGATCAGGCAGAGCAAAAAACAGTTATTGAGTTGGAGGCACGTAAGTATGTTCCTATTCCTGTTAATGAAGTTCATTTGGATTGGTTTATACTTCCAGATACAATATCTGAAACAAATAATAAAGAAAAAGACTTATCTAAAAAAAGAGTAAAGGTGTTATTGATAGCGGTTCATAATGATGAATTAAAACTGCTTGAGAATGTTGTTCAAAAGTCAGGATTAACTGCATCTTTTTATGAAATAGAGATTTTTAGTACAATACGTTCTGTTATAGATGAACCAGTTAAGCCGGTGATGGTGATTGATATTGGAGCATCTTCAACAAAAGTTTACATAGTAGAAAGAGGGATTGTCAGTGTGTCTCATGCAATACCACACGGTGGACAAGACGTAACTAGAGCAATTTCTACATCTGCTGGTATTGATATTACACACGCAGAGCTTCTTAAAAAGAAGTCTGGATTGTCTGTAACACAAGGAGAAGTTGATAATAGTTCAACGATTGAGCATATTTTTTCGCAGGTGTTTGCAGAAGCAAAACGTGTTCTTATTCAGTTTGAAACAGCACACAGCAGGTCTGTATCAACAATCATACTTACTGGTGGTGGAGGTGTTACTAAGGGTCTCGGACAATATGCACAGACTTTCTTTTCTGTTGAGACAAGAGTTGCTGACCCGTTTGGCAAAACACAAGCTCCAGCGTTCATACGTCCTGTTTTGAAAGAAATTGGACCAGAGTTTTCTGTTGCGGTTGGTATTGCACTGCGTAAACTTGAAGAGTTTTCGTAAAAAAATAGACACTGTGTATAACTTGTCTAGGTATGGTGCTGTTGTAACAGTATAATTAACGTAATAAGTTTTATGCCAATTCCTTCTGAAGTACCAACATCTTTCGTTCCACACAGTACTGGTGTGAAGCCTTCTATAACTGCAAGTATACGTATTGATTTTGTAAGTGTGTTTTTGTATTCAGTGTTAAGTATCTTTGTGTTAACAGTACTTACTGCTGGTTTCATCTTTGTATACAATAGGAGTCTTAATATACAACTCTCAGTTAAACAAACACAATTACAAAATATAGAAAAAACACTCAATCCGTCTACAGTGCAGAGCTTCGTTCATTTGAGAGATAGGCTTTCATCAGCTGATACATTAATTAATAACCATCTAACAATGTCTCGTGTATTTAACTTACTAGAGTCTAAAACAGTTAAAAACGTATCGTTTACAGGGTTGACACTAGATGTTCCTGATACCAACAAGCCTGCAACAATTAAAGCGGACGGAATAGCGTTAAACTTTAATTCTCTAGCGTCTGAAGCAAA
>VAPL010003758.1_pt1 | contig 10710 bp, 10 predicted proteins | sample 3395061 | NCBI WGS metagenome assembly VAPL01 (sample SAMN08290444, study PRJNA428436) | hydrothermal vent metagenome | isolation source: Deep-sea hydrothermal vent chimney 2 | place: Pacific Ocean: Juan De Fuca Ridge | depth 2182 m m
AATGTCGCTTTTCAATTTCCGTTCGCAAACTGGGAACGCAAGCGGTTTCTCGATTACGAAAATGGTCTTGAGTTGGAAGATTTAAATGCAACCAGTGGGGCTGTAGAAGGGGCGGTTTCAAATCTGAATATTGCAGAAGGAGCAATGGCTGTTGGTACAGTCCCAGACGTTAGTGCAAAAAATGCCATTTTGATGCTTTCAGGGCGTGTTGAAGCTAATACTGCGCTTTTTGCTTTGAATGTTGGAGGTGCAAGTACAGCACCCGCAGGGATGACACTTGCTGTTACCGCTAATAATGGGGCACGTTTGGCCTCTGATAACGCCGCTGTTATAAGTGCTGGTATTGGAGAAGGAGTCGCAGCGAACGATATCATATCTATCATAGCAGTTTTTGATTTTGCAAATAAAACCCTAAGCTCTTTCTTCGGCTACAAAGGGAGTGTTGTCACTAAGCAGTATGAAGTGAGTGCTGCTGGCCATTACGCAACAACTCCCGGAACTACGCCGAACCTTCTTACCGTGAACACGTTTGCACAGAGCTGGCATTTCGCTGGGTTGATTCAACCTGCAACTATGCCTAGTGATGCAGAATTAGAAGAGTATCTAACTGCAACTCACAATTCCATTTTCTCAGGTGAGAAGCGGTTTGACCCCAGATTAGCGAGTCTTTAATATGCAAGGCAGCGCGTTAACGCAAAGACAGTACAACGCAAGTCTTGACCCGACGAAGGTTCGCGTGATTGGGGCACAAAGTGCTTATGGCATTGCGGGATTTTGGGAAGTTTTCCAATTTATGGTTCCCCCATACGATGACTATACACACTTAAGCCAATGGAATTTGTGGCATAGCGACCCAAATGGCGTTAACCGCTTACCAGAAAGAACCCTTGCTGTAGATATGATGTTCAGTACAGACCTTGCGGCGGAAGCCTCTGGGGAAAAATGTTTTGCACTCATGGAATCTTTTTGGGATAAGGAAGCCACATTGCTAGCTGATAAGATGGTGATGCGCGGCATTGGGACTAAAGATGCAGCGGGGTTTGTGCGCCCTGGATTGTCAGCTAGGCATACTTTGTTCTGTCCCATTACAGGCTCTAGTTCTTATGGAGATGGAGCAAGTGGGCCTGCTTCTAGCGCAGATTACACATTGAGACAAATAACAGTCAGGTTGACAAAACAGCTGAAAGGTAAACTGGTTGGATTTAGTGACTTTGAAATGCAACGTATCTATCTACCTTCGGATAACGATGACTTTTTGGATAAAACATAATGGCTACTCCTTTAGCAAATGACGCTTTCTTCTTAGGGACTCGGTATTACAGATGCGTTGGTGATTGGGCATTGCCTGATATTGTATCTGTAACTGGCGACCAGCAAATTAGCACTACAAACGCAATAGGGACTATCCCCGGAGAAGCAATTTCTGTTGACATCGGTGGCACTTCGTCGCATAGGGCAATAGGTGTTGCAAACACAAGTAGTATTATATATTTTACTACTTGGGTAATACCGGGGAATATTGGGGGTGGCGGTGACCAAATGACATCTAACGCAATTGAGCCAGCAGGTTTAGTTGCCGGGGAAGAGTTTGCAGCAGTGTCTTTTATTGCCGCTGCGTACTTAACGGATAAAACAGCAGACCCAGAGTTTACGCTAAACTTTGCAAAAGCTGGTTTGTTATTAACCGATTTGCGGATTCGCGGGTATTGGATGCCTTAACAAAGAAGATTAAAGATGTCCCTTGTAGAAGCAGAGCATAAACGCAAAGATGAATAAACAAATATATAAACTTAAAGATAAAGGTATTCACTTTGACTTTATGCAGTCACGAACAAAGATACAAGTTTTTGGTGGTGGCTTCGGTAATGGTAAGACCGCTGCCATGTGTGTCAAATGTCTTAACATAGCAAAAGATTACCCCGGTGCTAATATTTTAATGGCACGTAGCACTTATCCAAAACTGAATGATACTTTGCGTAAAGAGTTTATTAAATGGTGTCCTGATAGTTGGATTAAAAGTTTTCCTCGTTCACAGAACAGTGTTAATACTTGTACATTGACTAATGGAACGACGATAAACTTTCGATATATTCAACAACAAGGTAAAGGTTCTGGTGAAGCTACCACATCGAACTTACTATCAGCTACATATGATGCTATTTTTGTTGACCAGATGGAAGATCCTGAAATTACTTATAAGGATTTCTTAGATTTACTTGGTCGTCTTCGTGGCAATGCACAATACATCGGTGATGATGTAACAATGCCTGATAATGGGCCACGCTACTTTGTCTTCGCTGTTAATCCAACACGTAACTGGGTATACAAGAAGGTTGTTAAACCATTACACGACTTTCTCCAATACGGAAAAGAGAATAAAGATTTACTTTGTCTTAAAGATCCAGCAGGTAACAGTGTTCGTGATAAAGAAGGAAAGTTAATTCCTATTGTTTCTTTGTTTGAAGGCTCTACTTATGAGAATAAAGATAACCTTGGTGCTGATTTCATTCAAACACTTGAGTCTACTTATCAAGGACAAATGAAAGATAGATTCCTTTATGGTAAATGGGCAGCTTATGAGGGCTTGGTGTATCCACAATATGACGATACTATCCACGAGATTGCACATGAAACTGTTATGCATTACTACACTTTGTTATGTTCTCAAGGATACAACCCTACGATTATTGAAGGCTATGATCATGGACTTGTGGTTCCTTCTTGCTATTTGTGGGGCTTTGTCGATAACTTTGGTAATATTATTCTTACGAAAGGTTTTTATGAAGCTGAATACAAGATTGAACAAGCTTTAGAGTATATGTATGAAACACGGACAGCTATGGAAGGTACGCAAGTAGATCATCGTCGGTTTATTTATGCTGATCCTGCAATCTTCCGTCGTGCTACTGGTGATAAAAAGACAGTAGGTAAATCGGTATCAGATATATTCTTTGATGATGGCAAAGGTGTGATGATGACTCGTGGTAACAATGATATAGTTAGTGGCATCGCAAAGGTTGGCAGTTACTTATCAATACAGAAGAACCACATTAATCCTTTTACTGGTGAAGCAGGTGCTCCACACCTTTATCATTCAGACGAACTTAGTTTCTTATCTGCTGAGTTCAATGATTACTACTGGAAGCAAGACTCACAGGGTGAACGTAAGGATGAACCAATAGATAAGAACGATCACGGAATGGATACAGTAAAGTATTTGTTATCTCATCGACCACGTATAGTAGACATCGTACCTCACTATGTTCCTAATGTTCCCGCTTATATGTCATGGCATGAACAAGCCGATACACCAGCAAGGAATAGAAAACGTTATGGCTAAGTTTGATTGTGATGCTTGTGGTGATTGTTGTCGTATGTTCGGTAGTATGCCTAATCACGCCTTTAAAGTTATGTATGATCGTGGTGATGGAACTTGTAAGCACTTGGATGATGAAACAAACAAGTGTAAGATTTATTTAAACAGACCAAAGATTTGCTGCGTTGATAAGGTATATGATGAATTCATTGCTGATAGTAGTTTACCAATAGCAAAAACAACTCGTAAAGAGTTCCATGAGCTGAACCACCAAGCTTGCGAACAAATTAGGAAGAAGGTACATGAACGAAAATAAAGAATTAGAACAAGCATTGAAAGATGGTGACATTGGATCTGGTGGGCCAAAACAACCACCTGAGAAGGTTCCTGCTGTTTATAAGAAGGTGGGACAAAGCAAAATACCAGTGTCAAAAGTTATTGGTAAGGTGTGGCAATCACGTAAGGATCAAGCAATTCAGAAGCGTAAGACTAATGGCTCTGAGGCGGCTTGGGATGAGGCTGTTCGTTACTATAAGAATGATCAAAGCAATCATCGTGATGACACTGATGGTGATACTGCTGGCAATGACTCCGTAGCTCAGCGTATGAATAAGACGCACAGTGAAACGGAAAACGTTGTGTTCAGTAACACTAATGCAATGGTTCCTGCTTTGTATGCAAAAAATCCTCAAGCAGAATTTACTGCTACAAGTGATGATGAAGAAGCTGGTGTTAAAGCAAGACAAATTGAAATGCTTGTCAACACTCTTGCAGCACGTAAGACTGTGCCGGGTTTCAACCTTAAGCCCAAAGCAAAGCGTTCAGTTGTTATGACTACACTGACTAATCAGGGTTGGTTAGAGATTGGTTATACAAAGAAAGAAGAATCAAGTGAAGCTGCTTTTGATAACTTGATAGAGATAACAGGTCGTTTAGAAAAAGCAAAAGACTCAAAAGAAGTTGTTGCTATCGAAGGCGAACTGATAGCACTCGAAGAAAAGATTAATTTGTTACGTTCATCCGGGCCATTTGTTAAAGCACGTAACCCAAAACAAATCATCAAAGATCCTAATGCAGAAGAACCTGATGGTAGTGATGGTAACTTCATGATGGTGTCTGACTATCTTGATACTGCTTATATACAAGCTGTCTATGCTTCATACGATCCTGATGCACAAGATGGTAAAGGTGAATACAAATCTATCTACAAAAGTTCCCATGTTATCCGTTTGAATAATGAACGCTCTGTTGATGATGAAGTAAATAGTTTCACATTAATTGATAACGCTGCAACACACAAAAACTTTGGCTATGATGATGAGGAAAGCTATCGTAAAGCACAGAAGACAAAGGTCTGGTATGTGTGGGATAAAGTTACTCGTCGGGTACTACTGTTTAACGATAAAGATTGGTCGTGGCCTATTTGGGTGTGGGATGATCCCTACAAACTTGACCGTTTTTTCCCGTTCTACATGCTTGAGTTCTATACTGATCCAGAAGGTGAAGAAGGTCGTGGTGAAGTTAGTTACTACCTTGATCAACAAGATGCTATCAATGAAATCAATGATGAAGAACGACGTGCTCGTAAATGGGTTAAGCGTAACATCATGTACAACAGTAATGTCATTAATAAGACTGATGTAGAAAATTACTTATCTGGTGATGATGGCACTGCTGTTGGTATTAATCTTCCACCCGAAACGAAACTAGGTGATTACATCTTTAGCGCACCACCACCTTCATTACAGTATGGACAATTGTTCGATGTTGAGCGTAAGTTCCGGGCTATTGATCGTATCTCATCTACTACTGAGGTATCGCGTGGTGGTGAGTACAAAACAAACACAACTAATCAGGCAATCAACAAGTACGAACAAACAGCTACAGTACGTCTTGATGAGAAAGTTGATGCTATTGAAGACTGGCTTGGCTCTGTTCTCTGGGGTGTTGCTCAGTTATGTTTACAGTTTATGTCAAAAGAAGAAGTAGTTGGTGTCTTAGGTGAAACTTATTCTGATGGTTGGGAGCAACTTGAACCAAGAGAAATTCGCCAAAAGTATTCAGTGAGTGTTGTAGGTGGTTCAACTGCTAAACCTACATCAAGAGCTAAGAAACAAGAAGCTTTAGAAGTTGGGCAGATACTTGGTCAGTTTGCTAGTGCTTCTCCAGCAGCAATATTAGTATCACTAAAGCTTTTCCAGAAATCGTTTGATGAAATTAATATTAAAGACGAAGACTGGGCAATGATTAAAGATACTATGATGCAACAATTGCAGCGTGGTGGTGAGGGGCAAGGTGGTGGTCAGCCGGGTGAGAGCGGTGATGGTGGTGCTGGTGGCAGTGACGCTAAGGCAGCACTAGAACAGGTAGCACAGATTGTTGATCAACTCCCGCCACAAGCTAAAGAAGCGTTAGGTAAGGCTTTAGCTCGTGATGTACCAATAGTAGAAGCCTTACCGCGTATTATCGAAATGATTCAATCACAACAAGGGGAACAACAATGAGGTTTAACAAAATTAACTTAGCAGTACGTCAAGCAGTCGGTGACGGTCTTGATCTCGGTGGTGGTATGTCAACAAGCGTAGAAGCTGACATCATTGCTAACCATATTGATCCGTTACTTAGTGACGAAGAAAAAGGTATTACTGATGATGACGCAGCCAAAGCAGCAGCGGCGGAAGCAGAAGCAGCAGCCGGTGATCAATCAAGTGACAACACAACTGGCGAAGCTGGTAAGGATCAATCTGGCGACCAACAGACACAAACCGGCGAACAAACAGGTACTATTGATACCCAAACGCAACAGCAGCAAGACGTAGATACTTCACAGCAGCAACAGCAAGCACCTATTACTGTACGCGGTGATGATAAAGGTAACCTTGTTGATGAAACTGGTAAAGTTATTGCTCGTGCTGGTGCAGAACGTCGTCTGTATGAAAAGGCTGATAAGTTTGAGAAGGCGGCGAGTCAACAGCAGCAGATCATTAATAATATGCAGCAGATACACCAGCGTTCTGCAAATGAGATTCAAGCGTTGCAAGCTAAACTCGACGATGGAACGTTTCTTGCGGGACTGCCCAAGCAGTACAACTTGAGTAACGATGATGTTTCTATGGGTATGAGGCTCATGGCAAACTACAAAAATGATCCAGTAGCCACTTTGAAGTATATCTTGACAGAAGTGCAGGCTATGGGCCATAATTTAGACGGTATAGTGGATAATAATATGAATATGAATGCTATCAGTAGCATGATTAATCAGAAAATTGATCCACTACTTAAGAACCATGAAAACGACACAGCAAGAGTACAAGCTGATGCGGATATACAAAAAGATGTTGATACCTTTTTTGGCCGCCACGGTGATGCCGTTGTTCATGAGCAACCAATTGCAAGACTCCTTGAAGCAGATCCTTCGCTTTCTATGGATGCCGCGTATTACAAACTACAAGCCTATGCAGTACAAAGTGGCTTAGACTGGACGCAACCTCTCGCTCCGCAAATTATCGCAAAGCAACAGAGTGCAACTGTAACGAACCAACAGCAACAGAACAGACAGCAGGATGATGTACCGTTTGGTGTGAAAACTAACACTGACCCAAACACAAATTCTACTCCTGCAATTGCTGATGTTGATACTAGTTACGATGATATTATTCGGCAATCATTAGCAGAATCACGATAACTTTAAGGAGTTAATTATGTCTTTAGAGACAGTTCTACATTCAACGTTAACGCGCTCACGTAAGAAGCTGATTATGGCTTCTATCAAGAGTCATGCGTTAATGGCTTGGGTGTTCGCAAACAACCGCGTCGAATACGAAGATGGTGGTCATGAGATCACTAATCCGTTGACACTCGGACGTAACCCTAACGTCGCCTCGTATGAGTATTACGACAATCTTCCTGTTGCACAAACCAATGAGTTCGATACTGTAACTTATAACTGGTCGCGTGTTGCTGGTACAGTTATTATCGCTGATCAGGAAGAAGACGAAAATAAAGGTGAAGCACAGATCTTTAAATTGATGAAAGCTAAGATGCAAGTCTTGGAAGAGTCGATTAAAGAAAAATTCAGTGACTACCTTTATGGTGCTGGTGCTGGTACAGATCCTAACGGCCTCACCAACCTGATCCCTGACGATCCTACCACTGGAACACTTGGTGGTATCTCTCGGGCAACAGAAAACCAGTGGCGTACTTCGTCTTACGACTTTGACGGTTCCATTGATGAAACAAACATCGAAGAAGCTTTTGATGACATTTTGATGGATGTAACACTGAAAGGTGATCGTCCTGACATCATGTTAGTTGGTCGTAATCTGTACCGTACCTATCGCGCAGCCGTTCGTGACAAAGTTGTTATCAACCTGTCCGAAAGCAACAGCGGTAAAAAGATGATGGATCTGGGCTTCAAAGGTGTTTCTCATCAGGGCTTGCCAATGCTCTATGACGAAGACTGCCCGGTGAACAAAGTCTATTTCATCAACAGTAAATACATGCGTTTACATATCCTTCGCCATGTGAATATGAAAGTTAAAAAGCTTTCTGCTCCTTGGACAATGGACGCAACTGGTCGCCGTGTTGTTTGGCAGGGTCAGTGGTGTCTGTGGAAGGCTTATCGAACTCATGCTGTTTGCATCAACGAATAAGGTGATACTATGCAAGCTGTAATGAATGGCCCAATTGTTCGTCCTCGCTTCCAAGTTGAAAAACTTGTTGGTAAACTTACTCGTACAATTTTCCGTTACAAGAAAAAGAAGATTGGCGATAAGTACACCAATGAACGCGTTGAAGAACGTAAAGAAGTACCTGCTGGTTTCTTAGTCTACACAGCAAAAGGTGATGTATTTCGTGTACCAAGTAAAGCTGAACTTAAGCGTCTTGGTTTCGATCAACCTGCTGCTCTTATTGACATGGACTCAGGCGATACTGTCCAAAACATGCAACCAAACCTGAAACAGTTAGCTATGCGGCACGTAAGTCCCCATGCTGATATTGGTCTTGGTTCAACTACACAGGGGGATGAATAATGGACTCACGTTCTATTCGACCAGATCACCTACCTCGCAGGATTAATCAGTATGTTCCTGCAATGCAGTATGCCGCTGATGTGATTCATGGAGCACCACAGCGTATTTCGTTTGGTACTCCAGCCGTTGCTGCTGTTGGCTTTATTGTTGCTTCGGTAGCACTGGTTTCTGGTGCTGCTTTAACGGCAACTGTTGCTAACGATGATCTGCTTGGTACTGGTTCAGGTGCTAAGTGGGGTCGTAATGTAACAATTACTTCCGGTGGTGCAAACACTCGTGATGCTACTGTTGTTGGTCGAGACTATCTCGGTCAACCTATGGCAGAAACAATTGTGTTTAACGGTGCGGCAACCGTACAAGGTGTAAAGGCTTTTGCTTACATTGATTCTGTAGCAATTGATTCAGAAGCAAACACACCGACAATCTCGGTAGGCTTTGGCGATAAGCTAGGTTTACCTTTCCGTACAATAAAGATTCTTTCAGAAGAAAGTGATGGTGCGACAGTTAGTACACTTGGTACATTGGTAACAGGTATATTGACTGATCCACAAACGCTTACGACTGTAGATCCGAAAGGTACATATGACCCACAGACAACGTTGGATGGTGCAAAAGAAATTACCATTACAACTCTTGTCGATGGTGTCATTAATTCTGCCGGTAACGGTGGTCTACATGGCATTGCTCACGTTGCTTCGTAAGTCGCTTCGTTAATGCATTAAAGCGGCTGCTGTGTTCCCCAGTAGTCGCTTTTCTTTTTTACAGGTGCTATATGGCAACGTTCAATGACTTGATACAAAAAACAATTCGTCGTTTGTCAATGGTAAACGGTGAAGGTGTCCAACTGTATGCCGAAGATTTAATCGGTGACATGCTTCAACATAAATTTAATATTATATTTAATCGCCAGTTCTGGCCTCAATTCAAACATGCAGCAACATACACACTCGATGGCACTCTTGGTGTTGTTACTGCTGACTTAACAGCTATCCTTAAAGATTATGAAGACATTCAATTCATCTTTCGTGAAGGGGCAAAGCAACCACTAATCACAGCACCAGATAGGATGAATACAGATTTACTAACAGGTGATACACCAAAACTTTTTGAAGCTAATAGTAGTGCTGCAAAGGTGTTTAACATCTTACCAAAAGAAGCAACAGGAAATATTTTACTTAAGTGTAGGACAAAGCCTGCTGACTTTAGTACTGCTAGTGAAACTGCAATACCTTTCGACAATGATGTATTAATTCTTGGTGCTTGTTTCGATTACTTAGAAGATGATGGTTCAAATCCTGGAGCAACAGAAAAATTCCGTATCTTGTTTGAAGATCGTTTAAGACAGCTTGAGGGTATGCACAACAATAAACGCATTCCTCTTGATCCAACCAGTGTCGGTAACATCCCTAATACATGGGAAACAGTCTAATGGGACAACCAATCACAAGACGGGCAAAACGAAGAAGTGACGTATTAAAAACGTCAACGATTCGTGATTTTGGTGGTGGTTGGAACGTTATTGATAACGATTTAAACTTGTCTACAAAGTTTGCTAAAGTCTTAGATAACATGTCAAGACTACCTGATGGCTCTATCGGTATTCGATGGGGTACACGCTTGTTTGTCGATTTCAGTCTTGACCTTAACTATGCAGCTTATGCTCTGGGAACTAACCCACTAACAACGACAATAGGTTCTGCTGTAATTACTGTCACTGATGTTGCTCATGGATACCAGACAGGTCATAAAGTTACTCTAGCAGATAGTGCCGCTATTGATGGTATTCCTGCATCCGAAATAAATGTGACACATGTTATTAATGAAGTTGTTGATATAGATAACTATACTGTAGTCGTAACAACAACGGGTACTGCTGGTGTTTCTGGTGGTGGTGGTGCTTCATGCACAGCTCAATCTCATAATGATAATCATAAGCTTACTGGTGATGTTGTTAATGTTGCTTATTTCTCACAATACTTAATTGTGTTTGATACTAATGGAGAAGTTGCGCGTATTAATGCAACAGGTGATATAGAAGTTCTTTGGAATGATAACATGGCTATCAAAGGCTCTGCTCTATCGTCCGCCCCTTCTGCTGCTTGGACAGCAATTACGTTCGTATCCTTTGCCGTATTCAACGGTGAGTTAATCTGCTGCAACGGACTAGACAAACCGATAAAGATTAATTTAACTAATACCGTTAGTACTAACTACGCAGACTTCTTGCAAGATGTTGCTACAGCTACGAATACTAATGTTCCTGTTTGCCGCTATGTGGTTGCAGTAAACAGATACTTACTCATGGCTGGTGATCCACAGAAGACCGATAGAATACATGTAAGTAACACTGATACTAGTGGT
>VAPL010242413.1_pt1 | contig 10710 bp, 5 predicted proteins | sample 3395061 | NCBI WGS metagenome assembly VAPL01 (sample SAMN08290444, study PRJNA428436) | hydrothermal vent metagenome | isolation source: Deep-sea hydrothermal vent chimney 2 | place: Pacific Ocean: Juan De Fuca Ridge | depth 2182 m m
TACTATGAAACCCTGAAACATCTCACCACCTTTGTCACCGGCCTGCACATGCTGGCCTTTGCCATTTTCATTGCCATCGTCTCGCCCCTGGCCGGGATGTTGAGCGACCGCTTCGGCCCGCAGCGGGTGATTGTCTGCAGCACCATCATCTTTCTCTACACCAGTTATTTCCTGATTCCTTCTCTCAATTACTATACTCCGTCGATCCGGGCCGCCATCATCACCATCCCGCTGGGCATCGCCCTGGGTTCCTTCTTTGCCCCGGTTTCCGCCATGGCCCTGGGCCCCCTGGGAGACAAGACCGCCCAGGGGGTCAGCCTCATGCATTATCTGCGCTTCCTGGGCGGCTCACTGGGCACGGCCATTGCCACCAACACCCTGGAAATGCGGCAAGCCGTCCATTTCGAGGGCATCGCCGCCCTGCAAAATTATGACTATGTCCAGCGCTTCGTTGAGAGCAAAAATGACATGATTTCACAGTACCTGCCGTCCGGGCTCGCCGATATCAAGGCACATCTCCTGCTCGGCCGGGTCCAGCACCTCAAGGCCTTAAGCCTCGCTTTCCAGGATACCTTCCGTCACACCTTTGTCTTTGGCGCCTTCGGCACCATTTTCCTGGTTCTGCTCCTGCTTGCCGGCCGCAAGCCAAGGCCGGAAAAATTACGCTCATGAAAGGAGAGCAAAAAAAGGGCATGACGAAAAACGGGCACAAGTCAGGCTCGGCCGGGGCACCAAATTACCGCGCAATCTTGCGTCATTTGTCCTTGTCATGACACCGGCGTGATATCACGGAGTTGTCAACGCAGCAGATGCGCCGTTCTCGAACGCTCACTGATTCAGGTTTATCTTTGACCGGGCAATGTGCTATACTCGCCAAAAAATCCGGACGATGTACAGCGAGGCCATAATCGCCCGGCCGCTCGTTGCCGGACAAGGGGGATCATTATGACGGAGCCGCTCTACACAAGTGATGAAATTTCTTCTATTCTCAAGAAAATCGATGTCCTCAACACCCTGAAGGATGTCGATACCATCCTGGATCGCATTCTTACGGAATCCCGCCACCTGTCCAATGCCGATGCCGGCTCCATATTTCTGGTCAGAGACGACTGCCTGGTCTTCAGCTATGTGCAGAATGACAGCCTTTTGGACCGTGAAAAAGGCCGGGCCGCCCTCTACACCAATCTCACCGTCCCCATGTCCCATAAATCCATTGTCGGCCACGCCGCCCTGACCAAGGAGGCCGTGATCATCAACGATGCCTACCAGCTGCCGGACGGGGTCCCTTACCGGTTCAATACCTCTTTTGATGAAAAGTACGGCTACCGCACTACCTCCATTATGACCCTGCCGCTTCTCACCATTGAAAATCGGCTGGTGGGAGTTATGGAGCTGATAAATGCCAGGGACAAGGACCGGAACGTGATTCCCTTCAGGGAAAGGAGTCAACTCTTTGTGTCGCTCTTTGCCAACAATGCCGCAGTGACCATTGAGCGGGGAATTATGAACCGGGAGCTGATCCTGCGCATGATGTCGATGGCGGAGCTGCGCGACCCCAATGAAACCGGCGCCCACGTCCAGAGGGTGGCGGCATATTCCGCTGAGATTTATCAACGCTGGGCCGAAAACCAAGGTCTTGAGGATAATCAGGAGATCAAGTCGACCCGTGATCTCATCCGCCTGGCCGCCATGCTCCACGATGTGGGCAAGGTCGGCATCCCCGATGCTATCCTTAACAAAACCGGCCGGTTGACGGATGACGAATTTGAAATTATCAAAAAACACACCCTGTATGGTGCCCGGCTTTTCACCTCCATCACCTCGGAGCTTGATCGGATGAGCCTGGAGATTGCCTTGAATCACCATGAAAGATGGGACGGCGCTGGCTATCCCGGCTGCAGCCCGGAGGTGGACGAGGGCAGCGGTCATGGTGTGCTGCAGAAAAAAGGTGAAGAGATCCCGATCACCGCCAGGGTTACCGCCCTGGCCGATGTCTATGATGCCCTGTGCAGCCGGCGCGCCTACAAGGAGGCCTGGGACGACGAGAGGGCCTTTGCCATAATCAGGGAGAACTCGGGGACTCAATTCGACCCGGAGGTGGTGGAGGCCTTTTTCCAGATAACCGATGTGCTAAGCGCTATTCGGGAAAAGTTCCAATAAAGGGTGCCTGTGGCGGCCTACAGGTTAGGTGCAAGTAATAGCGCAGAGTTCAATGCCCTGTTACCTGTTAAAATAAAGGTCGGGTGCGGCCCCGGTTTTGGAACTACTGGCAGTCAGGTCATTGGCTGCCAGGCAGAAAAAATTGTGGAAAAATGTTGCATTGAACCTGCAACATGCAGTAATGATACGAGTTATAAAATGTCAAGTTGGTTTTTCAGGGAGTCATGAAAAGTCAGCCGGGCATAAGATTATTTCTTTATAATATCACGTCTGTGCAAGCAGAGTGTTAGAGGTGAAAAATGGGTAAAGGCGACATCAGGAGCAAACGCGGCAAAATTATTCGCAGCACCAACGGCAAGAGCCGTCCCAAGCCAAAAAATATCAAGAAAAATAAAAAATAGACCGGCGCTGTGGCGCTGATTATCAGGGAGCAGGCAAGGCTCGCAGGAAGAAACGTAACTGGTCACAGGGTATGGAACTCTGCGCTATTACTTGCATCTAACCTGTAAGCCGCCACAGGTGCCACAGATTTACGTAGTCGCTTCCGTTCGCTATAGTCCCTCTATGCGAGCGGGAGCGACCGCGTGAAGATGGGGTGCCTGTGGCAGCTTACGAAGAAACGGCTCCTGCCGCAATGGGTGAAACCGGCTCAGACGGCTGGTCGCTAATAAGTACTTTGTGCGTTTAGGTCACTTGTTAGCATTTTGCAATGAACGCACAAAGTTTTGAGAGCAGCTGAATGAATATCTATGTTGGCAACCTGCCATACAGTGTAACGGATGATGAATTACGTTCTGCTTTCGCAGAATTTGGAGACGTCGCAACCGCCAAAATTATCATGGACAGGTATTCCGGACGGTCGAAGGGTTTCGGTTTTGTTGAAATGGACAATGACTCCGAAGCGGAAGAGGCGATTAAATCACTGGATAGTACCGACATGCAGGGCCGCAAGCTGAGGGTAAACCAGGCAAAACCACGGGCTGACCGCCCCCAGCACGATTCGCGTTATTAATCGGGTCGCCTGCCTGCTGAAAGCGCTTACTTAAATCCTGGAAGGTTAACTTGTCAACAGCCACCTTCCGGGATTTTTTTTGTCCCCGCCCCTTAGGGGGGGTGTAAATAACCAAGGCAGGCGCTGCCCACAACCCGAATCAATTTCCTGCGTATCTGTTTCCAGGCTGTTAGGGTAGGGCTAATAGCCTACAGCCTAAACAACCTACTGGTTTACATAAATAAAACATGATCAATTTTCTTGTTTTTTTATGACAGAAATTCAGGAATAAGGCATCTAAGTCATCATTGGCGATCCGGCAGTAAGAATTTCCACAACCGGTACCTCCCAGCGCTCAGTTCTATAACGTTTTTTGAATTCGGGGTCACCGTCTTCCCCGGTCCTGGACACCATGGCCAGTACCCGTATGGTTTCAACGGTATCGAGCCGGCCTCTCCACTCGGCAACTGCTTTTTGCGACAGGGCGGCCACCGGCAGGTGGTCGGACAACAACAGGAGCCGCCCGCTCTGTTCCCTGATCTCCAGGGGATCTCCCGGCTGCAGAGCCGCCAGGCGGGCATGAATGGGATCATGGGGCGGCCGGCGGCCGGCAAAGCCGAGGTTCACGTCCTGCAGTCCCAGGACAGTGTACGAACCAGGGGCGGAACCAGGGGGTTCCGCAGTCTCGCCGGCAGAGAGGCGCAAAAGAAAATCGCCTTTCAAGCCGGTTAGAAAAGGATTGCCGGTCACCGGAAATTGATAAAGGGTCAAGGTTTGCATGGCCCTGGTCATCCCGACATACAGCAGGCGGCGCTCCTCGTCCGTTTTATCCTGGGCTCCAGCCCGGTTCCAGCCGCCGTCCAGGATAAAAACATGCTTGAATTCAAGCCCCTTGGCGGCATGGACCGTGCCCAGGAAAAGGGCGTTGTCCGCCAGCCGGTTCTGCCGCTGTTCATGCAGCGTTTCATATAAAAAATCCGTTACCAGGGTTACCGGCACCTCGCCGTCATCGGTTTCCCGGCGCCAGTCATTGAGCAGGCGTTCCAGGTAGTGCCACCAGCGGTTGCCCTCTCTGCCCCGTACTTCTTCCAGCAGGGCGGCAAGCCGGGGACCGGATGCCAGTTCGTCGCCGATCTGCCGCAACCGCTCAAGAAAAATGGAAAATTCCCGGATCCGGTGCAAGGGAGGCAGGACGCCGGCATCCATGATCATCTCAACGGGGATCTGTTCTTCTTCACAGAGAGCCCGAACCGGTGACAGGGCCGCCCACTCCCTGGCCAGGACACCGCAGTCCTGCCAGTGAAAATCACTATCCTGTCCCTGCAGACGGCGCAGGGCCGCCATGAGAGATACGGCCTGCCCATTCTTGCCCGGCACCTCGACACACTGCACCCGGCCCCGGCCGAAGGGATCAAGCTCGGTCCAGCGGCCGCCGGGGGGGTCGTTGCGGCGCTGCCGGTTTATGCGAATGGGATGATGGGCCTTCATTCTTGTTTGTTCCTGACGAATCATCATGTCGGCCGCCGCAATGATATGCGCCGAGGAGCGATAGTTCTCCACCAGGAAACGTACCTCGGCCTGATAATCGTCCTGGAAACGCCGGATAAACTCTACTCCGGTGCCGCGAAAGCTGTAGATGTTCTGGTCGTCATCCCCCACCGCCATAATGGTCAGACGGTTGTCCTGTTCATCCAGGGTCCGGCCGCTCAGGGCGGACACCAGTTCGTACTGTGCCTGATCGATATCCTGGTACTCATCCACCAGGATGTAATGCCAGCCGGATAAGAGCCGGTCCCGGTACTCATCCGCCTCCAGGCCGTCAATCTCTATTTTCCCCTTGAGCAGGTCCACGGCCTGTTGCAGGATATTGGCAAAATCAGGCCGTTCCTCCCGTTTTCCTCCCGGCGTCGCGAGGGAGCGGCCGGTCAGGCGCATGGCCAGGCCGTGATAGGTGTACACGGCAACCCCCCGCGCATCCGCGCCGACCAGCTGTCGCAACCGGCGCCGCAGAGAGGACACCGCATTGCGGTTAAAACAGAGCACCAGGATCGACCGGGCCGGAACCCGCTCAACCCGGAGCAGGTAGGCACAACGATGGACAACGACCCTGGTCTTGCCCGAGCCGGGTCCGGCCAGGACCAGAATATTCCGGGCCTCAGGGGCGGCGACCAGGGACTCCTGCTCCGGATTGCGCAGCGCCTCGACTATCTGCTGAAATGACTGCCGGCTGGTGGCCCGCTCGAGGATATCTTCCCGGCCGGGGAAGAAGCGGCGGACAAAATCCATCTTGTTCATGCTGAAATAGGCCAGCACCAGGTGGAGGGCCCGGGCAATTTTTTCTGCCCCCTGGCGGGCATACTCGTTCATGACATGGACCTGGAAGATGCGCTCGTTATAGTGGTGGGCAAGGGGGGCGAAGTCGCCCCGGGTATAAGCCCGGCGGCCGGGTTGCACGTGGATGGTCATGGCCTGGCGAAAGACCCCCAGGCCATGCTGCAGGGTGATCACCCGCTGTTCATGGAGAAACATGAGAGCCCGGTCCATGGCGGCCAGGGGGTCTGTGAGTTCCGAGATCAGGACCAGGTCGCCGCGCAGGGCGGTCAGCAGGTCTTCGGCGGAAAACTCCACCAGGACCTGGGCCGATGCCGGCGTCTCCGGCGGCACCCTGGCCATGATGGCGGCCAGGATGACCGAGGCCGCCCGGCTGCGCCGCCTGACGGTTTTACGCAGGCTCTGCCAGTCGCGTTGTAACCGGACACGATAATTGTCACGACTGTAATGCTTGAAGTCAATGCTGCCCCGTTGTCCGGCCAGCCCCTGGCCGTCCCGGGACACGCTGAGCAGCAGGTTCCGCAGGCTCTCCGGGTTGCTTGACTCATGGCCCAGGTCCAGGAGGTGCTGGTTCAATTGCCGGAGCGACAGGTTCTGCCACTGGCCGGGTTCGGCGTCAGGGGCTTCCTGCTCCATAAGGTCAAGCATGGCCTGTTCCAGGTTGCAGATTCGTTCCAGCAGCAATGGCGAATGTCTTTGGACCTTGTAGCGCACAAAGGCCGATAACATCAGGGTCGTCCGGATCAGGCCGGCGGCCGCCATATCGTGCAGGGTCCGCAGGACCAAGCGGGTCGCATCCTCGGGCCGGGCGGATTCCGCAAGCGGCGGCAATTGCTCGGCCAGCTGGTCGGCGCTGAAACTCTGATCCTTGTCGGCATTGATCAGGGTCTCCAGAAGAAGCAGCCAGCGTTGTTCCTGCCCGGCGGAGAGGTTCAGACGCCTGATTTTATCACGGGCCTCGTCCATGGTCCCCACCCGGGGGCGGCCCTGGAACACCTGGGTATGGTTTTCATTGCGCTCTACAAATCCGGCCCGTTCCAGCCAGGAAACGGCGGTATACACCTTGTTGCCGGCGGCGGGATCGTCCAGGTCAAACGAAGTTTCAACCCGCTCGGACCGCAGCAACTCGGTCGGCGTCAGAACGACATCGCCGTCAGGGTCACGCTTGGCCGAACGCAGGCCACGCAGCACCTGCGCGATATCCCGGCGGCTGAGCCGGGAGAAGGCGCTCATGGCAAACTGGCCTTCAATATCCTGTTCGTCAAAGAGCAGAATACAGTCCGCCTCCTGCCGGTCCCGGCCGGCCCGCCCGGCCTCCTGGAGATAGTTTTCCAGGGAACCCGGAATATCGGCATGGATCACCAGGCGGACGTTATCCTTGTCAATCCCCATGCCAAAGGCATTGGTGGCACAGATTATCCGGATCGCCCCCTGGAGAAAATTCTCCTGGATATGTTGTTTCGCCGGGGCCGCGAGGCCGGCGTGAAAGGCGGCCGCTTCCCACCCCTGGCGGGTAAGGTGCCCGGCCAGGGATTCGGTGGCCTTGCGGGTGGAACAGTAGACAATGGCGCTGCCGTCATCGCCGAGCCGCTCGGTCAGCAACTCGTGCACCCGTTTGACCTTGCCGGTGCCGCTGACCTCCTGGACTTCGAAGTGCAGGTTATTACGCTCCACGCCGCTCTCGAAAAGCCGGAGATCCCGGCCCAGTTTTTCCTGAAACAGCGTCAGAATTTCTTGCTTGACATCAATCTTGGCCGTGGCGGTAAAACACTGGATGGCCGGGATCTCCATCTTTTGTCCTGCCGCGAATTCCTTGATAAAACGAACCGCGTACAGGTAGTCTGTGCGGAAATCATGGCCCCACTTGGAGAGGCAATGGGCCTCGTCAAAAACCCAGCAGCCGATCTCCCGCTGCCGAATCGCCGAGCCGAAGGAGCGATTACGCAGCTGCTCCGGCGAGATGTAAAGGATGCCGATATCGCCCATGCGGATATTTTGCAGAACTTCGCCGCGTTGCGGCGGGGTGAGCATGCCGTACAGGGCGGCCGCCGACGGGGTCCCGGTCCGGTTCCGTATGTTATCCACCTGGTCCTTCATCAGGGCCTGCAAGGGTGAAATAACGATGGTCAGCGCGCCGCGCCGCTGGTAGCGAATCAGGGCGGGCAGCTGGTAGCAGAGAGACTTGCCGCCGCCGGTGGGCAAAATGGCCAGCAGGGACCGGTCAGCCATGGCCTCTTCAACAACGGCCCGTTGCAGGCTCTCCCCTTTATCGTTTGCCGGTTGGGCGCGAAAGTCGTCAAAACCGAAAAAACGCTTGAGCTGCCCGGCGCTGTTATGCACATCGCGGCAGTACACGCAGACGCGGTCGTGACAGGGATGGTCGCGGAGTTCCTGCAAGATCGTCGTGACCGGGGCAAAATGGTGGCGCACCCAGGGCGGCAGTACCGAGTTGCCGCCGGCGACGCGGAGCCAGGCAAGACAGTACGCCAGGGCCGGCCTGGTGCCGGCATCACGGAGCCAGGCTGCGATTTTGCCGGCAAGGCCGGTCCGGCAGACCAGGTCCGCGGCCAGCAGACAAAACGACCGCACGGCTTCATCAAGGTTGAGCCGTTTGGCCCCAAGGGACTCCAAAACAGCCTGGATACCGGCGAATTGTCCCTCTGCCGCAAAACAAAAAAGATAAAATGACAGGAGATCCGGCGCCCTATCCCGCATCCCGGCAAAGGCCCCCCATTGGTCGAGGAAAAGGGTGGCCGCCAGGCGGGCATCGGCCACCGGATCGTTGACGGCGTCACGGACAAGTTTGTAGCCTTTGACCAGGCGGTGATAGGGATTTTCGGGAAAGGCCAGCGGCGATAGAAACAGCGTATCGATAGCCGGCTTGGCAAGGAGACGCAGACCGGGGGCAAGCACCCGCAGGGCAGGCAGGTCATGGCCAAGCAGGTTGTGGCCGAGGAGAAAGCCGGCGGGTTGCAGGAAGGCATCAAGGTCCTGGAGTGCAGCCCGGATTTTCCGGGCACAATTCTGCCGGGCAAAGGTGCGCTCATCAAGGACGGCGCCAATCCTGTACACCCGTCCGGCCGGGTTGATTTCAAGATCCAGGCAACCGCAGCCGCTCAACACCTGCTGCTGATTTAACACTGTTTTTTGCATCCCGACCAAACGGAAAATTTCATGGACATCATCACTCCCCGTTCAGATTCGTTACGATAGGTGGCAGGGGGGTGTAAAGAAATGCGAACTTATTTTTTTGTGCGAATCCTTGGAAAAACAGATTTCCCCTCCGGTGCCGATCCTTGCCGTGGACCATATTCGGACAGAGCAAAGGCGGGCCTGCGGGGCATCTCCGCCCAAACTGTTGAATCCCGAGGGAACCGGAGGTGTTGGCAAGGGTTCGGAATTATCTCTCCGGGCCGGATTTTTTACCCGGCCCGGGAGAATGGCATCAACGAAGCGTTTAGAAAGTGTAGCGCAACGACAGGGAAACCATGTCGGACTGGTGGTCCGTGCCCGCGGCGTCACCCGGGAAGTTTTGCGTCTCCCCGGTGAGCAGGTCGGTTACCTTGGTACTGCCTTTGGTCTCATAGTATATCTGATAATGGTAAGCGGCCAGGAGTGATAACTGATCGGTAAGATTGTAGCCGCCGCCTAAGTCAAAAGAGACCATTGACCCGGTATCGAAATCATTTTCAAAGAGCAGGTTACGCATGTGGTGATGATCGACATCCTCGACCTTGACCAAGGTGCTGCCGATAAGACGGCCCGTTAAGGTTGCCTTCTCCAGCCTGGCCGCGAAGGCCAGTCCCACATAGGGCACGCCAAACGTCTGTTCATAGGTTATCCCCGGCTCATCGTCCGGAAAGGTGCCGATGGTATCCCGCAACGCATAGGTTGAGTAGATATACGACCCTCCCCTGGTTTTCCACTCCCAGTGATCATGCTTGTAACCGATGAGGGCGCTGAATGTGGCCTGGTCAAACCTGTAAAAGGGAAACTCGACATTGAGATCATACATGAGCCCTTCGGACAACTCCACGTTATTGTGGTGGGACCAGTGGGTCCAGTCCCGGCCTTCGACAAACCAGTCATAGTCGTCCATGGAGCCGTTGCCGTCGTTGGCCTTGATCCAGATGTCACCGTTCAACTTCAGCCAGGTCGCCGGCTGAACCGATATGCCCGCATTGAACATGAAGACATCCCTGAGCCTCCAGGTCAACTCGCTCAGTTTATATCCGGAAGCGGCCGTGTCATACACGGATTCGGTGGATTCTCCCGAGAGATAACCGGCCCCAATATGTCCGGATACAATGATCACCTTTTTATTGATCCGCACCGTGGTCTGCTTGCCCTGCCGGACACTTGTCGCAGCGAAAACCGGTGTCGCCCCGGAGACAACAAGCACTGCGGCAAGAACGCTGCTCCAGAAATAAGCTGCCGCCATATTCTTTTCGGCCTTCATTTCCCCCTCCTTTTTTTTCGGCAAAATGACGTATATCACCAATAATTTTAAATATATCACGCTACCGGAGAATGTAAAAGAATTTATGAAAAAAAGCTGAAGAGGGGGTGGCGACCGATCTGTTTCAAACCACTTATAAAAGTCTGGTTGCATTTAATTCAGGCAACCCGGCGGCAATGATCTTGGCAAAAGTGCTTTGAATGTCATAGGGAATATAGCGGGTCTCAATCGTCCTTTCCTCCTCGTCCCAGATGACGTATTTGGCATTATTATTGCCGTCTCGCGGTTGGCCTACTGAACCGATATTGATCAGGTGGCGACAATGGGGTTCAAGACTAAGGATGCCCCTTTCAAGGCGCTGACTATGAATATTGCCCGACCGGTCGAGGGTGTAGAGGGCAAGGGTGTGAGTATGTCCGAAAAAACAAAGCGTTTCGGCAAATTCAGAGAAAATACCCTTGAGGAGGTGTTTTTGCGCGGCAAAGAGATAACGGGTGATGGAGGCAGGGGGGCAGCCGTGGACCATGCGGGCGTTCCTGAACAGCCGGGTGACCGGCATGGCCGCAATATATTGCAGGGTGGCCGGGGAAATGAGGGTCCGGGTGATGTCGAGTGACTGCCGGGCAATAAAATTGAAAGAGTTGGCGTAACGGTCGTTGAGCAGGGCCAGTTCGTGATTGCCCATCACCGTGGGAATGGCGCGGTTGCGAATCTCCGTGATAACCTGTTCCGGCTCCGGACCATAGCCGACACAATCTCCCAGGCAGAA
>VAPL010192071.1_pt1 | contig 10704 bp, 7 predicted proteins | sample 3395061 | NCBI WGS metagenome assembly VAPL01 (sample SAMN08290444, study PRJNA428436) | hydrothermal vent metagenome | isolation source: Deep-sea hydrothermal vent chimney 2 | place: Pacific Ocean: Juan De Fuca Ridge | depth 2182 m m
ATCATGATTGTTGATAAAAAACCCAGAGGCATTGCTGATGAATTAACGTCCACATTGGAGCTTATTCATAACAATATGCCGGCAACAAATGTTATTTTACTGCTTAGGGATATTCTGGATGATCCACAGGTTACTCGGCAAATCTGGTTGAAAAATCACTATTTTCAATGTATCGAACGTTATTATCATTCCATTCTAGTCATGGGCTCTCAGGTGGTTTTTGATGTCTGTCAGGAATATAGCTTCCCTAAAAAAATCGCAAAAAAAGTCATTTTTTGTGGCTATATTAATCGCAATCAACTTGCTGTTAATGCAAAAACACCATTACAGTTTTCAGATCTTAATAAAATAAAAATTTTGATAACCGTAGGAGGTGGTGAAGATGGTTTAACTCCAGTAAAACATTACCTGAATGGTTTAAAGCAATATGTTCAAAATACAGCACTTTCATCACTAATTGTTACTGGGCCGGAAATGTCTCATCAACACAAGGAGGAGATTCAAAATAATGCCAGGTTTTTGAATGATATCCGGATTGTGGACTTTATTCCAGACCTTGCGGCCCATATGCAAGCAGCCGACTTGATAGTATCCATGGCTGGATATAACACCATCGTGGAAATGCTGGCAATGAATAAATCGGTCATTGTTATTCCCCGTGTTAAACCGGTTAAGGAACAATTAATTCGTGCTGAACATATGGAAAAGTTGGGTTTACTTAAATGTATTCACCCCGATGAGTTATCCCCTGAGTATCTAATGAACGAAGTGACAGCTCAGCTAGGTAAACAAAAAAGTACTTTAAAGGCTATTGATATCATTGATTTTGGCGGCTTGAATACTGTAACCGAAACTATTTCATCAATGCTTGCTAGTGATAAGGAAAAATGTTGTCGCGAAAACCTTACCCATAAAGTATTTAACTTAAATGAATTATCTGTGGAGGCAGGATGCTCGGTTTTCTCGTAAAAACGTACCCAAAAATATCCGAAACATTTGTACTTCAAGAAATTTTAGAATTACAGAAAGAAGCGTTCGGAATGAATATTTTTTCTATGCAACGGCCGACAGATGAAAAATTTCATAAAGCATTTAATTTAGTGACGGCTGAAGTGAACTATTTGTCATCCGATGATTGGCAGCGCAGAACCGTTGTTAATATGCATATCAAGTTTATTTCTAGCAGACCTTGGTGTTATTTACAAACCCTGATTTTTATTTTCACTCGATCAGAAGGCGGTAAGTTTAGTCAATTTCTACAGGCAGTCTATTTCAGCGGGTTAGTACAAGAAAAAGGGATAAAACATATTCATGCGCATTTTGCTAGCGAACCGTCCGGACTGGCGGAACTAGTCAGTCGCTTATGCGGAATTAGTTACAGTATCTCAGCGCATGCTAAAGATATATATCTACAAGATAAAGCCAGTTTGGGTAGAAAAATCCGGCATGCTCGCTTTGTCGTAACCTGTACGGATTATAACTGTCGTTATCTGCAATCAATTAATGAATCGAAAACGCCAGTTTACCGGTTATACCATGGTATCGACAGTGCCAGAGTTACTTCAGAGAATGATCAGCCATTAGCCCAATCCGCTGTGCTGCGTATACTTAGCGTAGGTCGATTGAGGGAAAAAAAAGGTTTTCCGACATTGCTGGCTGCTTGTCACTTGTTACATCAGTCTGGGTACAAGTTTCAATGCGATATAGTGGGTTACGGTCCTGACATGGAAAATTTGCAAGCACTGATTGACGGTTATCATTTAACTGGCTATGTTCGCTTACTAGGGAAATTAACCCATGAAAAATTAGTTGCACTTTATCGGCAAACGACTATCTTTGCACTCCCCTGCCAGATTGCTGACGATGGTGATCGAGACGGCATACCCAATGTTTTGATGGAAGCGATGACCTTTGCTATTCCGGTTGTCTCTACCAATGTTTCCGGTATCCCTGAGCTTATTAAAAACAACAAGACAGGGTTTGTTATCGAAGCCAAAAATAAGCAGGCATTATTTAATGTCTTAAAGCGTTTACTTGATAATCCCGGGCTGTGCAAACAATTGGGCGAAGCTGGAAAACAATACGTAACAACTCAGTTTTCCGTCGACCAGCATATTGGTCATTTAAAAGAACTGCTGACCCATACGTTAGAAGCAAATGGTGCTGCTAATTTTCGTGAGTCGGTTACAGGAGAACAACATGGTTGATGAGATTGCATATATTATTAAGGGGTTTCCGCGTCTATCTGAAACATTTATCAGTAATGAAATATTGCTGCTTGAGCAAGCAGGTACAAAAATTAAACTGTTTTCAGTCAAGCGTCCAGATGAACCACTGCAGCAAAATACAGTATCCCAGATAAAGGCAGAGATAAATTATTTACCTCGCGTTTCCTCATTATCCAACACATTTCTTCCTGTCTGGTTGTTGAGTAATATGGGGTCTTTTGTTAAAGCGCATATACAACTTGCTTGCAGCCAGCCGTTCTCATTTCTGCAAACCATGAGCCAGGCACTGGTTATGACGGTCAGGTACCGTAAAGGAACATTTGCCAGACCGAGAAAAATTTTTATTAAAGAATTTATTCAGGCTGTTTATATAGCTAATCAGATCAATCAATCTGCAAACATTGCTCATATTCATGCACACTTTTGTCATGGAGCGACCACTATTGCTTTGTTTGTCAGCCATTTGACGGGGATTCCTTTCAGTTTTACCGCACATGCCAAAGATATTTACCAGAAAAACCAAAATCCTGGTGACTTGTTGATAAAGAAAATCAGAGCGGCTTCGTTTGTAGCTACCTGTACTGGAGCAAATAAACAATATCTGGATACACTGGGTAAAGCAGACAAAATAAAATTGATATATCACGGTCTTGATATTACTTTCTTTAAAGAATCTAAATCTGTTGTACAAAGCCCTACAGAAACCATTCCGGAAATTTTGTCTATAGGTCGTTTTGTTGAAAAAAAAGGGTTTCATTTCCTCGTGCAAGCCTGTTCATTTCTTAAAAAAAGAGGACTGCGATTTCATTGCCGGATAATAGGTGAGCAGGGTGATGCTTTTCCACAATTACAAAAGACAGTGGAGCTACTTCAGCTAGAAAAGCATGTTACTCTGGAAAGTCCCAAGGCACATGACGAACTGTTGCAAATCTACCAACAAAGTCAGGTTTTCGCCTTACCCTGCCAGGTTGTCAGTGACGGTGACCGGGATGGTATTCCCAATGTATTAGTGGAAGCGATGGCCAGTGGTCTTGCCGTGGTCTCGACCAATATATCCGGTATCCCGGAATTAATTAAGCATCAACACAATGGATTGCTGGTTGCAGAAAAAAACAGTAGAGAATTAGCTGATGCGATTGAACAGTTACTAACAGATAAGGTGCTTGCTGAAAAGCTGGCAGTCAATGCACGGGAATCTGTTTTGCAGGATTTTGATTCAGCGCAAACTACACTGCATTTGCAACGATTGTTTGATGATTGTATGTGTTGCAAATCTATCGAGACTATTGAAAATCATGGAGAGATTTCAAAGTGTTAATACTTGAAAATCAGATTGAGCCACAGAAAAATTTGCTAAGGCCAGTGCTTTCTATATTCAAACAGCCGTTTAATCAGTATTCAGCAGTCGAATTGCAAGCACATATCCAACAACGCCAAGACATTAAGTTTTTCCCCGTTTGTGATGTTGAACAGTGTGCCCCCGCGTTTATTAATGATGTGTTGAAAAATCGGTTCAGATTTAATAATGAGGTCTACAGATTTGGAACTAACATACCGTGGCAGGATAATCCCAGCGATGATATTGAATGGTTGATTTTGTTACATAAAGGCTACTATCTGGTTGGCCTGGGGAAATTGTTCCGTGAAACTGGTGACGAGAGGTATCAGGATAAATGGATTGAATTGATAGATTCCTGGATTGCAGACGTAGATGACCCTGGTTATATTGCAACTGATGTCACGGGTAGACGTATTCAGAACTGGATTTATGCTTTTTATTATTTTGTCAAAGACAAGCCCTGCAAACCTGGAATTGAAGATTTTTTGCTGCGATTATTGACCTCATTAGAACACCAAGTCAATTATCTGATTAAAAACCTGGCAGTGGCTCGCAATCATAGAACTTTGGAGTTATATGCTATTTTTCTGGCTGCTGTGGTGTTTCCTGAATTCAAAAAGGCCGAACAGTGGTTGAGTTTTTCTATGAATGCATTGGCAGAAAATGCTGACAACGATATTCTTGCTGATGGTGTTCATTGTGAATTATCAACTTTTTACCATCATATCGTTGTTAAAAACTTACTGGCAGTAAAACGTCTGGCTGTAGTTAATCAACTATCGATGCCCATTCAATTTGATGACGCTGTACGTCGAGCACTGGACTTTTCAGTCTTTATCCATAAGCCCGACGGTAAAATCCCCTCACTGAGTGATGGTGATATCGACAGTTTTTATGATTTATTGCAGCTAGGCTATGATTTATATGGAGGGCAGACATTACGCTATATTTTTTCTCAAGGTAAAAAGGGCGTGCCACCTGGGGTGATGGCTAAAGCTTTTTCGTCAAGTGGATATTATGTTTTGCGTAGCGCCTGGCACAGTGAAACTGAATTTTTTCAGGATGCACGTTATCTGGTTTTTGATTGTGGTCCATTGGGAGCGGGGAATCATGGTCATCTTGATGTGCTGAATATTGAAGTAGCTGCTTATGGTCGCAGTTTGATTGTGGATCCTGGACGTTATACTTACGATGAAACTGGTGAAACCAACTGGCGTGTACTGTTTCGCAGCACTGGTTATCATAATACTGTTGAAGTGGATGGCAAAAATCAGGTTGATTATCAGTATAATGAGGGCAAGGGAAAATATAAAATTCAAGGGGAGCATACGAAAGCTGTTGTTTCTAGTTTTCTTAGTGTCAATGATTGTCATTTTTTACATGGAAAAGTACATAGTGATGAATATACAGCGGTACATGAGCGAAAGATCTTTTTTGTTAGTGGTGAATATTGGTTGATCTCGGATATTTTAGATGATGATATTTTGCATCAGTATGCGTTACGTTACCATTTGTCTCCAGAAGCTCAGGATCGTACAAATATTGAACAAAGCGAAAATTTGATCATTATTGATTCGCCAAATTTATTACTGATGCATCCCTATGCCCAACAAAGCCAGATAGAGATAGAAGCGGGATTTATTTCCACCAGCTATGGACATAAAAGCAAAGCACCCATTATCAAATTTCAGCGTTCGGCTAAAAAAACGGTGTTTGAATCAGTGATTTTTCCCTACAAGCAACAAAGGCCTGAATTTATTCTTCAGCAATTACATGTTGAAATTGCTGCTGAACAAAAGATAGCCTGGGCTACTTCCGCATTTTCTCTAACTATTCAAACACCGTTTAAAAAGGTACAGGATTTGTTTTTTATTTCTCATGATGGAACTCGAAGGCGATGGCATTACAACAACATCATCTGTACAGGTCAATTCTGTTACATCCGTTTGAATAGCGATGGAAATGTTGAAAATTTTTTTACCGGGCCAGATAGCAACATTGAAATTGAAGGGCGGTTGTTAGCTGCTCAAGAGGTAAACTCATGAGCCAATATCAAACCTGTATGATTCCTATAGATAATATTTTGAATCATCTTGAAACAGCATTTAATACTGAAAAAATGAAAGCTGTTTTTCAGCAGTATCTATATCCTTCTCTTTCAGTTCGGATAGAGACATGTAATATAGAAAGAATCAAATATAAACCACAAAAAAATTGTCATGTCAGTTACCGGTTGAGTTTCAAGAAAAACCATTTAAACAAGGCTAATGAGCAACTGGTTTGTGTGAGATTTTATGAGCACGCTGGTTCAATGTCTCGATTCTTAAAAGAAAGTGATAAAAAGAACAGTCAAAATTTGCTAATACACATTCCCGAATTGGATTGTGTTACCTGGGTTTTTCCTAATGATCGTAAATTAATTAATCTCGAAAGGGTTACTGATCCAGAGTTTCTTTGTCAGCAAGTCGCTCCATATCTTATTTTAAGCGTTTATGGTTCAGACTGGTCAATAGATAAATTTAAATCAGATATGATCCGTTATGTACCTGAGCAGAACTGCAGTATGCGTATTCAATTGGAAATAGCTCATAGCCAGAGTAAACAACAAAAAAAAATGGTTGCCTATGGTAAGTATTTTTATAACCAAAGTGGGCAACAGATTTATCACACACTGTGTCAACTTTGGGATAGTGAAATATGTAGGGAGGGTGTTTTAAATATTCCAGAACCCCTCTTGTACCATTCAAAATATAGCATGTTGTGGCAGATGGGCGTGCCTGGAGTGATGTTATCAGAGTTATATATTAATCAGACTTTATTTCTTAATAGCGTAGCGAATGCAGCTAGACAAATAGCCTTGTTACATCAGGTTCCTTTATATGATTGTCCTCGAAATAATCAAGAAAATATAATACAAGAATTACGTAAAGTCGGGCAATTATTGAATAAATTTAATGTTCCGTGTCGGCAAGAAATAACAAATTTAATAGAAAAACTGGTGGTTTATTTTTCAACCGTTATGCCTGAACATCAGGTGGTCTTACATGGCGACTTGCACCTTAAAAATATTCTTGTCGATAGTGACAGAGTTTATTTAATTGATCTGGATAATGTTAGTTTAGGAAATCCCTTTCTGGATATAGGCAGTTTTATTGCAGCAATATTGAATCTTGAATTAACCGACTCGATTCCCTTGTCGCTTGCAGATCAAACCATTGGCTTTTTTTTGTCAGCCTATTGTGAAGCAGTACCTTGGACAGTTAACAAAATTGATTTACGCAAATACATCGCTATGGCATTGGTCACTGAAAGAATATTCCGTAGTTTCACGCGATTGAAAGCCGGACGTATGGAAATTATTGATGATCTGGTCAAACAGGCTGAAATGATGTTGAACGGTTCTTTTACACCACAATGGTTGTAAGGCATAGGATAACAAATGAATAAAAAACCGATACTATTTCTCTATTGCCAACATTCATTAGGCATGGGGCATTTACGTCGAACAATTGAAATAGCTAAAGCACTAAATAATAAATTTCGAGTGATTTTTTTTAACGGCGGGCGTATTCCTGCAGAGATTCCTCGTCCTGAAAACATTGAATTTATAGACTTGCTTCCTTTGGGAATGGGGGCAAACGGTGTTTTAATCAGCCAAAGCAATGAGCAGGATTTAACTATTATTAAAGAAACCCGGCGTCAATTACTATTAGAGCATTATCACCGATTACAACCCGATGTACTGTTTGTTGAATTATTTCCCTTTGGTCGCAAAAAATTTGCTTTTGAATTATTACCGCTATTGCGAATGGCAAAAAAATCAGATCCAAAACCCTTGGTTGTCTGCGATCTCAGGGATATTCTAGTAGATGATAGACGAGATCAACAGCGGCATGATGATCGCGCTTGTTGGCTAAGCAAACGGTATTTTGATGCTATATTAATCCATACTGATCCTGATTTTTCACGTCTTGAAGAATCATTCAAACCCAGACTACCTTTGAAAACCCCGGTATTCTATACAGGGTTTGTTGCAGGGGATGTTGAAATTAATGAGGATTATGATCAAAACCCTGGAATCGTAGTTTCTGCAGGAGGGGGCAATGTTGGAGCATCATTATTTCATGCTGCTGTTGAAGCGCAACCTATAATCTTGGAACGATACAGATTACCAATGTCCATCGTAGCGGGTCCTTTTCTTCCAGAGTCAGAGTGGAATTTATTAAAACTCAACGCACAAAATAAAAAGGGATTAACGCTTTATAGATCAGTTCCTGATTTAAAATGTTTATTACAACATGCAACAGTATCGATAAGTCAATGTGGCTATAATACAGTGATGGATGTGTTAAAAACCCATGTGTCTGCATTACTGATTCCCTATGCTGAAGGCCGGGAAAATGAACAAACCAAACGAGCTTTAAAGTTGGAAAAAATGAAAATCGGTCGAGTATTGGCCGAAACAGAATTAACTACAAATAATCTTGTTCGCGAAATCGATTTATTACTATTATTTAGTCCCAAACCTATAGAATTACAGATGGACGGTGCAAATAAATCATCTGAGATAATTTTTGATCTTTTGGAAAAGTTATCTAATCAATCTGGAAAGCTTAACCATGTGGCTTGACGATTTAAACCAGGCTCTGGATAAAGCAGTCAAACCGGTCAGGTTTTTTTTTCGTGACGATGATGCCGGATGGGCAAACAAACTGCTTTTCGAGCTACTGGATTGTTTTTCAAAGTTTAAAGTCCCTATAGACCTGGCTGTTATTCCTCAAGCAATTAATTATAAGAACAAAGAGCTATATAACCGTGTCAGGCATGATAACGGTTTGATTGGTGTCCATCAACATGGATTCAGACATAATAATCACCAATTAGATGGCAGGAAATGTGAATTCGGTAGTGACCGAACATATACACAGCAACACCTAGATATTATTACTGGTCAGAAAATACTCCTGGATTATTTCGACGAACTAAGTGAGCCCATATTTACACCACCCTGGAATCGATGCAATCAAGATACAGTGAATGTCCTGATAGACTTGGGTTTTTCTACATTGTCCAGAGACAATACTGGGAAGCCATTAGATTGTCAGACGCTTCGGCAACTACCTGTAAACATAGACTGGTTTAAGAAACGTCATGGTATACGAATTAGTCAGACTGAATTAGGGCAGTTGATTGAGCAGGTTGTAACTAGCGGTGAAGTTGTCGGGGTTATGTTGCATCATGAAATTATGGATCAGCAGGAAAGATATATAATCAGTGAGTTACTTGAATTGCTCAGTTCCCACCCAAGGGTGAGATGTGAGCATATGAAAAAAATACTCAGTGTGGTTACGGTTAAGGATTATGTAGCAAATTGATTTTTATCAGGAATAAAACACTGAAACGAGACATATCGCAAAGAGTGAAACTGTGACAGCAACACAGATGACAAAATCAATTGGATTGCATTGGTGCAAGACATCCTCGTTTTACTAGAAGTAGAGCTAAACATCTAAACAAGTTTTAAAAAAGGAAATATAGATGGAAGATAAAATATGTATAGTAGGTTTAGGTTATGTTGGTCTGCCATTAGCTGTAGAATTCGGGCAAAAATTTCAAACTATTGGTTTTGATATTTCCAAGCAACGTATTGACGAATTAGCAAAAGGGTATGATAAAACCATGGAAATTGTCGATGATTACTTGCTTGATGTTGTTCAAAATCATCGTCTCACTTTTACCACAACCATCACAGATGCCAGAGATTTTAATATTTATATAGTGACCGTTCCCACACCTTTAGATAAGAATAAACGTCCCGATCTAACGCCACTTATCTCAGCAAGTAATTTAATAGGTAGCGTCCTTAAACTTGATGATATTGTTATTTATGAATCCACCGTTTATCCAGGCGCCACTGAAGAAGACTGTGTGCCGATTCTAGAGCAAGTAAGTGGTCTGACATTCAATAAAGATTTTTTTTGCGGTTATTCTCCTGAACGTATTAATCCTGGAGATAAAGAACATACAGTAAGCAAAATTCTCAAGGTTACCTCAGGATCAACTCCTGAAATTGCGCAAAAAGTTGATGTTTTATATCAAAATATTATTTCAGCAGGAACTCACTTAGCTCCAAGCATTAAAGTCGCAGAAGCCGCAAAAGTAATAGAAAACACACAACGATACATAAATATTGCTTTTGTCAATGAACTGGCAATGTTATTTAATAAACTGGGTATTGATACCCAAGCTGTACTTGAAGCAGCCAATACTAAGTGGAACTTTCTACCATTCAAACCAGGGCTGGTGGGAGGGCACTGTATTGGTGTTGATCCATATTATCTTACTCATAAAGCACAGGAAATTGGTTTTAATCCAGAAATTATTCTGGCAGGTCGTCATATTAATGATGGAATGGGAAGCTATATTGCCAATCGGGTCATTAAGTTAATGATAAAAAAATGCCTATCCATAACCCAGTCTAAAGTACTTATTATGGGTATTACCTTCAAGGAAAACTGTCCAGATATTCGTAACTCGCGGGTGATCGATGTCATCATAGAATTACAGGACTTTGGTGTCAACGTTGATGTCTATGATCCTTGGGCTAATGTTGAGGACGTGGATCATGAGTATGGAATAAAGCTCATCGGTACAGAAAATGAGTTATGTATTTCAAGTTATAACGCTGTAGTTCTTGCTGTAGCACATAAACAGTTTGAAACTATTCAATTTAACAGAACGGATAAACAAATTATTTTTGATATTAAAACGCTTTTTGATCAAGAAAAAGTTGATGGACGGTTGTAATATTTGTAGTGAATTAAGTGCTACTTTTTTTGATTTATGATTTTTATCATGGAATAAAAAACTATGGAATCTTAAAAAAAATTAGAGGATGTGAATGATGAAAATTACTATGATAGGGACTGGCTATGTAGGTTTAGTTAGCAGTGCGTGTTTTGCACAAATGGGGAATAAAGTTACTTGTGTGGATATTGACAACAAAAAAATTGCTTCATTGAATAACGGCATTATTCCTTTCTACGAACCCGGCCTTGAACAAATGGTGTTAGATAACCATAAGAAGGGTAGTTTAGTTTTTACTACGGATACCGAAAATGCTATTGGCAATTCACA
>VAPL010178014.1_pt1 | contig 10701 bp, 10 predicted proteins | sample 3395061 | NCBI WGS metagenome assembly VAPL01 (sample SAMN08290444, study PRJNA428436) | hydrothermal vent metagenome | isolation source: Deep-sea hydrothermal vent chimney 2 | place: Pacific Ocean: Juan De Fuca Ridge | depth 2182 m m
ACCCATACCTGGCATTCGCTGCCTTGATGATGGCTGGCCTGGACGGCATTCAAAACAAGATTCATCCCGGCGAAGCTTCTGATAAAGATCTGTATGACCTGCCACCAGAAGAGCTGAAAGGTATTCCAACAGTATGTCATTCACTGGATCAAGCGCTGGAAGCACTTGACGCAGACCGTGGCTTCCTGACTGCTGGCGGCGTATTCACTGATGATATGCTGGATGGCTATATCGCTCTGAAAATGGAAGAAGTCACACGTCTGCGTATGACCACTCACCCTGCTGAGTTTGATATGTACTACAGCCTGTAGCCTTGTATCAGGCTCACAAAAAAGCCACTCATTGATTGAGTGGCTTTTTTTATGGTGCGACTCAACTGTAAAAATTCACACGGGATTATCAATATCAATAAAAGTATGAGTTATGCCATACTTATCCGCTAAATGCTCCCCTAGCACCTTCACGCCATAACGCTCTGTCGCATGATGTCCCGCTGCAAAATAATGCACACCACACTCTTTTGCCATATGCGTTGTATGCTCTGAAATTTCACCACTGACATAAGCATCTACACCTAAAGCAATTGCTTCTTCAAAATAGGATTGCGCACCACCGCTACACCATGCCACACGGCGAATCGGTCGATCATTTCCCGCAATATGTAATGGCTGACGACCCAATATTTGAGCCAAATGATCTGCAAACAGAGCACCAGAAACTGCTTTCTGCAAAGAACCATACATGCCAAGTTTATCGCTTGAAGCAAAACGGCCTTCAACACTTGACCCCAGCATTTTCCCAAGCTGAGCATTATTGCCATAAACGGGATGTGCGTCCAATGGCAGATGGTAAGCCAATAAATTGATATTATTTTTTAACAAACACTCAAATCGGCGTTTTTTCATGCCTGTTACGCATGGGTTTTCACCCTTCCAAAAATAACCATGATGCACCAAAATAGTATCAGCACCTTCTTTAATGGCGGCTTCTAATAAAGCCAAACTCGCCGTCACCCCCGTCACCAGATTGGATACCTGCTCTCCCCCTTCCACTTGCAAACCATTCGGCGCATAATCGCGGAAGTTATCAACATCAAGCAACGTATCGATATAAAAAACTAACTCATTTAATTGCACCATTTTAGCAACTCACTTCTAATTAAATTGACCGAAGATTCATTATGCCTTTTAAAAAACAGCTTTTTTTTATTTTTCAAGCCATAGTGATCGGATTTGCTGTCGCACTTCTTATTCTATTATTTATTCAACCAAAAACCACGCAACAGCCACAATCCACAGAACTGAAACCAGGCTATAGCAATGCGCCGCTTTCTTATGCCGATGCAGTTTCAATCGCAACACCCGCCGTTGTTAATATTTACACAAAAAAAGTGGTTGTCCAGCGCTTACCTCGCCTATTGGAAGATCCTTTCATAAAGCGATTTTTTGGTGATCGACTCAGCATTGTCCCACGAAAACGCCTTGAATCCAGCCTTGGCTCAGGGGTTATTATCAGTAAACATGGGTATATTTTAACGAACCACCATGTTATTGCCAGTGCGAGTGAAATTCAGGTGGCGCTGCTTGATGGACGAATAGCCCAGGCCAGTATTGTCGGCACAGACCCTGATACTGATATTGCGGTGCTGCATATCAAACTAGCTGATCTGCCCAGCATCACGATCAGCCGTGCAGAACAACTGCGTGTGGGCGATGTCGTTCTTGCGATTGGCAACCCTTTTGGTATTGGCCAAACGGTTACACAAGGCATTATCAGTGCCACAGGTCGCAATCGACTGGGCATTAGCATTTACGAAAACTTCATTCAAACCGATGCCGCAATCAACCCCGGAAACTCGGGTGGTGCACTGATTAATCCTCACGGCGAACTGATTGGCATCAACACCGCTATTTTTAGCAAATCTGGCGGCTCACAAGGTATTGGCTTTGCCATTCCCATGAGTATTGCTAATAAAGTAATGGCTCAAATCATTCAGTATGGACAAGCACTGCGGGGCTGGATCGGCATCGAACTACAAACACTTACACCCGATCTTGCATCATCATTTAATGCACCCAATACAGAAGGTGTTATTGTAACGGGTGTTTTTAGAAATGGCCCGGCACATAAGGCTGGATTGCATCCAAGCGACATTATCACCCATATTCAAGACAAAAAGGTGACCGACCCGGTCAGTGCGATTCTGATGATTTCAGAGGTGCATCCTACCGACAAAATCACACTGCAAGTCATACGTAAAAATCAAAAGATAGAATTAGAGATGACGGCAAGCATTCGCCCCAAGCGCTTAAACAGGAAAAATTGAGTTCACTTCTTGCACCATAGCAGTGGATCAACAGGCTTGCCCTGATTACGCACTTCAAAATAGAGGCCTGCCTGACTACGTCCACCACTGAGTCCGACACCTGCAATCACCTCGCCCTCTTCGACCCAATCGCCGACTTCACGATAGAGACTCTGGTTATATCCATACAGGCTCATATAGCCACCGCCATGATCAATAATCAATAACAGTCCATAACCACGCAGCCAGTCAGAAAATGCAACGCGCCCATGTGCAATCGCCCGAACATCACGCCCCTCTTTTGCATTAATAATAATACCTCGCCATTTCAAGTCACTGGCCTTATCACGCATACCTCCAAAACGGGCTGAAACTTTCCCTTTTGCTGGTAATTTCAGGCGACCCTTTAACGATGAAAATAGCTTACGTTCACCTTTTTCCTTCGGGATATCAGCCAATGCTTTACGCAGCCCGGACAATAACTTTCCTAACTGTTTTTCATCGCCTTTCAAATTTTCAAGCAATTGACCTTTATCGCGCACTTCAACATCCAGCTTCGCCAACAACGATCGTCGATCCTGACTGCGTCTGTTTAATCGGTCTTTTTTGGATTTTTGCGTTTGATATAACGTCTCAATGGATTGCACTTTATTTTCAATACGCTCTTCCAGCAATAGAAGCTCCGTCAAGCGAGTATTGATTGCAGAAATTTTTTCTGCGCGTGCCTTATTAAAATATTCATAATAGATTAATGTTCGACTGACAGCCGATGGATCTTCCTGATTCAATAAAAACTTAAGCTGCCCCTGCTGACCGAGCGCATAATTGGAACGCACCAACTGTTCCAGCTCTTTCCGTTGTGAAGAAATACCGGACTGTTGCTGGTTTTTTTCCACCCCAAGCTGCTTTAATTCACGTCGCTCTGCTTTTAAATTTTTCCCAAGCTGCTTTAATGAGCTATTAAGTTGACCCATCTCACGTTCAATAGGCCTTAACTGAGTGCGCAAACTACTCTGTTCACCACGTGCTTTTTCAAGCTTTAAACGTAAACTATCAATTGTGGACTGTAATTTTTTATGCTGCGATGATTTAGCCGCATAATCGTCTGAAGCACACGCAAACGATATTGAAAAAAACAAAAACAGAGGGACAAGCAAAAGAATCAGAGACGATTGCTTTTTTTGATTTGGAAGCCCCATCATTTAAATTAAGAGTCAATCGACTCTGACCCTTGATTTAGATAAACTTTACGAGTGACGAACCATTCATTTCCTGCGGTTTTTCCAATCCCATTAAATACAACATTGTCGGTGTAATATCTTTTAAAGAACCTCGTTTTCCTTCTTCCCCCGTCAACCCGGCCGGGCGGGATCCGACATAAACAAAAGGAACCAGGTTGCTGGTATGTGCCGTATGCGGCTGGCCTGTGGTCTCATCACGCATTTTTTCAGCGTTACCATGGTCAGCCGTAATTAGTAAATCAGCATCCGCAGCCTGCACTGCTTCAATCACTCGCCCCAAACAAACATCCAGTGCTTCAATCGCTTTGACAGCAGCATCAAAATTACCGCTATGACCCACCATATCAGCATTGGCATAATTACAAATAATAACATCGTAACCGCCGCTGCTGATCGCTTCGACTAACTTATCCGTCACCAGAGGCGCATTCATCTCCGGCTGCTCATCATAGGTTCTAACTTTAGGTGATGGTATCAGCTCACGATCTTCACCAGGAAAAGCACGTTCCTCACCGCCATTAAAAAAGAACGTCACATGTGCATATTTTTCAGTTTCGGCTACACGTAACTGCTTTAAACCCAATTTGGATATATACTCACCAAACGTGTTTTCGAGCTGTTTTGCCTGAAAAACAACAGGTACATCAAAGCTTTTGCTGTACCCGGTCAAGCAAACAAACTCAGCAAGCTCAGGGGTGCTTTTTCTAACAAAACCGGTGAACTCTTTCTCGAAAAATACTCTACTTATTTGACGCGCTCGATCTGCACGAAAGTTCATCATAATCATGACATCGCCGTCTTCAACGTGAACAGCCTGACCATTTTGAGATATAACGGTGCTTTGTACAAACTCATCCGTTTCACCACGTTCATAAGCGGCTTCTAACGCAGCAATTGCACTGGGTGCGGTATATTCACCCTCACCATGTGCAATCAGATCGTATGCTTTTTTCACACGATCCCAGTTATTATCCCGATCCAGCGCAAAATATCGCCCAATCACAGAGGCGAATGATCCACCACCCAAACCGGAAAAGCAGGCTTCCATCAGCCTGATTGACTTCGCTGCACTTTTAGGCGCGGTATCCCGGCCATCAAGAAAAGCATGAAAATAAACGCGTGTTGCACCACGTCTCACCGCCATTTTTACCGCAGACTGAATATGCACTTCATGGCTATGCACTCCACCAGAGGATAGCAGCCCCATGATATGTACCGCTTTGTCTTTTTTGATTGCCTTATCTACTGCACCAACCAACACCGGATTGGTATAAAATTCACCGCTCGCAATATCCAGATCAATACGACTCAACTCCTGATGTACAACGCGCCCTGCACCCAGGTTCAAGTGCCCCACTTCAGAATTGCCCATCTGATCGCCAGGCAACCCCACATCAGCACCTGAAGTGCAAATCAGATTATTAGGGTGTTGTTCACACAAACGATCCCATACCGGCTTTCGCGCACTGTGAATTGCATTAAAATCTGTTTTTTCGCTGTATCCCCATCCATCGAGAATAATAAGCACGGCAGGCCGATGTTTTTCTGTCATAATTTCCGTTTTAACCTAAAATGAGCCTCTAAAATTTAGCTATACGCTAAAAATGAGCAGTATTGTATAATGCTGCGTGGGTAAAGGCTACGATGCAACTATGTTCTCCCTCACACTTTCAGGTTTTATAACAATTAAAAACCCTAAACTCAAGGACAAAACAGTACAACATGAATGACTTTGGAACTTTCTTCTCTGACAATCTGTTTCTCTTTCTCGCATTATTTAGTGTCATCGCGGCATTAATCATCTCGGAAGTTCAACGTAAAACAGGAGTGAAAGCACTATCACCATCAGAGGTGACCCACTCCATCAACAGAGAAGAGGCACTTGTTTTAGACATACGCGACAAAAAAGATTTCAAAAAAGGGCATATCGCCAATGCAAAAAACATCACCACTAGCCAACTGGAAAACCGTATCGGTGAACTTGAAAAATTCAAATCCAAACCCATTATTGTTTGCTGTAACACTGGGCAACAAGCAGTCGCTGCAAGCAAAACACTTCAAAAGCAAGGTTTTGAAACTATTTACAGGTTGAACGGTGGTATGCAAGCATGGCTTCATGAAAACATGCCAGTGATCAGCAAATAATAAATTTAGTATCTTTCTATTAAAAGGAAACCATGATGGCCGATGCAGAAAAAAATGAGCAAGCTGCTCAAGAAAAACAGTTCGCAGTACAAAACATTTACACCAAAGATCTCTCTTTCGAATCCCCCAACTCGCCGCATATTTTTCGTGAACAGATGAATCTGAATATTAATCTGCAAGTATCGAATAACGCCACCGTACTGGCTGAAAATACGCATGAAGTTGTATTGTCTATCACCGTCACTGCCAAGCTGGGCGAGGAAGAGGATGCTAAAACGGCTTATCTGGTTGAAATTCAACAAGCAGGTATTTTTCAGATCACGGGCTTTTCACAGCAAGAGCTCGGCGCCATGATCGGCAGCTACTGCCCCAATCTGTTATTTCCTTATGCTCGTGAAGCCATATCAAGTATGGTTTCTAAAGGCGGATTCCCTCAACTGTTACTCGCACCTCTTAATTTTGATGCTCTGTATGAGCAACACCTTAATCGCTTGAAACAGCAGAAAGACGAGAGTGGAGAAACCACTCATTAATACCAGCAGCCCCATTCTCGTACTCGGTGCCGGTTCGTGGGGAACCGCGCTGGCACTAGTGCTGTCTCGCAACAAACAAAAGACCTTGTTGTGGGCGCATAATGCAGAGCATCTGCAACAAATGGATAGCGAACGCTGTAATACTCGCTATTTTCCGAACATCCCTTTTCCTGATGACCTGCATATTTGCACTTCGCTAGAAGACGCATCAACAACCCAGGATATTTTGCTGGCTGTCCCTTGTATTGGTTTTCGCAATGCGCTGGAAAAAATCAAACCCTATATCAATAAAGATTCACGCATCGCATGGGCCACCAAAGGGCTTGAACCTGGCACAGGAAAGTTGCTGCATGAAGTGGCTCGTGCAGTGCTCGGCGATACTATTCCACTGGCTGTTTTATCCGGGCCAACGTTTGCCGGTGAAGTTGCAGAAGGACTACCGACTGCCATCACGCTGGCATCAACAGACGAATACTTCGCTGCGCAGCTTGCCGAGCGCCTTCACCAACCATCATTTCGAGTTTATACCTCTTCAGATATCATTGGAGCAGAGCTGGGTGGCGCTGTTAAGAATGTGCTAGCTATTGCCACAGGTATCGCCGATGGCCTTGGCCTTGGAGCCAATACTCGCGCGGCGCTGATTACTCGTGGATTATCTGAATTAATGCGTCTCGGAACTGCATTGGGAGGCCAACAAGAGACTTTTATGGGCTTAACCGGTATAGGAGATGTCATTCTCACCTGTACCGATGATCAATCACGAAACCGACGCTTTGGTCTATCAATGGCTCACGGTAATTCAGTGCAGAGCGCACTGAATGAAATCGGCCAAGCTGTTGAGGGTGTTAAAGGCGCAAAAGAAGTCACTGAAAAGGCTCGAAAACTGGGCATTGAAATGCCAATTTGTGAACAAATCTATCAGGTTATTTATGAAAACCTCAGCCCGAGTGATGCCGCTCAAACACTACTCAGGCGTAGCCCAAAATCTGAAGTATAAACAGTTTCAATACATCCAGAATTTACCAACAAAGCAACCTAACAAATCCCTTTTTCTTTCATGTAAGGTGTGTATTGTTTGTCCTGCCCCTTAATATGCTTGACCAACCAATCCTGAAGAAACCCTAATAGTTCTTCTGCAACAGGCTCCAGCATCCACCCGACGAACAAAGTCACTCACTTCGCAATCAAGGTTTGCGTATGAATGCGGCCAACAGAACTACTGCATCACGTATTGTCGCTGCAAACTCCCGTGTTGCTTTGTCAGAAGAAGCAAGTTCATCAGTTTTAGCGATCAGCTCTTTGAGGGAAAGCCCAGCGTAATCGGCAATCAGCCCCGTGCCGACGTTGCCATCAAAATCGACTACATACTTTTCATTAATACCTAAAATAGCGGTTTGGGTGATGCGGTTATCGGCATCAATACCGACGGCGAATTTAAAGTCACCGTGACGATAGTTTGTTTTACCCACGTAAGCGACTCCAGCCGTGGCTTTGCTAGCTTTATCTGTGGCGAGGTAGTAGCTATAGATGCCATCATCTAGTTCAACACCATAGTTTTTCTTCGCCCATTCGATGGCAGCCTCTTTCAGCGGTTGTTTGCGCTTAACGATTTTGGCATCGCCGGGCAACATCTCTTTCAATGCCGCTTTGTTTTTTGTAAATGTGATCATCGGCCCGGCGTGGCCTTTGTGAGCCTGAACATTTTGGGTGATACCGAGGGTGAGACAAACTGCCAGCATAGGGGTAAACAGGTACGATAGCGGGTTACGAATATTCAGAATCATGATGCTTCCTTTATGAATAAATTATGGATTGTTTTTTCTGATTTCATCAGCTATCGGCATAATGATCGGCTATGGCCTCCAGGTTCATACCGACAGACAGTGCGATATTAAATATAGCAGCGAGATAACCACTGCAGAGTATGATAACAAAACCGGTAATCAGTACTTTTCAAGATAGTTGCAAGGCGGGCAAAACTAAAGGTTTGATTCATCTGTTATCTCTTGATGTCGTGTGTTTTGACCCACAGCACAGCGCCTAGTTCAACGGGATAGTTTTTGCCATCATGGCTCATGGTTTCTTCGCTTTCAATCAACGCAGCCATTCCCCACCAACCTGATTTAGGCATTGCATAAGAGAGCACGCCATTGGCATCTGTTTTCATAATCTGGGTAATAAAAGGGTCAGCAGGTGCAGTCACTTCACCTTTTTCGTTATAATATTCCACCTCAACACGGGCAAAAGGTACAGGTTTTCCGTTGTGTTTGACCACGCCTCGAAACAGGTTATTAGTCCAAAGCCCATAAGGTCTTGTCAGCGGAACAATTTCAACCGGCAGCCCCAACTCATGATCCCAACCCTCTTCCATGCCAAAAGCATTCACGACGGTTTTTGTGTAGTGGATAATGAAGCGTTCTTCGGCAGCTTCCCAGTAAGGCTGAGGTTCGACAAAGAACAGATGATCACCCGGCTTACGAATTTTATAAACACTCTTATAGGCGGATAATGTATCACCTGCACGATCCTGATAGCTCGTCTCTTGCAGTGTACTCAACAAGTCAATCTCTTTACCTGCGACCCAGACACCGAAGCGCTCTGGTTTTTTCATGTTGAGCCCCATGCCTTCAAAAGGATGGGTAAAAATAAGGTCAAGATTGAGTTGACGACCTTCACCCGCAGAAATAATCTCATCGGAAGGGACAATCATCTGAAAGTGAGCGTAGGCGGGCACAACTGCACCCACCATACCGATCATGATTATTCCCTTGGTTAATAATCGATTAAACCATAGTCTATTTTTCATAATGATCTCCGATCATTGATTAAAGGGCTGTACTCCAACCCAGGCTCCAGCGATATTTTTCGTCGTTAGAGATGCCCGTTAACTCTTGGTAGATAGGATATGAAACATTAAGGTAAACACCCTGTTTATCGTTGATATTAAAATTGATTCCGGGTGATAAGTAAACCACATCACCACCGCTGTTTGTCTTGATCTCATCATTTTCAATATCTTGCTCAAAGAAGATGCCATTGAGTTCAATAACTGGCACGATTGAGCTGTGGTGAGCAAAGCTTGCTGCCACATCAAACTGCCAAGAGTTGCCTGTGCGAAACTGTTTAGCGCCTTGTGTGCCAAAACGATAGATCGCATCAGCATCAATCGCAACCCCTTCTGTAAGATGACCGCTGTAAGCCAAACCACCTTGAAAAATAATCGCACCACTTCCTGGCTGGTTGTGTGTGCCAATGATTTCATCTTTGCCAGTGCCTTTGTTTATATCGGTTTTGTTGGTGATTTTTCCGGTGGGCAGAATCACACCGAAAACAGAGGTCCACTGGTTATCACCATCGTTGTAAAAACGGTAACGACCCGTGACTAACATATCACCGAATCCAGGTGATTCCGCGGTGGATGAGATGCAGTTGGCCGTTCCTGGATTGCCAGTCACTGCGGGGGTATTTTCAAAACATTCGCTGGCGTTAGCATCGCCATTATCTTTAAAACCTTTAAAATTGTTATATTGCATCATGAGGCTGACATCCATATCCTCATTGACTGGGAAGCCAAATGAGAGGAAATAGGCATCTTCACTGGAGTGCATATGTACATCTTCGCCATCGTCTCTGAAGTCTATCAACTGCTGATCTGTAAATGTTTCATAACGGCGGGCATCCCAACGCAAACCAATCACTTTCTCTTCAAGAATAGCAGCACCTACTGAGTTAATGCTACCAGAGCCACCACCTCGAATTGATTCGCCATGGGCATGAACTAAAGAGGTTCCGCCTAATAGCAGAGGAATTGCTGCTGTGATTACTAATGCTGTTTTGTACAGAAAGCTATGCTCCGACATCTTATTTAAAAACTCCAAAATGGTTTAATTACATTTACTATAGTTAGCCGTCGCAGTCTCGGGAGTGGCACGACGGAGTAAAAGGTAACACGTTGGTGTTACGATTTCAATAATAGTGATACTTTTAGGCAGGAATTACTGAAAAATTTTAATAACTTTATTTTCAATGTTGTTGCTAACAATTCGCCTGCTTTGGTTAAATGGCAATTATCATCAAGAATGATAAACCTAAAAGTTTACACCCCTTAAATTCAGTTTTTACTTGATTTATTATATGATATTTAATATAAATGAAGTATGAATGAAAAACAAGAAAGGAATTTCAACACCAAAAAGCCACATACAACTTATTGAGCAACGTTTAAAGAAAGCGAGAGACTATCATGACAAACTCTGCAAATAATGAAAACACCATTGTAACAACCGCTCATCCTTTCGATGAGCTGACCAATGGGAATGAGCGCCTGGCAAAAACCAAATTGGCACGACAAATTAATGCCTTAATTCAAGAGCAAAGTTTAAAACAAAAGTCTGCTTCTAAATTATTAGGAATTACACAGCCAGAAGTTTCACAAATTGCAAACGGACATTTATCCGGTTTTACATTTGACCGCTTA
>VAPL010714293.1_pt1 | contig 10701 bp, 10 predicted proteins | sample 3395061 | NCBI WGS metagenome assembly VAPL01 (sample SAMN08290444, study PRJNA428436) | hydrothermal vent metagenome | isolation source: Deep-sea hydrothermal vent chimney 2 | place: Pacific Ocean: Juan De Fuca Ridge | depth 2182 m m
AACGTTCACAATGAATTTCGTGCAGCATATAAAAATACACCTAAAGAAACACAGTTCATTGTTGATATGAACCGTACTACCTATTTAGATAGTTCCGCCCTAGGCATGTTGTTATTACTACGTGATCATGTCGATGAAAGATCAGATAAAATATCAATTATCGGTTGTAATCCTGAAATAAAGCAAATATTAGAAATGTCGAATTTTACTGATCTCTTTGATATCTCTTAAGATAAGTGGCGCCCCCGAGACGATTCGAACGTCCGACCTAACCCTTAGGAGGGGTTCGCTCTATCCAGCTGAGCTACGGGGGCATCGCTGTATAGTATAATAATTTTAACTGATATTCGCGAAATACTTCGGTGAACTATCTTTTGACCAATTTTCGAGCAGTTCTTCAGCATCTTTCAGGTTGATCGGTTTACTGAAAAAGAAACCTTGTACATATTCACATTGTCTTGATTGCAATAACATCAACTGTTCTGCATCTTCAACACCTTCAGCGACAACCGCCAAACCAAGACTATGTGCCATAGAAATAATTGCGCTAACAATATTCGCATCACCATCATTGGTAGCAATATCATTAACAAAAGAACGATCAATCTTGAGCGTGTTAATAGGAAATTTTTGCAAATAACTTAAAGAAGAATAACCCGTTCCAAAATCATCAATCGCAATAGCAACACCCATACTGCTTAACTTAGATAATGTGGTTGCCGCTTCTTCTGCATTACGCATAATGGTACTTTCAGTTAATTCCAATTCAAGATAGTTAGGTGACAATTCTGTTTCATCTAAAATGTTTTTTACCACGCTAGCAATATTCTCATCTTCAAATTGAATTGACGAAAGGTTAACTGCCATTGACACATTACCAAAACCTTGTTTATGCAGTAATACACAGGTTTGGCATGCTTTACGCAACACCCACCGTCCAACTTGTTCGATCATGCCGGTTTCTTCCAGCAAGGGAATAAATTCAATTGGCGACACAACGCCTAATTCAGGATGCGCCCATCTTAATAATGCTTCAAAACCAATTATGTCATGTGTATTTAAATCGATTTGAGGCTGGTATAAAAGAAAAAACTCTTCTCGTTCTAATGCTTTACGTAATGAAGATTCAAGGTTAAGTCGATACAGAGACTGCGCATTCATTTTAGATTCATAAAAACGATAGGTATTACTACCGCTTTCTTTAGCATGATGAATAGCCACATCGGCATTTTGTACTAACAGTTCTGGCTGTTCTCCATCACTAGGAAAAATACTGACACCGATACTTGAAGTAATAAATAATTCATGATCATCTATATAATAGGCTTGTGATAATGAACCGATAATTTTTTCAATGATTCTAGGGATGTCATCTGTTTGTTGCACATCTTCAAGAAGAATGGCGAATTCATCATCACCTAGTCTTGCCACCGTATCGCCATCTCGGGTGCTCGATAATAATCGGCCACCCACTGCCTGCAGCATATGGTCGCCACAATCAAAACCGAGGGTTTCATTAATATTTTTGAATCTATCCATATCAACGAGAAGTACAGCAAGAATATTACCGCTACGTCGTGCGCGTGGTATCGCTTGTTCTAGTCGATCATTAAATAACAGCCTATTAGGTAAGCCGGTTAATAGATCATGTTGAGATAAGTGATGCAAACGTTCGCGTGTTTGCATTTGTTCGGTAATGTCTTTACCTGTTGAAATAAAATGTTCAACAACACCTCGTTCATTTTTCAATGGCGTAATTGATTTTTCTTCATAGTAAAGCGAACCGTCTTTACGTTTATTAATAAAGACATCCTGAAATACATCACCTAAAGAAATAGTGTCCCACATAACGCCAAAAAAACTATCATCATGCCGGCCTGAATTTAATAACTGCGTGCTACTCCCCAGCGCTTCATCCTTGCTGTAACCCGTCATTCTCACAAAACCAGAGTTCACGTATTCAATAATGCCTTGTGCATTACAAATCATCACTGCATCGGTAGTTTGTTCAATCGCACCGGTAAGTTTACGCATTTCATTTTCAGCGCGCTGGTGTTGACGTCGTACTTTGGCTTCTCTCAATTCGCGTTCAATTGCTGGCACAAGTCTCGCCAACTTGTCTTTCATAATGTAATCATGCGCACCGGCTTTCATTGCCATCACAGCAATTTCTTCACCAATATTGGCAGAAACAATAATAAAAGGAATGTCACTACCTTGGCGTTTTAAAACATTGAGGGCACTAATCCCATCAAAGTTAGGCATGGAATAATCAGAAACAATGATGTCCCATTGTGCATTCGATAATGCCGCACGCATATCAGGCTCATTATCAACACGGCAATACTCAGGATCAAAACCACCCTTGCGTAATTCACGCAATAATAGTTCTGCGTCATCCTCAGAGTCTTCAACACATAAGATACGCAATGCTTTAGGCACGGATCGACCTCTTTATTTGGCCAAAATATTTTATTATTCTTGTATTAACCTACGAAATGAACAATAAAACCACATGCCGGCCTCATTTCCAGCACATTTCATTCATTTTCACGACAAGTTATCTATATAGTCGACCAAATAGCTCAAATATCAAGTATTTTGTTCAATAAATTCAAGCGCATTGCCATCAGGATCGCGACAAAACAAGGCAACACGCTCAGATTTGCTTAATGTGTAGACTATTTTATGTTCTTCGAGAATTTTTGTTAATAAATTCAATGACTTAATATGAAGAGCGGTATGCCTATCTCGACCACCATGTTCAGGCCTAGCTGACACAGAGTCAGGATTTTCTAATTCAAGTAAATGAAGCTGCTGTCCAGAGCCTAAATCCAGCCATGCTCCCGGATATCCCAAATCGGGTCGCCCTTCAACGACAGATAAACCTAATAAACCCTGATAAAAGCCAAGAGCTAGTTCTGTATCGTTGACGATAAGACTCACATGATGCAACCGAGTAATTTCAAACATGAGCAACGCCCTTTTCTTCTCGCCTAGCAGCCAAATAACCGGCTAAAAGGATTAAGCTCCCGCCTAACCACTCCTGTGGCAATACGACTTCATTGGTTAATAATTGAGCAGAAACTGCGCCAGCAACCAACTCAAACAATAAAATAACGGCAGATCGGCTCACGGGCATACGCGAAACACCATATTGTACTGCCAGCGTCATCACCGACATGCCCAATAAGCCCAGGATCGCCACCTGTACATAAACCCAATTAGAATCGACTGTCGGCACATCAATATCGAGAAAAATAATCCAAACAATCGCTAGAATCACCACGCCCCACCAAACGGCGGCGGCCTTCGCCATTGCCGGTATATCATGCATTTTTCTAACAATCACATTACCTATCGCAAACGCCATTCCCGCTGTTAAAGCATAAAAATCGGACATCGATGAAATCATCAAGAATCCCGAGTCGGGTCGCCATAACATGAGCCCCGCACCGATCATAGCGATCAACAAGGTCACTGCACCCAGTAAACCTAGCTGTTCATTAAGGAAAATCCGGCCTAATATCACCGTCCATAAAGGCGATAAGAAGAACAATAACAAGACCCGCACCACGTTGCCGTCAATGACCGCTAAAATAAACGCAATATTTGCCCAACCACTGACCAACATCAGCACTACCATCAATGGCCATTGACCAGAGAGTGTTCGGTAACCCCTTATCATCCATGGCAACGCCACCAAACCCGCTGCAAAATACATGATCAGGCTTGCCCACACACCAACCAAGCCTTGTGCTTCGAAAAAACGCATAGGAAACCAGAGCACACCCCACAGGGTGGAGGATAATAATAAAGCCCCTACGGCTAACAGGTTGTATTGACTATTGGATGCCATAAACCGATCACTTATAATGAGTGGATACAAAAATAACCATCGACCACGTGGGTTCGAGCTTGCTGCACTGTAGCGCAAGCAGCTCGCGGTGTCATATCAGGCAAGCTCAGCATGAACCCCAATCTGGCACGACTTCAACCCTACCCTTTTGAAAGGCTTAATGCGCTCAAAGCAGGACTGACCCCACCCTCAAATAAAGAGCATATTGCGCTGTCGATTGGTGAACCTAAACATCCAACGCCGCATTTTATAAACGAAACCATCATTAGTCATTTACACGGACTCACACAATATCCGCTCACACGTGGCAGTGATGGTTTAAGGAACAGTATTGCGCACTGGTTAAGTCGTCGTTTTAACGTACCGACTGAACACATAGATGCCAACAAACATATTCTACCTGTGAACGGTACACGTGAAGCACTGTTTGCGTTTGCACAATGTGTCATTGAACCTGACAACGATGTCTTAGTATTAATGCCTAACCCGTTTTACCAAATTTACGAAGGTGCGGCATTGCTCGCCGGTGCGACACCACTCTTTCTTAACAGCACCCAAGACTCCAGTTATTTAGCTGATTTTAGTCAAGTCACCGAAACGCAATGGCAGCATTGCCAGTTACTCTATATTTGTTCACCCGGTAACCCCACTGGTGCTGTGATGGATAAACAAGCCCTTACTGAGTTATTTACCTTGGCTGACAAATACGATTTTATTATTGCCTCAGATGAATGTTATTCCGAATTATATTTTGATGAAGACCAACCACCTATGGGCATGTTGCAAGCTTGTGTTGAAGCCGGACGTAATGACTTTAAGCGCTGTATTGTTTTTCATAGCTTATCAAAACGTTCCAATGCCCCAGGCTTACGCAGTGGCTTTGTTGCCGGAGATGCAGAAATTATTGCGCAGTTTTTGAAATACCGTACCTATCACGGTTGCGCTATGTCGACACCAACACAAGCTGCCAGTGTTGCCGCATGGAATGACGAAGCCCACGTTAAACATAATCGCGATTTATATCGTAAAAAGTTTGCTGAGGTAATCAATATATTAAATCCTGTTATTGCCGTAGAGCAACCCGATGCAGGTTTTTACCTTTGGGTAAAAACCCCAATCAGCGACACTGACTTTGCCCGCGATTTATTTGCCATGCAAAACGTCACGGTATTGCCCGGCAGCTACCTTTCGCGTGATACAGAAAATGGTAATCCGGGTGATGGTTACGTGCGTATGGCATTAGTTGCGCCCATCGACGAGTGCATCGAAGCAGCTATACGCATAAAAGAATTTATAGAATCACTATGAGCCACGTTTTAAGCGTGGTTCATGCTAGAATACACACAGTTATTAGCGGAGAATAAAATGAGCAATATCCAAACAATTATTACCGATGCCTTCGAACAACGCGCAGACATCACCCCACGAAATGTAGATACCCACGTTAAAGAAGCCGTGCTTGAAGCCATTGGCATGCTTGATACAGGTGAAGCGCGTGTTGCAGAAAAGAAAGGCGGTGACTGGGTTGTTAATGACTGGTTGAAAAAAGCTGTACTGCTTTCTTTCCGCATTGAAGACAATGAATTCATGAAAGGTGGTTTCACTAACTACTACGACAAAGTGCAATCAAAATTTGCTGACTACAACTCACGTGATTTCCGTGAAGCTGGCGTACGTGTTGTGCCCCCTGCTACGGTTCGTAAAGGTTCTTACGTTGCATCGGGCACCGTATTAATGCCTTCTTACGTGAACATTGGTGCGTATGTTGATAGCGGCACTATGGTTGATACATGGGCAACAGTCGGTTCTTGTGCGCAAATTGGTAAGAACGTGCATCTCTCTGGTGGTGTCGGCATTGGTGGTGTACTTGAACCTGTTCAGGCTGCACCGACCATTATTGAAGACAACTGTTTTATCGGTGCACGTTCAGAAGTGGTTGAAGGTGTTATCGTCGAAGAAGGTTCGGTTATTTCAATGGGCGTTTACATTGGTCAAAGCACCAAGATTTATGATCGCTCTACAGGTGAAGTGACATACGGTCGCATCCCATCTGGTTCTGTAGTTGTATCCGGTAACTTGCCTTCAAAAGACGGTAGCTACAGTTTGTACTGCGCTGTGATTGTAAAGAAAGTCGATGCCAAAACTTTAGGCAAAGTCGGCATTAACGAATTGCTACGCGATATTTAAATGACCACGCTCTATGGCATTCCGAACTGTGACACCGTTCGCAAAGCGCGCAAGTGGCTAAGCGCGAACGGTGTCGAGTTTGATTTTCACGATTTTCGCAAAGACGGACTGAATGAAAAACAACTTAACGTTTGGGTGAAAGAACTCGGTTGGGAAGCATTATTGAACAAACGCGGCATGATGTGGTGCAAATTGGCCGACAGCGAAAAAGAAAACATAAGCAAGAAAAAAGCCATTGCCATTATGTTGGCCGAACCAGCCATCATTAAACGTCCAGTCTTAGATTTGGGTAAGCAACGCCACGTTGGTTTCTCTGAAGCTGAATATACAAACCATTTTAAAAACTAATTTAAAAACATTTTAAGAAAAAAACTATGTCCGACACACTCGACCTTGCAATAGACCTTATCAGCCGCGACTCAACCACGCCTGAAGATGCTGGCTGCCAAGATTTAATGATTGCCCGCCTTGAAGCCATTGGCTTTAAAATAGAACGCATGCGTTTTAATGATGTTGATAATTTCTGGGCAAGACGCGGCAAAGCCTCGCCTGTCTTAGCCTTCGCCGGTCACACCGATGTTGTACCCACTGGCCCTATTGGAAGATGGGATAGCCACCCTTTCAAACCTGAAATTCGTGATGGTCAACTTTATGGTCGTGGAGCTGCTGATATGAAAGGCAGTTTAGCGGCAATGGTCACTGCAGCTGAACGTTTTATTACAACACATCCTGATCATAAAGGCTCGATTGCCTTTTTAATCACCAGTGATGAAGAAGGCCCAAGCATTAACGGCACGGTTAAAGTCATTGAAACTCTTGAAGCACGTAATGAAAAAATGGATTACTGCCTAGTCGGAGAGCCTTCAAGCAGCAAACTTGCCGGTGATGTGATTAAAAATGGTCGTCGTGGCTCCCTCAATGCAGTGCTAACAGTCAAAGGTAAACAAGGTCATGTTGCCTACCCTCATTTAGCAAGTAATCCTGTTCACTTAGCTGTCGCAGCTATTGCCGAACTTGCCGCTGAAACTTGGGACAACGGTAATGACTCATTCCCACCTACCACCTTTCAAGTGTCTAACATTCATGCAGGGACAGGTGTTACCAATGTCATCCCTGGTGAACTAGAAGTGGTTTTCAACTTCCGTTTCTCCACCGAACAAACGGATCAGGGCTTACGTGATCGTGTGACAGCCATGCTCAATAAACATGACTTTGAATACAATACTGAGTGGACTTTATCAGGTCACCCCTTCTTAACCGCAGAAGGCGCTTTAGTTGATGCAGCGCGCGATGCGATTAGAGAAACCAATGGCATCGAAACGGAACTTTCTACGTCTGGCGGAACCTCTGATGGACGATTTATTGCGCCGACTGGTGCACAAGTACTAGAACTGGGGCCACTTAATGCAACCATTCATCAAATCAACGAATGCGTGGGTATAGAGGAACTGGATACTATTTCTAATTACTACGAAAAGATTATGCAAAAATTACTCAGTTAATCGGCAATATCCAGATAATGAGTTGTCTTATTCCTACCCGCATTTTTACTGTGATACATTGCTTTATCCACTTGTTTATATAAGTCCTCTGCTATGTACCCTTCGGTATTATCATATTGATACGTTGATGCTCCAATACTTACCGTAATGAATATCTCTTTTCCAGAATAGTTTATTTTATGCTGTTCAATAACGTTCCTCAATGCATCAGAAGATATTCTTACATTATCTGCATTCGTGTCACGACAAACAATGACAAATTCCTCACCACCAACTCGACAAATGATATCTGAACGTCGTACGCTTTTTATGATTAATGATGCAATATCCAGTAACACATGGTCACCAGCAGCATGGCCATATTTATCATTAATTATTTTAAAATGATCAATATCAATCATAATTAAACTAAATGGCTGGTGATTACGTTGAGAATAGGAAAATTCCTTTTCCAAGGTTTCATCAAAATGCCGCCTATTGTAAACCCCTGTTAGTGAATCTGTTCCATTAAGTATTTCTAACTGAATATTAGTTGTTTTAAGTTCTTTATTTATTTCTTGTAACTCAATTGATTTTTCATAAAGTAATTTATTTTGACTTTCAATTTCTTTATGCGTGTTATCGATTTCAGTATGTAACTCTGAAGTAAGAACATTCAATTTTGTTCTCATGGAATTAAATGAATTTAACAATATACGCAATTCAGTAGGTATAAATTTCCATGAAGTACGCACTTTACTAACTACCTTATTCTCAGTGCCCATTTCATCAATTTCTGTTGCATCAACAACTGACTGTATGGGATCTGAAAGAATACTGGCAATAAACCAACTAATCATCGCAGAAATTGCTATCCCAGTAATAGCAATGATCAATGCAATAATTTGTACATCTTGGGCACGTTCTTCTAATTCTTCAAATGGCTGAGGAATCATAACGCCCCAACCCACACGAGCGACCGTGGTATAACCAGCTACCATATCTGCTTTCATAGCGGGTGTGTAAAACACAGATACTCCAGTTTTTTCTAATTTCATTTCTTTTACCGGCGCAAGAAAACTCATGTCCTTCATAGTATCCACCCAACTCTTAATGGGATGGGCAATCGCTCGACCGGTACGGTCAACTATTGCAGCGTGACCACGACGACCAAAAGTAACTTTCTTTTGTGCTAACTGAATGTATTTTGTTGATAATATCCCTACCGAAAATTTATTTTCTTTTAATGCTTTAACTAAATAAAAAACAGTTTCACCTTTACTTCTTCGAACCAGATCACTGTAAACGATTTTTCCTTGTTTGTTTTTAGCTTCAGGGAGTAATGATGACAACACAGAAAGAGTCTGTTTGTTAAATGCAATAATGTCAGGTTGTCCGGTTCCGGTAACTTGATTCTTTATATTTAGATCATTATCTGCAATGACAATGCATCTTAGAAACAATGAATCTAGATGTTCTGGTAGCTTCTTGAAGCTATTACCATCAATAAGGTTGCTGGATATAAGCGAAAAACTACTTTCAACGTCAATAATATATCGTTCAAGATCACCAGTGAGGTTCTTAGCCACCAAAAGATGCTTTTCTTCAACTGATGAAATTTCTTTGTCTAATGCTGATTGCTCGACCCATCCAGCCAAAATCAACACCGGCAAACTGGCGATAATAATGAAGGTAATAAATAATATGTGTTTTAGACTAAAGCGAAACAACATTGAAAAAAGCTCCCAAACCCTTATAGTCCGCCATAACTACGTTATCGGCGTACTGAGGGCGTTCCTTTAGCCCTAACCTAATGATTTTATTGAAATACCCACCACAGCAATATTCTTACACAGCGAATAGTTAGCTCTATAAAAAAACTATTCTCACACTATTTTAGCTTGTATATCTCCATAAGCAATCAGGCTTAAGAAGTATTATAATATTCTGATGGTTAATTTAATCTCTTATACGAAATTGAAATACATCGTACTGATATTGATGTTTTTCATGTCATCACTAAAGTTCACCCATGCGGATTCTAAACCTGAATTATTACCTATTTTTAGCCTTACCTATGATGCCAAACGTGATCCTGTTAAAGATGGCATAGAAGCCCTTAAAATAGCAAAACGTAGCAACCGTAAAGTACTTATTGAAGTTGGCGGAGACTGGTGTGCGTGGTGTCATCGCCTCGATAAATTTATTCATTCTCACCCTCAACTTAAACAAGACTTTTTTAATACTTTTGTACTGGTTAAAGTGAATGTGAGCGAAGAAAATGACAATAAAGAGTTTCTCAAGGTGTTCCCACCGGCTAATGGTTACCCGCACATGTATGTCACCGATCAGGATGGTACAATTCTTGAATCGAAAGATACGGCTGACTTTCTTGAAAATAAGCGTTATTCTGTGAAAAAGTTTTATGAATTTATTAACCAATGGAAAGTAAAATAAGTTAATAAACTATGCGTAGAGAACTGACCAAAAAAACACTTCACCAATGGGATACATCCATCCCTGATGGTTTGTTAGAACGTATCAAACTAAGGCAAAGTCGTCGCAACTTTCTTAAAGCAGCCAGTATTGCTCCTGCCGCTTTATATTTAACAGCCTGTGATAATTCCAATACATCAACGGTTGCTAATACATCAACATCATCACTAATTGAGCAAGCTCCGTGGAATACCTTTAATGCGGTGCAAAATCAATTATTTCCCAAAGATGATGAATCACCTGGCGCTGATGATATTAATGCCACGGGCTATTTAAAATCTGTGTTAGAACTTCCTGGTACCGATGAAGCCGATAAAAAATTTATTCGTGATGGGATTGGCTGGATAAATGATATTTCACAACAAATGTTTAATACTTCTTTCCATCAACTCAACATCAATAATAAAGAAAAAGTCATGCAACGCATCGCCAGTAGTAGTGCCGGAGAAAGCTGGTTATCATTGCTACTCCTTTATATCTTTGAAGCCCTGATAGTTGCGCCTGTTTATGGTGGCAATACCAATAAAGTTGGTTGGGAATGGCTAGAGCATATTCCAGGTTTTCCTTTGCCGCCTGAAAATAAACGTTACTATCTACTCCGATGAAAAACGTTGATGTATGCATTATTGGCAGTGGCGCGGGTGGCGGTCCGGTTGCTTTAACATTAGCCGAAGCAGG
>VAPL010335230.1_pt1 | contig 10700 bp, 8 predicted proteins | sample 3395061 | NCBI WGS metagenome assembly VAPL01 (sample SAMN08290444, study PRJNA428436) | hydrothermal vent metagenome | isolation source: Deep-sea hydrothermal vent chimney 2 | place: Pacific Ocean: Juan De Fuca Ridge | depth 2182 m m
GGGAGGGGGAACTTTACTTTCTACCTCTTCCCGAAATGGGAGGAGGAACTTATTTACTCTAATTTTTTATGCAATTGCAGGATTAATCTTTTCAGGATCGATGCCGTATTTCACGATTGCTTCCTGCACTTTACCCGCAGGGAACTGGCCATCATCAGCCAGAGCCATTAACGCAGCGACTGCAATGTATTGCGAATTCACTTCAAAATGTTTACGCAATTGCGCACGCGTATCCGAACGACCAAAACCATCTGTACCTAACGTTGTGTAACTTGCTGGTATCCACTTGCTAATCTGAGCGGAGTAATTATGCACATAGTCCGTCGCCGCAATCACTGGGCCACGTTTATCTTTCAGACATTTTTCAATGTAACTAACACGTTTATCTTCTAGTGGATGCAGCATATTCCAACGATCAACATCCAATGCTTCACGCTTCAATTCATTAAAGCTGGTAACACTCCAGATATCCGCATCGATAGACCAATCTTTATCTAACAACTCAGCAGCAGCAATTACTTCACGTAAAATCGTGCCCGAGCCCATTAGCTGTACTTTCTTACGGCGCTTACCACCACCCTTCAATAAGTACATGCCTTTGATAATGCCTTCTTCAACACCTTTCGGCATGGCAGGCTGCTGGTAGTTTTCATTCATTATCGCAATGTAATAAAAGACGTTTTCCTGCTCTTTATACATACGACGCAAACCATCCTGGATTATTACCGCGAGTTCGTATGCAAAAGTTGGATCATAAGATACACAGTTAGGAATGGTGTCAGACACCATAAAGCTATGCCCATCCTGATGCTGTAAACCTTCACCCGCAAGCGTTGTTCGACCCGCAGTGCCACCCAGCAAAAAACCACGCGCCTGCATGTCACCTGCCATCCATGCAAGATCACCAATACGTTGGAAACCAAACATAGAGTAGTAAATATAGAACGGCACCATGTTCACAGCGTGAGTGCTATAGGAAGTTGCCGCAGCAATCCAGGATGACATCGCACCGGCTTCGTTAATGCCTTCTTCTAAAATTTGTCCTGACTTATCTTCTTTGTAGAACATGACCTGGTCTTTATCTTGTGGGGTATAAAGCTGACCCACAGAAGAATAAATACCTAACTGGCGGAACATACCTTCCATACCAAAAGTACGCGCTTCATCTGGAACGATGGGCACGACATATTTGCCCATTTTCTTATCACGGGTAATTAAGGTCAGTAAGCGAACAAATGCCATAGTAGTCGACATTTCGCGATCGCCTGAACCTTTAGTAATCGGTTCAAATACAGAAAGATCAGGCACTTCTAATGGTGCAGCCAAACGAGTACGGGTTGGCATTGGGCCACCTAACTTGTCACGGCTGGCCTTCATGTATTTCATTTCTTCAGAGTTTTCATCTGGGCGGTAGTATTCACATTTCGCCGCTTGCTCATCAGAAATGGGGATATTAAAACGATTCTTGTAAGCAATCATCTCATCTCCATCTAATTTCTTTTGCGAGTGAGTGCGCATCTGCCCTTCACCTGCAGAACCCATACCGTAGCCTTTAACACTATGTGCCAGAATAACAGTCGGTTGACCATCACGCTTCGCCGCTTCTGCATAGGCTGCATACACTTTGTGTGGATCATGGCCACCACGGTTTAAACGCCAGATATCATCATCTGACATATCCGCAACCATAGCTTTTAATTCAGGGTACTTACCAAAGAAATGCTCACGTACATAAGCACCATCTTTGGATTTGTAATTCATAAAGTCACCGTCAACCGCTTCGAGCATACGCTGCTGCAGCAAACCAGTAGTATCTTTCGCAAGCAATGGATCCCAGTAGCCGCCCCACAATACTTTAATCACTTTCCAGCCAGCACCACGGAATACTGCTTCAAGTTCCTGAATAATTTTGCCATTACCACGGACAGGGCCATCCAGGCGCTGCAGATTACAGTTAATTACAAAAGTCAGGTTATCCAGCTTTTCACGGGTCGCCAGTGAAATAGCACCTAATGATTCAGGCTCATCAGTTTCACCGTCACCCATAAAGCACCACACATCACGATCACGAGTATCAGCCAAACCACGATCTTGCAGATACTTCATAAAGCGCGCCTGGTAGATCGCAGAAATTGGACCCAGGCCCATTGATACCGTTGGGAACTGCCAGAAATCAGGCATTAACCAGGGGTGAGGATAAGAAGACAGGCCTTTACCATCTACTTCCTGACGGAAATTATCCAGCTGCTCTTCGCTTAAACGACCTTCAAGGAAAGCTCGAGAATACATACCTGGAGCAGAGTGACCTTGGAAGAAAACCAGATCCCCACCATGTTCGTGGGTTGGTGCGCGCCAGAAATGGTTAAAGCCCACATCATATAAAGTCGCTGCTGAAGCGAAGCTGGCAATATGACCACCCAACTCAGATGCCTTACGATTAGCTTTGACCACCATGGCTGCTGCATTCCAGCGAATCAACGCACGAATACGACGCTCTACACCCACATCACCGGGCAAGCTCGCCTGTAAATGCGTAGGAATGGTATTTACATAAGCTGTGTTAGAGCTATGAGGCAGGTTTGCACCTGATCGACGTAACTTGTCGATCATTTGTTCTAATAGAAAATGTGCGCGATCGGCGCCATCTGCTTGCAGAACCCCTTCTATAGCTTCTAACCATTCAAGGGTTTCCTGATGATCAACATCCTGATCATAAATCTGTGTAGACATACTCTTCTCCACTTGGTGCATGTTGGTGGCTTATCATGTACTTAGATGAACTACTTCATCTAATTCTTTAAATATTGGCTGTCAGTTTAATAATTTACCACATAAAAGCAAGTATTTTTTACACACCTAAAAATATAAACTTATTTTTCAACAGCTTACAACCATCAAATGATTTTATGACGACTAAATGTAGCCCAAAACCCCAAGAATATACAAAAATAAACAACTTGTTTAGACAGGCTACTGGCTGTAACGTTAATTAATCACCACACAAAAGCCAGAATTGTTTACACACCAAAAATATAAACTTATTTTTCAATAGCTTACAAGTATGAAATAGTTTTATGACGACTAAATTTAGCCCAAAACCCTAAGAATGTACAAAAATAAACAACTTGTTCAGACAGCAGACAGTGTAATGCCATTCACTTAAGGTTTTGATCTTATTCCCCCTCCCTCAGGGACGACTCCAAGGATGGAGGAGGTACGAGCTCAAGGATGAGCAAAGGTAGAACAATGCAGGACGATTCCATGGATGGAATCGGTAGAGTCGCGTCGGGAACGAAGACCGAGCAATTGTCGAGAACGAAGTTTGGAACCCGAGTCGTGGTAATAACATTTCCCTTACCTACGCTACTCATTTCTATGCATAAGGACACACTATTAAGCCACGACCTGAATAATCATTCTTGTTAACGCACTTGGTCAAGAAATCTAAGTCTTAAAATTTGCTTGCCTTTTGCTAAAAACTCTTATAAAACAATTACTAAGCTCTAATTACCCAAGTAATTTGGATGGTGATTTAGATGTAAAATAACTGATTTAGTAAGATATCCACCCTAAACAGATAAATTGTGCGTATTATTAGGTAGCTATTTACATGGATGGAAAACCACAACGGACTGAATTTTAAGCCTAAAATAAAAAAATATTATGTCTGAACTCGATATTCGAAAGTGGTTATCTAACATCACTGAAACAGTTAAAACAAAAGACCTTCAAAAACACATGGAGCTGGTGTCTAAAAATGTTGTAATTTACGGCATGCCCAAAGGAAAAACACTAAATTATGCCAACTGGTACAACCGGCGCAAAAGTGAATTTGAACGCAGCACCTTAAAAGATCTCACCTATAATAATCTAAAGATAAAAAACTTTGGCCTGCGCCGCCTCATTTTTGATATTGAAGAAATTATGGATGGCAGCAATGGCGATATGGCTATTATCAATAAACAGGTTATTCTGGAACAAGAGCAAGATGGGCAATGGCGAGTTGTTGAAGAAACAATTAAAGACTGGAAGTTTTTAAAAGGTCGTAAAACAAACTAAGAGAATATCTGATGACGAAAAAACAATTTCGTAGCGAGCGCGATAGCATGGGTGAGTTACAAGTTCCTGCTGATGCTCTTTATGGCGCACAAACTCAACGAGCGGTTAATAACTTTCCTATTAGTGGCTTACCGATGCCACGTGGTTTTATTCGTGCACTTGGCCTGGTAAAAGTTGCTTGTGCTACTACAAATGAAAAACTTGGCTTGCTTGAGAAAAAATACGCCGATGTTATTCGTTCAGCATCAACTGATGTTGCTAACGGAAAATATGATGAACATTTTCCTATCGATGTTTTTCAAACAGGTTCTGGCACCAGTACTAATATGAATGCCAATGAAGTTATCTCTCATGTTGCAACCAAACTATTAGGTGAAGACGTTCATCCCAATGATCACATCAATATGAGCCAAAGCTCTAATGATGTTATTCCTACAACGATTCACGTTAGTGCTTGTTTAGAGATTAATGAGCAACTACAACCTGCCGTGCAACATTTAATTGAAACTCTGCACCAACGCATAATTGAATTAAATAAAACAGTTAAAACAGGTCGCACTCATTTAATGGATGCAATGCCAATTACACTTGGGCAAGAATTACAGGCATGGAAGGATCAACTCTCCGATAACCTGGAGCGTATTGAACATAGCCTGACAAGACTAAGTGCCCTGCCGCAAGGTGGAACAGCTGTTGGTACAGGCATTAATGCTCATACGGATTTTGCCAAAGAATTTTCTAAAGCTTTAACATCTGAAACTAATGTTGCGTTTAAACCAATGAAAAATCTTTTTGTTGGTTTAGCCAGTCAGGACTCGGCGGTTGAAATGAGTGGCCAGTTAAAAACATTAGCGGTAACGTTGATGAAAATATCGAATGACTTACGTTGGATGAACAGTGGCCCACTTGCAGGTATAGGAGAAATAGCTTTACCTGCATTACAACCGGGTAGTTCCATTATGCCTGGCAAAGTTAACCCGGTTATTCCAGAAGCTGTTGCAATGGTTTGCGCGCAAGTTATTGGTAATGATACAACAATAACAATCGCAGGCCAGTCCGGTAACTTTCAATTAAATGTTATGTTGCCTGTTATTGGTTATAACTTATTACAAAGCATTGAATTACTTTCAAATGCTTCACATCAACTCGCGGATAAAGCAATTGCCGGTTTCACCGTAAATACTGCACACATTAAAGAAGCTCTGGATCGTAATCCTATTTTAGTCACTGCACTGAATAGAGTTATAGGTTATGAGAAAGGTGCAGCTATTGCGAAAAAAGCCTACGCAGAAGGACGTTCTGTTATTAATGTTGCTGCCGAGATGACAGACTTAACTGAGGATGAGTTAATAAAGTTACTTGATCCTGAAAAACTCACCAAAGGTGGGATAGACGAATAACAACCTGTCATTGCGATGGAATAAAGTGACTGCGGCAATCTCATGGAGGTACATGAAACAACAGGTTGCCACGCCCGATAAAACCGGGCTCGCAATGACAGTTTTTTCAACTATGATTGTTTCTTTCATCCAGGTCATTAATGTTGAACATGATTTTACGGAATACTTCAAAACCTAACCAGCTTGTTTAAATATAAAAGAAAAGGTTGAGCCCACACCCAGAGTACTTTCTACTACTATTTTTCCATCCATTATTTCTATTAAATTTTTAGTAATCGCTAAACCAACACCTGAACCTTCAATATTGGTACGATTACTCACTCGTTCAAAAGGTTCAAAAATCTTTTCTAATGCATCTTCAGCGATACCTTCCCCTGTGTCCGTTATACTGATTTTACAATTGCTGTCATTTTGTTTATGTACAGTAATCGTTATCTCACCATTAACCTGGTTATATTTAATCGCATTTGTAATTATGTTTATTAGTGCTTGTCGGAATGAACGCAAATCCACCATTATTGTAAGATCATCATTGTTTTCAAATTCACAAATAATCGTTATCTTATTTTTATTAGCTAAAACTTTTAATAAACTTACTACATCATTTATTGATTTAGAAACAATAACTTTCTGTAAATTCAATTCATATTTTCCAGATTCAATTTTTGCTAAATCAAGTACATCATTCACAAGTTCAAGCAGGTGTCTTCCAGCAACTAAAATCTCATTAATATTGTCCTTTACTAAATCCATCTGTTGATGAGCAACATCATATTCAATAATTTGCGAAAAACCAAGAATGGCATTCATTGGCGTTCTAAGTTCATGGCTCATACTGGCAAGAAACTCTGTTTTTGCATTACTTGCTTGTTCTGCAAGTTCTTTTGCTATCTGCAAATCTTGTGTGCGTTCCGCAACTCGCATTTCAAGCTCAGCCATTAATTTATCTTGTTGGTTTTTTACTACAAGCAATTTTCTATTCGTTGCAAGAATATAAATAGTCATAAAAATCAAACCAATCAATATAAAAATAGAAACAACCAGTTGAACTAAATATTCTTCAATAAAATGCTCGGTTGGGCTTTCATTGTAATGCTGATAAGCGCCAAGCTTAAGAACCTTCATAAGACTATGCACAGGTTGATAATCTTCAGGCACAGTCCAACCGATATATTTTCCCGCAACTGCAGCAGGGTGTTGCGAAGATATTGTTAACAAAGCTAATGCAACTTTTTTAGAGAGAACACTTGATGTATTTCGCATTTTTACAAACGGCCATTCAGGATAAAGTTGTGTGCTGAGAGCAAAGGGGAAATCTTTAGTCGATTTTTTGTTGATAATTTTAAATTCATCAAACTTAATTAAACCTGCCACAGCCATTCTCTCTAGCATATCTGTTCGCACCACTCCCACATCTGCATTTCCCAAAAGCACAATACTGACGACATCTTGTTGAATACCACCGCTGAAACTAACTTGTTTTGCTTCTTTATAAACATCAAAGCCTTCATTTAATAATTCCCGCACTGCCACACGCCAACCACCAAATGCAGGTTTTGATACCGCAACAATTTTTTTATTTTTTAAATCTTTAATCTCATTAATATCGTTATTATCTTTTCGAGTGAAAATCACAGAACCAAATTTAGTGTAGGGATTTCCTTGTCTTTTATTACGTAAAGTAAGTATGGATGAGGCACCTAGCCGCAGTTCCATCTCAACAAACGAGGATGGATTAGTTAAAACAAAATCAAACTGATTCTGTTCCGCTTCTTGCATTAACTCTGTTAACCCTACCAGCGGAACCATAATGAATTTATGTTCTGGTATTTTTTCAGATAAATAATCTGCCGTTTTTTCCCACTGCTTCATACTTTTTTCTATGCCCTGGTGAGCACGCAAGCCAATTTTTATTGTGTCTGCACTGGTGAAGGAGGGGAAAATAAACACAGGTAGAAAAATTATTAATAACAGATGCTGTCTTAATATTCTTTTAATAATTGTCGGTTTCAAATTACCTGGCATGAACTTTCCTTTTCATCTTTTGTTATAATCACATTTAAACATATTCATTCTTTAAAAAAAGTATGTTGATTAGTAATTTATAATTACACACAGTATTAATCTTGTTATTATCACAACAGAATTAAGGGTAAACCCTTAGCGATTAGTAAAAAATGAGTCAATTATATGCAAAGCATAACGATCACATATCCTGATGACTGGCATTTACATGTGCGAGACAATGAATATCTTGCAAATGTTGTTCCACATACTGCTGCAATGTTTTCACGCGCCATCATTATGCCGAATTTAAATCCTCCCGTTACCAATGTGGAACTGGCACTTGCATACCGCAAACGTATATTATCGGCTCTCCCTAAAGAGACCGTTTTTAATCCATTAATGGTTTTGTACTTAACGGATAACACGACTGCTGGTGACATAGTTAATGCGGTTAACTCTGAATATGTTCACGCAGTAAAATATTATCCCGCCGGTGCAACTACAAATTCAGATGCCGGTGTCACCGATATTAAGAATGCCTATACTGCTCTGGCTAAAATGGAAGAACTTGGTTTGCCTTTGCTTGTACATGGTGAAGTGACCAATCCAAATGTTGATGTTTTTGATCGTGAACAGGTTTTTATTGATACCGTTTTAAAACCACTACTAAAAGACTTCCCTCAGCTTAAAATTGTGCTCGAACACATTACAACCAAACACGCTGTAGAATTTGTCAGTGAAGCGAATGACAATATTGCCGCAACGATTACTGCGCACCATTTGTTATTTAATCGCAATGTCATGTTCAAAGGTGGAATGAATCCACATTATTATTGTTTACCAATTTTGAAACGTGAAATACATCGTCAGGCTTTAGTCGCGGCTGCAACAAGTGGTAACAAAAAGTTCTTTTTAGGTACAGACAGCGCACCACACGCACAAGACAATAAAGAAACCTCATGTGGCTGTGCCGGAATCTATTCGGCGCATGCTGCAATCGAGCTTTATGCCGAAGTATTTGATGATGCCAAGGCTCTCGATAAACTCGAAGGCTTTGCCAGTTTTTATGGTGCAGATTTTTATGGTTTACCTCGCAATACCGGTACCATCACATTAGAAAAAACAGACTGGCAAGTGCCTGATTCTTATTCATTTTCACAGCAAAAGCTTATCCCTCTTCGTGCAGGTGAAATCATCCATTGGAAACGCAAATAAAAAATAACCCCGTCATTGCAAGCGATAGCGCGGCAATCTCCCAAAAAGTGCTATACGTCATGAGATTGCCGCGCTATCGCTCGCAATGACACCTAAGTATAATTTCCCAAGAATTTAACTCTCGCATACGGTATCCTTCACCCATGGAAGAATTAATCGAACACAAAGATCCAATCGCCAGTCGCTTTCGCGGCTTTTTACCCATTGTTGTTGATGTTGAAACAGCTGGTTTCGAATGTGAACGTCACGCGTTACTTGAAATAGCCGCTGTTACTTTAAAAATAAACAATAAAGGCCAAATTGAGCCCGATAAAACTTATGCTGCGCATGTTGAACCTTTTATGGGTTCAGAGCTCGATCCAAAGGCATTGGAATTTACTGGCATTGATCCTTACCATCCTTTTCGTATGGCCAAACCAGAGCGTGAAGCGATAGAAGAAATTTTTAAACCAATACGCAAGCTGGTTAAAAAAACCGGTTGTAGTCGCGCAATTCTGGTTGGTCATAATCCAATTTTTGATTTGAGTTTTGTTAAAGCCGCAGTTGAACGTTGTGAAATTAAACGTAACCCATTCCACCAGTTTAGTACCTTTGATACTGCCACATTAGGTGGCCTGGCATACGGACAAACTGTATTAGCAAGAGCAGCACAAGCCGCAGGCATTCAATGGGATCATGAAGCGGCGCACTCCGCGGCTTATGATGCTGAGCGAACAGCTGAGTTATTTTGCATTATTGTGAATTCCTGGGATAAACATTCAAAACCAAGCTAGTTTCATTTTTGTAGGTTGGTCTTCAGGCCGACGCGGTACTGGAACATTAACTTTTTTTCTCGAATAGCACGCCTCTTAACGATGAGTTATAGGGTAGGGCTTCGTTATACCTCATCGTCGGCCTGAAGACCGACCTACAATTAAAACAAGACAAAAAAAAGCCCGAAACAAGTTCTAGGCGTTCAATTAATCTGTTGATATTTATTCGTAATATAAGCTAATGTGGTTGCCCTAGATAACTTAAATTATCTGGGACAGCCCCTTTTTTATCTATGAAGTGGTTATTTTTCGACCAAATTCCTTAATGCCATCAATATATGTATGGTAATTTTCACTTCCCCCAAAATAGTTAACATTGTTAGTGCTTTCATAATATTCGTATGGAAACATTTCGAGCAATAAATTATTACAACGTTATTTTACAAATAACCAAATTTTGTTTCTGAGTTTTACCTGTAGCATGGGTAATTATGTTGGTGAGTTTTATAATATAGGATCGAAAATGCGTATTTTATTAATCTTAGTTACTCTTTTATCTAGTGTCGTCATTAATACTGTTGTAGTAACAAAATCTGCTCAAGCAGGACAATGTAAGATCTGGTTTCAAGGCTGGAGATCATACTATGGGCAATATTCTAATGTTGTGTATCCAGGTTCTGCCCGGTTTGAGACTCCAGATAAAGTTTTAGATCATTGGTTAGCTTGGGTTAAAACAGCACAGCCCAATTTTACTGGTATGCAACAGGATGGCCCAGTGCATGGAGATCTTACTAGCTACTCAAATGCTGTTTATTATTATACTAAATATTTTTCTGGTAGCAGATTTTACAGTCATGCAACTGGTTACAATCGTTATAATACCGTTTTCGCATGGAAAATAATGGAATATAATGGAACGTTTTACGATATGAATTATTTCCGTATTCATTTGCTAGAAAGAGGCAGGGCAAATTGTGACACCATCAAAAAACCACCTGTAAAAGAATTAGGTGGAGAAAGCTGTCCAAATGGAACAAGCCCATTCGTTGGAAATCCTATTCATGCTGGGAATGGTAATAAGTTTCAAATTGAATCTGATTACTCATCTAATTCCGCAAATGGTGTTAGCTTAACTCGTTATTATAATAGTCTCGATCAACGCTCCGGTGACGTGGTCAAGCATTTCGATACAACCCAGTTAAGCAACTTTCTTTAATTCCATCAATTCATTTTCAAATTGATTCGGACTTTTATATCCTAAATACGA
>VAPL010182073.1_pt1 | contig 10684 bp, 7 predicted proteins | sample 3395061 | NCBI WGS metagenome assembly VAPL01 (sample SAMN08290444, study PRJNA428436) | hydrothermal vent metagenome | isolation source: Deep-sea hydrothermal vent chimney 2 | place: Pacific Ocean: Juan De Fuca Ridge | depth 2182 m m
GCCTTTTTGTTTTTCTCTTCGTCTTGCTGGCGTTTGCTGAGAAATTGCAGGTCGTCTATGCAATTGTCCAGTGCATAGTGGATCACATATTTCAGCATCTCTTCCGCCAGATCCATGTTGTCGTCCAGGTCATAAAAAGCCATTTCGGGTTCAATCATCCAAAACTCGGCCAGGTGACGCGTGGTATTGGAATTTTCTGCCCGGAAAGTGGGGCCAAAAGTGTAAATTTTCGATAACGCAAGTGCTGCCAACTCGCCTTCAAGCTGACCGGAAACAGTCAGGTTAGCCGGTTTGCCAAAGAAATCATTTTTAAAATCTACTTTTCCATCATCGGTTTTGGGTACGTCCTCCAGATTAAGCGTGGTAACCTGGAACATTTCGCCGGCACCTTCCGCATCCGAACCAGTGATGATAGGTGTATGGATATTGTAAAAATTACGCTCGTTAAAGAACTTGTGAATAGCAAAAATCATCGCATGGCGTACACGGGCGATGGCGCTGAAAGTATTGGTACGGTAACGCAGGTGTGCTTTTTCGCGCAGAAATTCAAGGCTGTGTTTTTTGGGCTGTAGAGGATATTCTTCCGGGTTAGCTTCGCCAAGGACTTCAATATTTTTGGCGTGAATTTCCACTTTCTGGCCGCTACCCAACGACTCGGTAAGCACTCCATCCACCGAAAGTGCCGCGCCGGTATGTACATGTTCCAGCACTTTTTCAGACGCTTCATTCATCTCCACCACGATCTGCACGTTTTTTATGGTCGAACCGTCGTTCAATGCGACAAAAGCCACGTTCTTGCTGGCACGTTTAGTACGCACCCAGCCTTTCACGTTGACATCCTTCCCAAAATCAGTTAGTTCCAGCAAATATTTTATCTCCGTTCTTTTCACAGCACTCTCTTTTAAATGAACTTGCAAAAGAACTAAATTTCAGGGAAATGAAGCAGGATTATTTGAATTTTTTTGATTTGACAGGTTTGGCAACCTTGGTTCCCATCCAAATACGGTTCAGAAATAAACGGATCATATTTCTCCATCGATTATTTAAGTGAATAAAACTGGTTATCAAAAGTGTAGTTTGTGATAATTAAAGGTTTGGTTATCGCGAAAATCCCGGATTTTTTTTGCCAGCAATAGAAAAATGGGGACATCATTTTCCCGTAACCATTTTTCCGCTTCCGGATGTTGATGTACAGCATCTGCAAACATCACGAGAAAATCAAAATGATATTTCCGCAGCCAGGCATAGGCTTTGGGCTGTTTGTCAATGGCTCCATCCAAAGCAGCAAATTGCGGGTAATTATTTTTCAGAAGCCAGTCGGCAGCCTCATAACTCCCACGAATAGCACTACTCAGCGCCGCCAACTCCGGGTAACCGTTTTGTAACAGCCATTGCAGAAAAGCATCATCTTGTTCGGTGAAAGTCTCGCCGAAAGCCATCAATATTTTGGGCTGGTAGCGTAGCATTTTAAATAAAGAAGGGTGCGGGATGAAAATTTTCAACCCGTACCCTCATTATAATATTAATATCTGTTCCGACAGTTCAGGTCGGTGAAAGCCTGAACCAGTCTTTCTTTCATCGACACCTCGCCGGCACGTAGCCATTTGCGCGGATCGTAATACTTTTTGTTGGGAATATCATCTCCATCAGGATTACCAATCTGCGCCTGAAGGTAGTCGTGATATTTGGCTTCATAGCCACGAATACCGTCCCAGAAAGCCCACTGTGTATCCGTATCAATGTTCATTTTTATCACACCGTAGGAAACTGCTTCTTTGATTTTTTCGGGTTCCGAACCCGAGCCGCCGTGGAAAACAAAATTCACCGGATTTTCTTCCGTATGATGCTTCTCCTGGATATATTTCTGCGAATTGTGCAAAATAACCGGCTCTAATCTAACATTTCCGGGTTTGTAAACGCCGTGAACATTTCCGAACGCAGCGGCAATGGTAAACCGCGGACTAACCGATAACAGCTCTTCGTAAGCTTGATTTACTTCTTCGGGTTGCGTGTAAAGTCTGGAATCTTCGATATCCGAATTGTCCACCCCGTCTTCCTCACCACCGGTGATACCCAACTCTATTTCGAGGGTCATGCCCATTTTTGACATTCTTTCAAGAAATCTTTTGGATGTTGCAATATTCTCTTCTAACGGTTCCACCGATAAATCCAGCATGTGAGAGCTGAAAAGGGGTTTACCGTGTGCTTCAAAATATTTTTCTCCGGCATCAAGGAGTCCTTCTACCCAGGGCAGTAGCTTTTTGGCGCAATGGTCAGTATGCAAAATAACCGGAATACCGTACATTTCAGCCAGTTGATGAACTTGTTGTGCACCGGCAATACTTCCGGCCACAGCTGCTTTTTCGTTTTCGTTGGAAATGGCTTTCCCGGCAAGAAAAGCGCCGCCGCCATTGGAGAACTGGATGATGATAGGAGAATTCACCTCTTTTGCAGCTTCCATAGCTGCATTAATGGAATCGGAACCCACCACATTGACGGCCGGAATAGCAAACTTTTCCTGTTTGGCAACTTCAAAAATATATTGCACATCGTCGCCGGTTACTACACCTGGCCTTATTTTGTCTGAGATTTTTACTGACATGATCTTTTCTGTTTTTTATGATTGATTTCTGTGTACAAAATTAATAAATTTAACGGCAGGGGCAACCGGATCATTTTCATATTGGTCCCGAACGGAGTAGATAACATTTCTTAATACGAATAAATGGTTAAAATATCAGGTTAATAAAAACAGCAGCAATCTTACCAAAAACATGTAGTAACAGCACCTTAATTATTATGGTGGCGAAATTGGAGGCTAAAAAGACACACCCCGACTTGCTAAAACTAAAATATGAGATATGAGAGCCTGGTAATCAAAGCTAAACCTCCATCCGAAAAGCGAACCAGGGTTACGGATTTTGCCCAAGTAAATATTATCTGAATTTTTTCTTTATATAATTTTTTATAATAATTGTTAAACTTATATAAAAATGTTCTATACTTGCAAATAATTTAATTAAAAAATTATAGAATTATGAAGTGTTTTCTTACAAAATTAACTGTATTATTTGTGTTCCTATTTTTGGCACAAGCCACGATGGCACAAGTAGCTCAAGTGACAGGAAAAGTATCCGATCCTACGGGAGATCCTCTGGTTGGCGTAAGTGTGTATATTAGTAACGGTAGTAATTTAGGCACCTCCACCGAAGCGAACGGTACGTTTAGCCTAAAAGTGCCAGAAGCAAAAGGAAAAAGACTTATTTTTTCGTTCATTGGTTTCAGCAAGAAAACGGTGGTTCTTACAGGTAGGGATCAGCGTTTGGAAATTGTCATGACACCGGATTTAATGAACTTAAATGAAGTAGTAGTTACCGGAACAGGAAGTATCGCTACCAAAAAACAGATTGGGGCTTCCATTTCAATGCTGAATAAAAAGCAATTAGGAAACCTGAACAATGTTGTAAGCGTGGGTGCTGCTTTACAAGGAAAAATAGCTGGAGCCTATGTTACACGTAACTCGGGAAACCCTTCAGGAGGTATATCCATTCGTTTGAGGGGAGCCAGTACATTAACAGGGAGCTCCGATCCTCTTTATATTGTAGATGGTGTAATTGTAAATAACGAATCATCGCAGTTGATTAATTTAGGAGGATACTCACAAAACAGGCTGGTCGATTTAGACCCGAATAATATTGACCATATTGTAGTTTTGAAAGGCGCTGCTGCCGCTGCTATTTATGGTTCAAGAGCCAGTAACGGCGTTGTTTTGATATATACCAAACGGGGGAAAACCGGAGCTCCCAGTATCACTTTTTCTACAGGTGTAAACGTAAATCAGCTAAGGAAACCATTTCCTTACAATACGGCACAGCTAAAATGGAAAAGTGGTGTGGCAGTACCTGCAAAAAGATATAATTATCAGGATGAGATTTTCCATGCGGCTTTTGGCTATCACAACTCTGTCAATATTTCAGGAGGTACGAAAAACACCAAGTATTATCTGTCTGCCTCTCAACTTAAGAATGGTGGTATTGTAAGAAATACTTCTTTTGGCCGGAAAAACTTTAATCTGCGTATCGATCAGGTTTTGTCTAAATGGGCTAAAGTTTCTGTAGGTTCTATTATGTCATATAATAAAAGTTACGATATGCCCAACGGTAAAAACTATGGCCCTCTGGTAAGTTTACTGTTTGCAGATAATACCATAAACCCTGCTCCCAATAAATATGGAAAATATCCCAATATTGGCTGGATGGCTAACCCGTATGAGGCTATTAATAGAATAAAAGCCACCACTACCAACCGCCGGAATGTAAATGATATTCAGTTTCATTTAACCCCAATGAAGGGTTTACGGATAAACTATGTTTTAGGGTACGATAACGCGTACTCGGTAGGGTTGCTATTTATTCCCAAAGGATTTAATACCGTACCGGATGGAAGGTCTCAAAAGAACACACTGAGTACAACTATGATTAACAGTGATTTAAACATAAGTTATAAACTTGATTTGAATGAATTTATTTCGCTGACAACCGGTGTCGGGAGTAGTTATCAATATGAGGAGAACAATATTTTTGGCGTGGCCAATGACAAGGTGGGAGCCATGGATAATGTGATTGTAACCGATCCCTCTTCGGCTGTATCCGGAAGAGATTACCGGTCAAAAGCTGCTTATTGGGGTAATTACATTCAGGAAAGCTTTAGTTTTAAAAATAAAATCTTTTTAACTGCAGCGGCACGTGTTGACGGGGCTTCTACTTTTGGTGAGAATCAAAGAAACCAGTTATATGGTAAATTTAGCGGGTCTTATTCTATTTCTGATGAAAATTATTGGAAAAATATTTTCGGAACTGTTTTTGACTATTTCAGAGTAAGGGCCGCATGGGGACAATCAGGTAACCTGACAGCTTTGGACCCGTTTCAGATTTACACGAATTACAACACGTTGAACTACATGGGAGATATAGGTTTTATACCTTCCACTATGCAGGGTAACCCAAATCTGAAACCGGAAAGACAAGTCGAATATGAATCGGGTTTTGATTTCTCCATGTTCAAAAACAGGTTCGGGGGAGAATTTACATATTACCATCAAAGTATTACAGATTTATTAGTAAACAGGCCGTTGTCTCCATCCACGGGGTATGCAAGCCAGTTTACCAATGTCGGTACAATGCAAAACAAAGGTATCGAAATACTGATTCGTGGTATTCCCATACAAAAATCAAATTTTTCCTGGGAGGTTTCCGGTACTTATAGCCGAAACAACAACATAACACCTTTTATAGAAGGAGGAAAAGTTAGTTTAGGTATGTGGGGGACATCGGTCGCTATATCAGGACAACCATTGGGCGTTTTCTATGGTACATATTTTGCCACCAAGTCTGACGGAAGTATGCTGTTGAATTCAAAAGGATTCGTTCAGAAGGCAAAAGGGCATTATGAATACGTGAAAAATGCGTATGGTCAGTCTATGGCTGTTCCAGTCCAGGATTATGATGCCAACGGACAGCCTACCGGAACTACTCTGCGTAAGGTAATTGGAGATCCGAATCCTAAGTTTGTGGCTTCAATTATCAATACCTTAAATTATAAAAAATTTAGTTTAAGGGTTCAACTTGATGTGGTTCATGGTAACCAGGTGATGAACTGGAACAAAAGGATGGGGTATTTGTTTCCGGGCGGAGCACCTCAGGCTCTTGAGTTAACCGGTCAAATTCCTAAAGGTACTTCGCGTCCCAACTTCTTTATTTTCCAATCTTTTATTGAAGACGGATCTTATGTTAAAGTACGGGATATTTCCCTGACGTATAATTTAAGAATAAAAAACACCAAAAGTTTCTTAAAATCGATCAGATTTTCTCTTAATGGATCTAATTTGTTATCGTTTGACCACTATTCAGGTCCTGACCCAGAAGTAAATACAGATGGACAGTCGAATGGCGTACGCGGACAGGACATGGCGAATGTACCAATTCCAAAGACCTTTAGGTTTGGGATGTCTTTCAGGTTTAGATAAAAGAAAAAGCTATTAAATTTCGATGCTATTTTTATGCAGATAAAAAATATATAAAGATGAAAACAATAAATAAAATTTTTATTACTCTTCTTATTACAACGTTGTTATTTAGTTGTAAAAAAGATTTCCTTAATGTGAATCAACCTACCCAAACTCAGGTTTTATCAACAAACTCAGGTTTATTAGGGCTTGCGGTTGGCCTTCGCTCTCATTTTGCTTCTTCGACATATTATTTTGTTGTTGAGGTTCCGGGGTTGTCTACCCGGGAAATGGGAGATATAAGTACTTATGTTACACCGGCAGAATTAGTTCTGGGTGGTATACCATTGTCAGACGATAATACCGGAATTAGCGGTTTGTGGGCTAATTTGTTGCGTGACAAAGGAATGGCAGAAAATATTTTAGCAAATGTGGATGCCGTCCCGATGGACCCGGGAACAAAATCAGGGCTTACAGCCTATGCCAAGTGGTTTAAAGCCATCACATTAGGATACCTGGCACAAAATTTTGAACAAGTTCCTGTTAATAATCAACTGGATGGGAAGGCCAAATTTAACAGCCGTAAGGAAGTGCTGGCCACATGTATTTCGTTACTCAAAAGTGCAAAGGCAGACATTGCTGCACAGCCTGTTTCAACAGAGTTTTCTGATTTATTTCCTCAGCTTGATTTACCGAATGTGATTAACGCTTTTTTAGCAAGATATAATTTATTTGCCGGAAACTATGCTGCTGCAATAGCCGCAGCAGATGCCGTTGATTTAACATCTAAGTCGGTGTGGGAATATGATGGTACTACTTATAAAAACCCGGTTTACATGTTTGCTGTTTATAACAATCCGGATACAAAACCTCAGGCTGATTTTGGCTTAACAGGAAAATATGTTCCGGCTAAAGGTGATGGGAGAGTTGCTTTTTATCTTGACTCTTCAAAGCCAATTATTGAACCTCAGGGTGTAGGTGCACATACTGTTGTAGACCTGCTAGGATTTTTTGACACTATGGGTAAATCAATTCCTGTTTATTTGCCAGGTGAGATGTTGTTAATAAAAGCAGAGGCATATGCTCAATTAGGAGATTTAGGCAAAGCCGTACAATTTATTAATGCTGTACGTGAAAAAACTAATGATGTTTTTGGCGTAGATGCAGGGTTAGGCGCCTGGACAGGAAATGCTACGAATAAGGCGGATATTATGGATGAAATTTTTAAAGAACGATCTATCGAATTGTTTATGAGTGGTATGAGGTTAGAAGATTCCAGGAGAATACATCCCAACTTAGTTCCTCCTACAGCAGGTTCATATTTTAACGAAAGAAACAGGAACTTTTATCCTTATCCTTTTGATGAGCGAACCAATAATCCTAACACGCCATCCAATCCTAACATTTAAATAATTTTTACGGGGGGTTCACATTCAAAAACAGCATAACGGTTTATCTGTTCGGTTAAATTAAAAAATTACTTGGGTTTACCTGTGGTTTGTTCCGAATTCAACTAATAAATACAACTTTTTTAGGAGAAAGAATGATTTCTGTTTTTCAAATGAATATACGATGAATCCAAAAAATATTACCGAAAAGCCTTCAAAGTATAATCAGCTGGAAAAAATGCATGTCAAAGGCTTGTTAGAGGGTATAAATGCAGAAGATGCCCTTGTCCATTTGGCCGTAAAAGAGAGAATTCCCCAAATTGAAAAATTAGTTCTTGCCATTGTGGAGCGAATAAAAAAGGGGGGGCGTTTGTTTTATTTGGGAGCTGGCACAAGTGGACGTCTCGGTATTTTGGATGCTTCGGAAATCCCCCCCACGTTCGGGGTTCCTTACGATTTGGTTATCGGACTGATTGCAGGCGGAGATGCAGCCATACGTAAGGCCGTTGAATCAGCCGAAGACGATCCTGAACAGGCGTGGAAGGATATGGCTCCGTATAAACCTACAGTCAGGGATGTCGTTGTCGGAATTGCTGCTTCAGGAAGAACCCCTTATGTTATTGGGGCAGTCAGAACAGCCAGAAAAAAAGGTCTTCTAACCGCATGTATTACCAGTAATCCCGGTACCGATTTAGCAGCTTCGGTTGATATCCCTATTGAAATAATTGTGGGTCCTGAATTTGTTACCGGTAGTACCCGGATGAAATCAGGAACGGCTGCTAAGCTGGCGTTGAACATGATTACCACCAGTACCATGATTCAGTTAGGAAGGGTAAAAGGAAATAAAATGGTAGACATGCAGTTGACAAACCAAAAACTAATTGAAAGAGGAACCCGTATGATTGCGGAAGAAACAGGCTTGGGAAGTGAAGATGCTAAAAGATTACTATTGTCGTATGGCTCAGTACGAAATGCAATAGAAGGCCTGAATCTCAAAACAAAATAATGAAATTAATAATTCTTAAAATATATAAGAAAATATTCGTACTTGCATTGATAGTGCCGGCTGTTTGGAGGTTTACAAAAAATATAATAGCCAGGCAAACTAAAAAATCTACTATTATTTCTTGGTCTGAGCCGAATAATCACCGGCCCGGTTTTGTATTTTGCAGAAGGTTAAGCAAAAAAGATAATTTTTTACAGTTGGTATTTGTTGGAAGTATCGCAACTGGTCCCGGGCATAAGTTTTTAGCATGACACCTAAAATTATCTTTTTTGCTTTTATTATTTATACCTCCCTGATTTTTTTCGTGGCCTGGCTTACTTCGCGCAAGGCGGATAATCAGAGTTTTTTTATTGGAAACAGGAAGTCCCCCTGGTTTGTGGTAGCCTATGGCATGATCGGCGCTTCTCTCTCCGGGGTTACTTTTATTTCGGTTCCCGGCTGGGTAGGGACCACCCATTTCACCTATTTTGTGATCGTACTGGGATATGTGGCAGGATATGCAGTGGTAAGCTCGGTCTTATTGCCCGTCTATTATAAATTGAACTTGACTTCCATATACACTTATCTGGGAGTGCGTTTGGGACGATCATCCTATAAAACGGGTTCTGCTTTCTTCCTTATTTCCAGAATTATCGGGGCTTCCTTCAGGATGTTTCTCGTTGTAGAGGTTTTACAAATTTTCGTGTTTAATCATTATGGGATACCATTTTGGGTAACCGTAGTTTTATTTCTTGTTTTAATTCAACTTTATACTTTAAAGGGGGGGATTAAAACCATTGTTTGGACGGATACTTTACAAACAACTTTCATGCTCTTGTCAGTAATAGTTACTGTTTGGATAGTGATTTCCTCCATGAACACAACATTGAGCGATATGTGGAACAGGGTTTGGGCAACTGATTATTCTCAAATATTTGTCACAAATGTTAAAAGCTCTAAGTATTTCATTAAGCTGTTTTTAAGCGGAATGTTTATTACCATTGCCATGACCGGGCTTGACCAGGATATGATGCAAAAAAATCTGAGTTGTCATAATATTAAAGATTCCCAAAAGAATATGACAACGCTTAGTTTGATCCTGGTTCCTGTAAACCTTATCTTCCTTTTTCTTGGTGCTGTTTTGTATCTGTTTGCTGCACATATTAACATGGGCACTCCGGAACTTACTGATCAACTGTTTCCTGATATTGCTTTACATCATCTCGGCATTACCGGTGGGGTCATTTTTTTTATTGGATTAATTTCGGCGGCTTATTCCAGTGCCGATAGTGCACTAACCGCTTTAACTACCTCACTAACGATTGATATACTGGAATTAGACAAGAAGTATAAAGGGAATGAAAAAAAACTAAAAAAAAGCAGGCAAAAGCTACATTTTTTAATGATGCTAATCATTATCTGTGTTATTCTGATTTTTAAAATGATTAATAATCAGGCAATTATTGCCCAGTTATTCACTTTTGCAGGATATACTTACGGGCCTTTGCTGGGGTTATTTAGTTTTGGGCTTTTTACAAAATATGCTGTAAAAGATAAATGGGTTCCTTGGGTAGCTGTTTCTTCCCCCTTCATCGCTTATTTTTTAAGCCAGGGGATGATGTTTGTATTTAGCGGCTACAAAACGGGGTTCGAGATTTTAATTATAAACGGACTGATTTCATTTATAGGGTTATTAATTATCAGAGAAAAAACTGGTGCTATAAAAATGTTATGAGGGGTATAGGATTTTTTTTACTTAAAAAGGGACGGAAAAACCCAAAAGCACTCCGGGGTATGTATCTGTTAGAGCTGTAGGGTACCGGACAGCCAAAAGTGTTGTTAAAAAAATAATCTGGCTATGAAAAAAAATATTTTATTTGTATTACTCTTGATGGGGGCCGTCTTCGGACTTATAGAGCCTCCGCTTATTGCCCACACAAACGCAAAGCTACCGGTTTTTCAACACGAAACGAATAACCGGTGGGTTGACTCCGTATTTAGAAAAATGACTAAAGAGGAGCGTATTGCCCAATTAATTTTTGTGGCCGCCTATTCAAACCGTGGAATCCAACATGAAATGAAGATTGCCGACTTAATCCGGAAATATAAGATAGGAGGCTTAATCTTTTTTCAGGGGACCCCGAAAAAGCAAGTCGAACTGACCAACTTTTATCAGTCACAATCGAAGGTGCCACTCTTAATTGCCATGGATGCCGAATGGGGTTTACAGATGCGGCTGAAGCATACCATTCCTTTTCCTTACCAAATGGCGCTGGGTGCCATTTCGGAGGATAGCCTTATTTATGA
>VAPL010409030.1_pt1 | contig 10684 bp, 11 predicted proteins | sample 3395061 | NCBI WGS metagenome assembly VAPL01 (sample SAMN08290444, study PRJNA428436) | hydrothermal vent metagenome | isolation source: Deep-sea hydrothermal vent chimney 2 | place: Pacific Ocean: Juan De Fuca Ridge | depth 2182 m m
CCCATTGCATTGGCAATGGCATGGAACAGATACAGCTCGGCAAACAGGATATCGTATTTGCCGGCGGTGGTGAAGAAGAGCACTGGGCTATGAGCATGTTGTTTGATGGCATGGGCGCACTCTCATCAAAGTATAATGAAACCCCGGATAAAGCATCCCGCACCTATGATGCAGATCGCGACGGTTTTGTAATCGCCGGTGGCGGTGGCGTGGTAGTACTCGAAGAACTCGAGCATGCCAAAGCCCGTGGCGCAACAATCTATGCTGAAATTATCGGCTACGGCGCCACCTCAGACGGACAGGACATGGTCGCTCCATCCGGAGAAGGCGCCGTACGCTGCATGCAACAGGCAATGGCTACGGTTGATGCTCCGATTGATTACATCAACACTCACGGCACCAGCACCCCGGTGGGTGATGTTGCTGAAACCGGCGCCATTAAAGAAGTTTTTGGCGAGAACATACCACCATTTAGTTCCAGCAAATCGTTGTGTGGACACTCACTGGGGGCATCAGGTGTACAGGAAACCATCTACTGTATGCTGATGATGCAAAACAATTTCATCCAGGCCTCTGCTAATATTGATACGCTGGATGAAAGAGTCGCAGATATGCCGGTAGTCACTAAGCGCGTAGATAATGCTGAGTTAAACACGGTAATGACCAATAACTTCGGCTTTGGCGGCACCAATGCCACGCTGATACTCAGCAAGTTTACGGATTAAACTGATCTCCATGCTGGCCTCTACAAATATCTAATGTTGTAGAGGTCAGGCTCATATTCAAACGCAGGGGCAACTCAATATCATATCATCAGAAACCCCACAGCACGATTTCGCCGCCCTCAATCCCGACCTGATTATTGACTCAGTAGAGTCACTCGGCCTGTTGAGCGACGCCCGTATTTTTCCGCTTAACTCTTATGAGAATCGGGTTTATCAGATCGGCATGGAAGATCCGGCGGTTTATGGCCCGAAAATCATCGGCAAATACTACCGTCCGAATCGCTGGACTAATCCGCAAATTCAGGAAGAACATGATTTCACCACAGAGCTGGCTCAACTGGAAATTCCGGTGGTCGCACCGCTGCAATTTAATCAGCAAAGCCTGCTCAGCCATGGTGACTTTCGCTTTGCACTCTACCCTCAAAAAGGTGGCCGCACCGCCGAGCTGGATAACCCCGAACATTTAGAATGGATTGGTCGATTTCTGGGACGCATTCACCTGGCCGGTGCCAGCAAAGCATTTACCACCCGTCCGCAAATATCAGTAGAGGATTTTGCGGTCACTAGCGCCAAATTTTTACTTGATAACCACTTCATTCCCGACTATCTGCTGGATGCCTATCAGACCCTCAGCGATGACCTGATCAATCTGCTCAAACAGCGCTTCGATTCAACACCTGTACCCAGCATTCGACTCCATGGCGATTGTCACAGCGGTAATATTCTATGGACAGATGCTGGCCCGCACTTTGTCGACTTTGATGACTGCCGTAGCGGCCCGCCGATTCAGGATATCTGGATGCTGCTGAGCGGCGATATCAATGAACAGCAGCAACAGCTCAACCACGTTCTTGATGGTTATTTTGAATTTGCCGAACTCGACTCGGCACAGCTGCAACTGGTCGAACCGCTGCGCACGCTGCGGCTGATGCACTATGCCAGCTGGCTGGCAAAACGCTGGTCGGACCCGAGTTTCCCGATGAACTTTCCCTGGTTTAATACGCCGAATTACTGGGAACAGCATATTCTAGAACTCCGCGAACAATTTTCCCTGCTTCAGGAATCAGAAAATCTGCACCTTTAAAATACAACTAAAACCACTCACTGACGATAGAATCTGCCAAATACACCCCAAAACGCTCGAAAACCCATGAATTAATCATGCTAAGCACCTGTATTTTTTATAAAAAAGGACTAAAATAAATTAAAATAGTAAATGGCTAAGACAATGACAAATTTAACATTGAAAATCACAACGCTACTCATTCTGACATTAAGCAGTACACCGTTAATGGCAAAAAGCCCATGGGCTGATGAAGAACCGGCGACAGCAGACCCCTCCTTTGCAGATAGCCAGCCTGCTGAACCGGCACCGCTACAAAATATACCCGTACCAGAAGCACAGCCAGAGACACTACCAGAGACACAGTCAGAGCCAATGGAAATCCAGCAAGTTACCATTAACCCGACCGAATCGGTTGAGTCAGTTGAACAGTTTGATTATCAACCCCAGGCTCAGGATGTTGTCACCGAGGATGTCCAGCAAGGTGATGTGCTGAATATAGATAACTCAACGGAAACGGTTGCAGTGAGAATACTCGACTTTCCACGTCGTGGCATGACAACTGATAAAGTTAAAAATGAACTCGGCGAGCCGGGTGAAATTGTTTCCGGCATAGGCCAACCGCCTATTAGTCGCTGGATTTATAATGACCGCACTGTTTACTTTGAATACTCTACCGTGCTGCATGTGGTCGCAAACTAAGCATCTTAAATGCTCCAGTACCTTTTCTACAAATGTGCCGGAGCTATAGCCCGGGCTATACACTCTCATCATTTCTAATCTAGTAACGACTGGTTTGTTAAATATTATTTAAACCATCCAGTATTTTTAAATGAATCCTTATTGCATATTCCCGCACTCATTCTCTGGCTCATTTTCCAGCCCGCTTCCGCGCACGTTTACTAACACACTCAGTCTTCCCTCACCGGTTACACAAATTTGGCATCCACTGTTAACTCAGAAAAAAATACAACTTTTTATTAAACGCGATGAATTAATTCATCCGGTTATTCAGGGTAACAAATGGCGTAAGTTAAAATATAACTTAGCCGCTGCTCAACAACATGAAAGCAATACTATTTTAAGTTTTGGCGGCGCCTACTCAAATCATTTACACGCCCTTGCCTACGCCGGAAAACAACTGAACATTAACACCATTGGCGTAATCCGGGGAGAAGCGCCCTCACCACTTAACCCCTGCCTGCAGGATATGCAGGACTGGGGTATGCAACTGCGGTTTATAAAACGCATAGAATACAAACATAAACACCGCGCTGAATTTATTCAAAAACTACATGACGAAGTTGGGGGATTTTATTTAATTCCTGAGGGAGGAGATAATAATGCTGGCAAGAAAGGCTGTGCAGAACTATTAACTGAACTACAACAAAGCTACGATATTATTTGCTGTGAAATCGGTAGTGGCACCATGTTCAGCTCACTCATTCAGAACAACACATCTAATACACAATTTTTAGGCTTTGCGGTAATGAAAAACCCGCAATTAGATCAGGATATCCGTAACAGTTTAACCGATTCTAATGATCACAAAAAAACGCCAACAATATGGAGTGTAAATCATGATTATCATTTTGGGGGCTTTGCTAAAACTACTGATGAGCTCAATATATTTATAGAAAACTTTAAAGCGGATCACGACATACAATTAGAACCGGTTTATAGCGCAAAATTATTATGGGGTATTTTTGATTTAATTAACAAAGACTATTTCAAAACAGGAAGTACAATCCTGGCTATTCATGGTGGAGGACTACAGGGGTTGAGAGGTTTTGATACCTCAGCAAATACAGATAAATAGCACCTTTAAATAAACATCTATATTCTAACAACATAACTTTAGTTTCATTTTATAAAAACATCATTATTTTCGAATCAAAATATCGAGAACTTGCAAACATTACAGTACACACACGACACTGCATACCCGACCAGTTAAAATATCATTCGGGTATGCACAAATAAAAATATTTGAGTTTCTTTCTACACTTTATCAAACATAAACCATAGTCATACTAACTGGCGCTAGAAATCATACTGCATACCTAACTGTAACGTTAGGTCGGTTTCCAGCTGCGGCCCATCTAAATTCTGATAAACTGGCACCCCGGCTTCTACCCCGATTAATGCCGCCTGTGTCAGTTGATAGTTATACCCCAGTAATACATCAGCGCGGCTACCCGCACGCAACTTTGCATCTGCTGTCGGCACTGCCATAGGATTTAAGTCCACATCTACGCCACTGATATTATCCCAGTCCAGATACTTTAAGCGCACAGACAGAGTATTTTTATCGTTAACGGCAAAACTGTACCAACTACTTAATTCAAAACTATTTCCCAGTCGATAATCTCGATCATTATCATTCACCCGGACAATCACATCCGCCTTATTTCCCCAGCTGTTTTTTCCCAGCATTTTTATATACGTTGTGCCCACTGTAAGCTCATAACTTCCGGAACCGAGCTGCATCGGGTAAGGCAGTTGCACTGCATTTCCATTACTCATTGGGATAACATCTTTTTCGTCAATAGATCCAGTCGGTATATTAATACCCGCACTGCTTACCCAGTGCTGAGCAATTTGAAATAATGCCGATAATTTCAGATCACCAATACCCGAGGACTCTGTTGTAAATAACGTACCCGCCATCATCCCCATTGTCACCTCATGATCCATAGAAATACTGGTCACAGGCAGCATTGCCATTAAGGTTATTTTATCTGTTGCGCCGTACATTACCCCCAGCATATGCATACTCATATCCATACTTAGTGGGCTTACCATATAGCCGTCAAGAGGCACCGCCACACGATCTGTACCATCTCGATTACCTTCCATATCCATCTGCATATATGAATAACTCACCATCCATTCACCCTGCGGGTGTAAATGATGCCCCATAATGCCAATCGGCGCATCCGGAGCGACATGGTGATCATGCCCTGCCAGCAAGCTTGTGGGCATTGACACACCACATACAGTGGCAATGATGATGGGCTTAATTTTGTTTTTAAATTTATTTAACATCTACTACTCCAGCAAGGTTTTATAGCCGCAGTGTAATATGCAGGATAAGTAAATTTAATGTGGCATAATGTCGCAGGCTGATAAACACCGCATTTAAGCAGCTGTTATTGAGCTATAATAACTTTGTCGAATTGACTTAATCACTGTTATTCAATTATCAGGCGCCATACCATTACTCATAATTAACAGCACCCCCCTTGCCCTATGTTTAAATTTCCCGCATTTTACGAACAGGTAAATAGCTCTGCACATAATCTTTACCGATTATTTATGCTCAGAAACATACTGATTGCCGCCGGCTTATTACTCATTATTTATCTTTTTTACACCGACAATGTATTTCCATTTTTTTATATTGGCCTGATACTCGGCTCATTGCTGACATTTAACCTGTTAACCGGCTGGTGGTTATTTAAAAAACATGCCGTAACCGATAGCACACTCATCTGGCAGATCATTGTCGATGTTGCCGCCTTCACATCCGTTCTCTATTTTACCGGTGGAGCCAGTAACCCATTCGGCTGGTTTTATCTGGTACCTATTTTTATCGCCGCCACATTATTGCCGGGACGGGCAATCTGGTTAATTACCACACTGAGCATGATCGGCTACACCGTGTTAATGTTTTTTTATCAGCCTGTAGGTAACGCCACCGATCACAGTATGCACATGCAACATAACTCTGGTTTTGCCCAGCACATTATGGGCATGTGGTTAGGTTATATGGTTACCGCAATTCTGGTTGCCTATGTGGTGGCCCGCATGGCGAACAGTCTACGCGAACGAGACAAGTATCTGGCACTAGCCAGAGAAAATGCACTGCGTGATGAACGACTGGTTGCATTAGGAACTTTAGCTGCCGGCACCGCACATGAGCTGGGAACACCCTTATCAACCATTGCTATTGTCGCCAAAGAAATGCAGGAAACAACCACATCTTCTGAATCAGCGGAAAATTTAAATATTATTCGCTCTCAGGTTGAGCGTTGTAAATCAGCACTGCAAAATTTATCAAATTCTGCAGGTGAAGAACTAATGAGTGGCGGAGAACTGCTACTGGTAAAAAACTATATTAAAACAACAATTAATCAATGGCAGCAACAAAGACCATTAAGCAAACTTGAACTAACCGGTGATTTAAATTCAATTACCGCAAAAATTTTAGCCGAACAAACCCTCACTCAGGCGCTTATCAATATTTTAAATAATGCGGCCGATGCATCACCTGAAATCATTTGCATACATATTAAGCAACACGATGAAAAAGTCATTATTCAAATAATTGATCGGGGTGATGGGCTCGACGCCATGATACAGTCACACGCGGGTAAACAAACTTATTCGAGTAAAACTCAGGGACTCGGGCTCGGACTATTTTTAGCACATGCTTCCATTGAGCGTCTGGGCGGAACTATATTTTTGTCCAACCACGATAAGGGCGGAGCCATTGTTAAAATAACGTTACCGTTAACTCAACTCAGTGAAAACAGCTAACATGCCTAATCAAAGTTCAGATTCAGAAATTGATATTTTACTGGTCGATGATGATGAAGTTTTTTGTATGGTTTTAGAAAAAGCGATTCGACGTCGAGGCTATTCTGTCGCCAGTGCAACAAACTTAACACGGGCTACAGCCATCGCTCAAAACCAGCACCCTGAATACGCTATTGTAGATTTGCGAATTGGCGAAGAGTCCGGTTTAGAATTAGTAGAAAAACTCATCGAAATACTGCCTGACATAAATATTGTCATGCTCACTGGTTATGCCAGTATCGCGACGGCGGTACAGGCGATAAAACTGGGTGCCAGACATTACTTAACAAAACCTGCTGATACTGATGAAATAATCGCAAGCTTTATTAATGACGAAAATACACCATTCGTTGCCGTCTCTGAAAACCCACTCTCACCCAAACGCCTGGAATGGGAGCATTTACAAAAAGTGCTATTAAGTAATAACGGAAATATTTCTGCTACCGCCAGATCATTGGGTATGCATCGCCGAACATTACAGCGCAAACTACAGAAGCACCCGGTAAAAAAATAGATACTTCAGTCAGCTGCTACAAAAGGTGGTTATTTAACCACCCGCAACGCCGGTTTTGATTTTGTATCCGTCGGTGTAGAACCACCGGGAGAAGGAGTAGAGCCAGGCTCATCATTAAACATCATGCCCTGACCATTTTCTCTGGCATAAATTGCCAGCACCGATTCCGTCGGTACCATCAGGTTCATAGACTTGCCACTGAAGCGCGCACTAAAGCTTACTGCGTCATCGCCAAGACTAAGCGCTTCGACGGCCATTGGCGCTATATTCAGAACAATCTTGTTGTCCTGAATATGCTGCTCCGGCACATCCACACCCTCAACCAGTGCATCGACTAAAATGTAAGGTGTTAAACCGTTATCAACAATCCATTGATAGAGAGCCCTGATTAGATAGGGACGGCTGGATGTCATTTTTTCCATAATTATTTCTTTAGCAATGCAAACTTACAGATGCATTTCTCTTTCTGCTTCTGAAAGACTTAACTGAAAAGCTTCGCGCTCAAAAATACGCTTTGCATAATCACTCACCGCTTTTGCTTCAGCAGGCAGATCTATACCTAATACCGGTAAACGCCATAACAAAGGCGCTATAGTGGCATCAACCAAACTGTAGTCTTCACTCAGAAAGAAAGGTAATACTCTAAATAACTCATTCGATGAAATAATACTTTCACGTAACATCTTACGCGCTTTAGCTGCCGACTTTTCGCCTTTAGTTAAAATATCATGCATGAGTGGATACCAGTCTTTTTCGACACGGTGAAGCGCTAAACGCGTTTTTGCACGGGATACAGGATCGACTGGCATTAACGGCGGATGTGGAAAACGCTCATCCAGATACTCCACAATTACACGTGAATCATATAACACCAGATCACGATCAATTAGTGTGGGTACCGTATTGTATGGATTTAGCTCAGACAAATCTTCCGGTGGATTGTTTAAATCAACATCAATTGTTTCAAACGTAATATCTTTTTCAGCGAGTACAATACGTGCCAGATGACAGTAAGGACAGGTCGGTGATGTAAACAGATTCATTACTGATCTGCGATTGGCGAGAGTATTCGACGCCATAATTAAAACCTCAAAATAAAAAGTCGTTTGTCATTAATTACTAGTCTTAGTCGTAAGAAAAAAGCAAGGCAGCTCTAAGCTGCCCTGCTTTAGTTTAACGACAGATGACCAATGGCCAATGACGCTTTTAGTGTACGTCTTTCCAGTATTCTTTCTTCAGCATGTAAGCAACAATAGCGAAGATGAACAGGAATATAAGCACTTTGATACCCAGACTTCTGCGCTCTAACTGCATCGGCTCACCCATGTAAACCATGAAGTTAACCAGATCACCAACGTACGCATCGTATTCTTCAACTGACATAGTACCAGCCTGTACTATTTCCATTTTTTCAAATACGTGATGCTCATTGCCGTCTGTGCCCATTTCTGTTTTGAAAACAGCCTTTTGCAAGCCCTGTTTTTCCCACAGTACATGGGGCATACCCACATCAGGGAATGCCATGTTATTCATGCCGGTTGGGCGTGAATCATCCAGATAGAAAGTACGCAGATAGGTGTATAACCAGTCAGCACCTTTAGCACGTGCGATTACCGTTAAGCCGGGAACTTTCGCACCGAAGGCAACACTTGCATAGTCATTATCCATAGCCACCTTCATTAACTCACCCACTTTGGTTTTTTCGCCATCGGCGCCACGGGTGTTAATTAATTTGTCGCTCACTTCAATGTCAGTCCAGCCAAGGTCTTTACCAATGCGATTATAACGCATGTAGTCAGCAGAGTGACAGCTTAAGCAGTTATCTGCAAAAGCTTGTGCACCACGCTTTAAAGACTCAGTGTCGGTCAAATCGCCAGGGGCATGATCTAAATGTGCACCGCCACTGGCCATAACAAACCCTGAAAAACTCAAGGAAGAAATGGCAAGCAGGATTACCGCTAATAAATTTTTCATTTCGTAATCCTCTCTGGTACAGGCTTGGTTTTTTCATTCTTCGATGTGAAGTACAGGGCAACAAAGAAGCCGAAGTACATAACACTAAAGATCTGTGATAACAAAGTCAGGAAAGGTGTAGCAGGCATCATACCCAATTTACCTAAAGCAACAAATGAAACGACAAATACAGCCAGTAGAATCTTGAAGCTCAATCCGCGGTAGCGAACTGACTTAACTTTACATTGATCGATCCACGGTAACAGGAACAACACAACAATCGCTGCGCCCATTGCAATAACACCCATCAACTTATCCGGAACCGCACGTAAAATTGCATAGAACGGCGTGAAATACCAAACCGGTGCAATATGCTCAGGTGTTTTCAATGGATCAGAAGGAATAAAGTTAGCGTGCTCTAATAAGTAGCCGCCACCCTCTGGTGCAAAGAACAGAACCAGTGCAAAGAAGAACAGGAAGACAATCACGCCGACTATATCTTTAACAGAATAGTAAGGGTGGAACGGGATGCCGTCTAACGGAATGCCATTTTCATCTTTGTGCTTCTTAATTTCGATACCTTCAGGATTATTTGAACCCACTTCATGCAGAGCAAGAATGTGTGCGACAACTAAACCAATCAGTACCATCGGTAATGCAATCACGTGTAATGCGAAGAAACGATTTAACGTTGCATCGGATATGACAAAGTCACCACGAATCCACAACGTTAATGGCTCACCAATGATTGGTAATGCACCAAACAATGAAATGATAACCTGAGCACCCCAGAATGACATCTGACCCCAGGGCAGCAAGTAACCCATGAACGCTTCAGCCATCAGTGCAAGGTAGATAAACATACCGAACAGCCATACTAGTTCGCGGGGCTTCTTGAATGAACCGTACATTAAGCCACGGAACATGTGCAGATAAACCACCACGAAGAAGGCCGTTGCACCCGTAGAGTGGATGTAACGAATCAACCAGCCGTAAGGCACGTCACGCATGATGTATTCCACCGATGCGAAAGCAATTGCGCCGTCTGGCTTGTAGTGCATAGTTAAAAAGATACCGGAAACAATCTGGATAACCAGAACCATTAACGCTAATGAGCCGAAGAAGTACCAAAAGTTAAAGTTCTTTGGTGCATAGTATTCAGCCAGATGCTCATTCCACATTTTTGTGGCCGGGAAGCGATCATCAACCCATGTCATTAAACTTTTAAACATTATGCCGCTCCTCCATCTTTACCAATTAATATGGTGCGATCACTCTTATAGAAGTGCGGTGGAACTTCTAAGTTAAGAGGTGCAGGTACACCCTGGTAAACACGTCCTGCAAGGTCAAATTTCGAACCATGACAAGGACAGAAGAAACCGCCCTTCCAGTCAGCACCACCTAAATCAGCAGCGCCCATATCAGGGCGGTAGGTTGGTGAACAACCCAGGTGAGTACAGATACCGACCATGACAATCAGGTTAGGCTTGATAGAACGTGTTGGGTTCTGAGCATAAACTGGCTGTTGATCATTTTCAGATGCCGGGTCACGAAGACCGTCATCCAAAGTTGGCAGATCTTTCAAGTTCTGCTCGGTACGCTTAATGAGCCATACCGGCTTACCACGCCATTCAACTGTTAACAATTGACCTTCAACTAACTTACTGATATCCACTTCTACAGGCGCACCTGCAGTTTTGGCGCGCTCACTAGGAGCCCAGGAAGATAGGAAGGGTACAGCGACAAAACCAGCTCCGACAGCACCAATTACAGCAGTGGTGTTTGTCAGAAAGCGGCGTTTGGCTAAATCTGCGCCGTCTGTAGTCATGAGTACCTCTCTTAGACTAA
>VAPL010831754.1_pt1 | contig 10682 bp, 11 predicted proteins | sample 3395061 | NCBI WGS metagenome assembly VAPL01 (sample SAMN08290444, study PRJNA428436) | hydrothermal vent metagenome | isolation source: Deep-sea hydrothermal vent chimney 2 | place: Pacific Ocean: Juan De Fuca Ridge | depth 2182 m m
CCGATCTGAATATTTGCAGCGAGGTCGCTTTCTTTATTGATGCCCATATTCGATCCTTTGGCTTTGCACGCGGCGGCGTAACGTGTTCTGGTTCGGTGAGCAAGGGCATGTGTGTGGAACTGGGGTCTTGCAATCAAGCGCCCGCGTCGGTAAATCCCGGATTGTGTGCCGCCTTAGCTCAGTTGGTTAGAGCACTGGTTTGTGGAACCAGGGGTCCCCCGTTCAAGTCGGGGAGGCGGTACCATTTCCCCGAAAACCCGAGGAATTATACTGTATGCTAAGCGAGTGCTTTGTGTAAGCTAACCCTATGGCAGTTATTGAGTGGCTTTATTCTTGGGGTTGAGATGGATATTTTTGTGCGCTGTGTTTTTGGTCTGCCGTTGTTATTTGTGCTCGGAGCGGCGCTACCGGGCGGTGTTATTGCTAAAGACCAGAGCCGGATGAACGGGGTAAATCTGGCCGGGGCGGATTTTGGCTATGACATTTTGCCCGGCGAATTTGGGGTTCAATACACCTATCCGAACCGGGGAGAGGTGGATTATTTTCAAGCACAGGGGATGAACACATTTCGGCTGCCGTTTTTGTGGGAGCGGTTGCAAAAAGATCTGTTTGCCCCGTTGGACGCGGGTGAACTGGCGCGGATAGCGGAATTTGTAGATTACGCGACCGATAAAAAGAATACTGTAATTCTGGATCCGCATAACTATGCGCGGTTTTATGGCGATGTGATCGGTATTGACGGTGATCTGGGCGCGGTGCCGGTGGCGGCGTTTGAGGATTTTTGGGCAAAGCTGGCGCATGAATTCAAGGGCAATGACCGGGTGGTCTTTGGCTTGATGAATGAGCCCAGTGAAATGCCAACAGAATTGTGGCTGGACGATGCCAATGCGGCTATTCGGGCAATCCGTGAGGTCGGCGCGGATAATCTGATACTGGTGCCGGGAAATGGCTGGAGCGGGGCGCATTCCTGGGACGCGGATTATTATGGTACGCCAAACAGCCGGGTGATGGCCGGGGTAAAAGACCCGGGCGGGAATTTTGCCTATGAGGTGCATCAGTATCTGGACAGCGATTCATCCGGGACGTCTGAGATATGTGTTAGTAATACGGTCGGATCAGAGCGGCTGGTTGGGTTTACCGCATGGCTGCGAGAGCAAAACGCGCGCGGGTTTTTGGGCGAGTTTGCTGGTGGAAATAACCCGCGATGTCTGACAGCACTGGATGACATGCTGGGATATATGGATGAGAACGCAGATGTCTGGCTGGGCTGGACCTATTGGGCCGCCGGGCCGTGGTGGGGTGAGGACATATTCACGCTGGAGCCGCTGGATGGGGTGGACAGAGCGCAATTGGCAGTCTTGAAGCGGCATATGGAGCAGCGCTAAAGTTGTTTGTCGCCCGCCTGTATCCGGGTCGCCCGAAGCGCCTTGCCAACCTGATGGCGCAGCTCGGTTGGCTGGCGTTGCAAAACCTCTAGTACCGCCCGCAATTCTGCGCGGGCGTCATGCAATTGATCGACCAGTGAAATGATAACCCCCAAAGCATCCGTGTTTAGGTCAAAATCTTCAGATAATTCGCAAAGCAATTCGATGCGGGCGATGTCCACCTGCCGGTAAGTTACTGTTTTGCCGCTGCGGTGTGGGCTCACTATTTCTGCCTCGACAAACGTTACCAGTTGTTTGCGGGTCAGACGCGACACAGTAGCGATGACTTGGTCTTCTGAAAAAAGCTCGTTCATATTTGCCCCCCCTTGGCTGGATCATAGGCGTGATTTTTGCGCCAATTTTCCATGAATTTGCTGAGTTCCGGGTCGATGTCCGTTGGCAGGACAATACGCAGTTCGACCATTTGATCGCCGCTTGCGCCTTTTGCAGGTTTCACACCGCGCCCCCTTAGGCGCAGTATTTGGCCGCAATTGGCCCCTTTGGGGATGGTCAGACTAACCACGCCTTCAATGGTTGGGACCGCAACTTTGCCACCGAGCACTGCCACGTCAATGGCGATGGGGTGAATAATCAGAATATCATTGCCTTCACGCCGGAACATGGGATCAGGTTTTATAGACAGGGTCACCAGCGCGTTGCCAGCTGTTCCCTGGCCAATACCGGGCCCACCTTTTCCACGCAGACGGATGGTTTGCCCGTCAATCGCACCTTGGGGAATTTTCACCTCGAGCGCGCTGCCATCTGGCAGTGTAATACGGGTTTTTGCCCCTTTAACAGCGTCAAGGAATGAGATTTCCAGTGTATAGCGGTGATCCGGACCAGGGGCGTTAAATTCATGGTGCTGACCCCGGCCGGACGGGTTGGCACGACCCTGGCGCAAAAATTCTGCGAAAATATCAGCCGGGTCCACGGTGTCGTCAAACCGCGATTGCGGGCGATAGGGGTTTTCCGGCGCATCGGTAAAATCGCGGTAATATTGCTGTTGCGCGCGTTCGGTGCCGCTTGCGTCAATCTCGCCGCGATCAAATTTGGCCCGCCGGTCCTTGTCTTTGAGAAAATCAAAAGCTGCCGAAGCGGCCTTGAAACGCGCTTCGGACTTGGCATCGTCCGGGTTCAGGTCGGGATGGCTTTCGCGGGCAATTTTGCGATAGGCCTTTTTGATTTCGGCATCTGTGGCGGATTTCTTGACGCCAAGCGCTGAGTAGGGATCGTTGCTCATACTTTGCCTCGGAATTCAGGCTTCTGTTTGACGTTTTACATTGGCATAATTTCGGGTCAAATCAAGGTCAAAGCCGGACTATTGCGATGTTACTTTGATACGTTGGCGCAATTCGCTGCTGTTTCCATCAAAGATCAATATCTCATCCTGATCCGTAACCACGGCGTACCAGTCTGAGCCGCGGGTAAAGGCGGTTGCGCGCGCGCCGTCGGGCAGAGATATTTCATCGGGAATGGTTATTGATACCCGATCACTTGAGAAGCGGATGACAAAGAGCGCGACGATGGTTAGAAGGCCGATGATCATGGTGGCGGTCAGGATTGTCACTAATAGTCGTAAAAAACGCAGGCTTTTTGCCTGTTCCTTGGAAATTGGAGCTTCATCCATGTCGGCGTCGCCTTTGTTAGTCATCATTCAGGCGAAACCGCCCAAGCGGCTTGATAAAGCACTGGCGCGCGACGTGCCAGAGGGGGCCGAGCTTTCGCGTTCGCGGCTGGTGCGCCTGATTGCCGAGGGGGCGGTGACGCGGGCTGGTGTGGTGGTGAATGACCAGCGGGCGCGGGTGGCGGAGGGAGATTGTTTTTCGATTGTCCTGCCGGCCCCGGTGGAAAGCCATATTCTGCCCGAAGACATCCCGCTGGATGTGATCTGGGAAGACGCGGATCTGGTGGTGGTCAACAAACCTGTGGGTATGGTGGTGCATCCGGCCCCCGGAACGCCGGGGGGGACATTGGTGAATGCGTTATTACATCATTTTGACGGGCGTTTGTCCGGGGTTGGCGGGCAGATGCGCCCCGGCATTGTGCATCGGATTGATAAAGATACCAGCGGCCTGCTGGTGGTGGCAAAATCAGATGTGGCACACCATGGGTTGGCGGCGCAGTTTGAGGCGCATTCGGTGGAACGCAAATATCTGGGGCTGTGCAATGGGGTGCCGGATTCGGCTGATCCCAGGTTGCGCGGTGTGAAGGGGGTAAATTTTGAGCCCGGAAATGTGATGAAAATCACCACCCATCTGGCACGCCACAAACATGACCGCCAGAAACAGGCGGTGCTGTTTCAGGGTGGGCGACACGCGGTGACGCGGGTGCGGCTGGCAGAGCGTTTCGGCACGCCAGCGGTGGTGGCAATGGTGGAATGCTGGCTGGAAACCGGGCGCACCCATCAGATCCGGGTGCATATGGCCCATGTCGGACACGGGCTGATCGGCGATCAGACTTACGGCGGGCGGCGCAAGCTGAACGTCAAGGCGATCGGGCAGGGGGCGGTGGATGCGGTGATGGCATTTCCCCGGCAGGCATTGCACGCGGCGGTGCTGGGCTTTGTTCATCCGGTAAGCGGTGAAGCGATGCGGTTCGAGGCGGAGATCCCGGTTGATATGGCCGGGTTGATAGCGGTGTTGCGGGGGCGTTAGTTCGTCGGGGCACTGAGCATTCGGTCCAACAGGTTTAGTATTTCGTGTTGCGGGTTTAGGCCACCCAAGTTGGAAAGCTGCATTAGCCCGATCAGCGCGCCGTAAAGCACGTTTGCATTGCTTTGAGCATCCGTTTCGCTGTGGCGCAGCTCAACGAACAGGTCTTTGACATAGTTGATGCGTTGTTTATCCACTTCGTTGACGGCCGCTTTGACCATATTGTCGTAGCGTGCCCAGTCGCGGATCGCGGCCTCGGCCAACGCGCCACCATAGGCGGTGTTGTTGTCGGATGTTGCAATTTCCATTAGGCGGCGCAGGCGTGTCTTTGCGGGTGACTTGCTGTCTTCCAGCGCCGCGATCACCGCGTTGGTTGCAATCTGTTGCCAGTGTGTAATCATCGCAAGCCTGAGGCCGGGGACGTCTTTGAAATGCCAGTAGAACGAGCCTTTGCTGACATTGAGGTCCCTTGCAATTGTTTCGGCCTTTATCGCTTGCGGACCACCTATGGTCAGGGCGCGGAATGCAGCTTGTATCCAGTCCGGTTTGGTTAGTCGCGGTTTGGTTTCCATGGTCGAACCATACGATAGCGTATGGACAAGGGCAATGCATCTGAGTACATACGGTGGCGTATGGTTTTGGAGGTTAATATGAATTACTGGCATTTGGCGGCGGCGGGTCTGTCGGCATTAACGGCAATTGCACATGTGTTTGGTGGCGGGCCGGAGTTTCACCAGCCGATGCTGGCAAGTGAGCTTGGCAGCCACGTTAAAGCGGGATTTTCCGTGGTCTGGCACGCGACGACTATTATGCTGGTGGTAAATAGTGGGTTGTTGTTTTTTGCAGCGATCAACCGGCCAGAGGGGCGCGCATTCGCGCTGGTGGTGGTCCTGCAATATCTGCCATACGCGGTGATATTTTTGTTTTTCGGGATGATGCGCCTTGGAAATATAACCGCATTGCCGCAATGGACCGTATTTCTGTTAGTCGCAGGGTTGGCCTTGGTTGGGCTGAAACGCGGGCACAAAAGCGTGGGTGTATAGCTGTGCTGACAATTGCTATTGGGTTGTTCGTGGTAATGAGCGCCATAGCCGCGTTACATTTTTATTGGGCGTTCGGCGGGCTCTGGCCCGGGAAAACGCCGCAAGATCTGGTAAATTCCGTCATCGGGTCGAAGAACCACACCCGCATGCCGGGGGTGATTTTAACGCTGGTTGTATCTGCCCTGCTGTTAGGGGCCGGGTTGTTGCCATTGGTTCACCTTAGCTCGGTATTACCTGATTTCTGGGTGCGCATTGCACTGTGGTTGCTGGTATTTGTATTTTTCGGGCGCGGCTTGGTAACTTACATTTGGCCACCGGTGTTTGGTGACGCAACTGAACCGTTCAGAACCTTGAATATTCGCTATTTTTCGCCGCTTTGCTTGTTGTTAGGGTCAGGATTTTTGGCGATTGTGCTATACTCCTGAAACGGATTACCCCAGCACATGACCGTGAACCTTTGAAATATTCATCGCAAAGCGACGGAACCATCTTCATATTACGTTAATATGGTATCGCTAACGCGACATCTTGAACCGGGCAATGAACTTGCCTATGTAATGTTAAGCCTCGATACATTGGGGCAGAAACAGGGGCATACTACATGAGCAACTTAAAAAATCTTCCGGCACCATCCCCCGAGCAGGGGTTGAACCGCTATTTGCAGGAAATCCGCAAGTTTCCGATGCTGGAGCCGGAACAGGAATACATGCTGGCAAAAAACTGGGTGGACCATGAGGACAGCGGTGCCGCGCACCAGCTGGTGACATCGCACCTGCGTCTGGCCGCCAAAATCGCCATGGGCTATCGTGGATACGGTTTGCCGCAGGCCGAAGTTATTTCGGAAGCAAATGTCGGCCTGATGCAGGCGGTAAAGAAATTCGACCCGGAAAAGGGTTTTCGACTGGCCACCTATGCAATGTGGTGGATCCGGGCCAGCATTCAGGAATATGTACTGCGGTCATGGAGCCTGGTGAAACTGGGGACTACATCGGCGCAAAAGAAACTGTTTTTCAACCTGCGCAAGGCCAAGGCCCGTATTGGTGCCTTTGAAGACGGTGATCTGCGCCCTGAAAATGTTGAGCGTATCGCCAAAGATCTGGGTGTGACTGAGAAAGAAGTTATTTCGATGAATGGCCGCCTGTCAGGTGGGGATGCGTCGCTGAACGTCACGGTTGGCTCGGATGGCGAAGGCACGACACAATGGCAGGACTGGCTGGAAGACGAAAGTGCTGATCAGGCGGGCGATTATGAAAAGCAGGATGAGCTGGATATACGCCACGATATGCTGATGGAAGCCATGGACGTGCTGAATGATCGCGAAAAGGACATCCTGATGCAGCGTCGCCTGAAGGAACAGCCGATTACGCTGGAAGGTCTGTCGGGGCAATACGGTGTCAGTCGTGAACGCATCCGTCAGATCGAAGTGCGCGCGTTTGAAAAACTGCAAAAACGTATGCAGGAACTTGCGGCAAATAAGGGAATACTGGAATCGGCGTAAAGTCAGTTTCACTGTGAGGGGCACCCGGTAATCGGGTTAGGATAATGAACAAGCCAATGAACTGGGGAATATTAGGGGCATCAAACTTTGCCCTGAACCAGATGGGTCCGGCGATCCATCAGGCTCGAAATAACAGGCTTATTGCGCTTGCCACGTCCAGCGTGGAAAAGGCGGCCCCGTTTCAGGCGTTTTGCCCCGATTTGAAGGTGCATCTTTCTTATGATGACCTGCTGGCGGATGATAACATTGAAGCGGTTTATATCCCGCTGCCAAATCATCTGCATGTGGAATGGGTGAAGAAGGCAATGCGTGCCGGCAAACATGTGCTGTGTGAAAAACCGATAGCGTTGCAAGCGGGCGAAATTGATGAGCTGATTGCCCTGCGCGACGATACCGGATTGCTGGCCGCCGAGGCCTATATGATCGTTCACCACCCGCAATGGCAGCGCGCGCGGGCGCTGTTTCAGGACGGGGCGATTGGAAACCTGGCGCATGTCGACGGCGTGTTCAGCTATTTCAATGATGATGCCGACAACATCCGCAACCGCCCGGAAACCGGCGGCGGCGGCATTCGTGATATTGGGGTTTATACCTATGGCTCAGCGCGTTTTGTAACCGGGCAGGAACCATTGGAAATTACCCATACCCACATCAAATGGGAAAACGATGTGGATACCTACGCCCATGTGCTGGCGGATTTTGAGGGCTTTACCTATTCGGCGATAACCTCGATGCGTATGGCGAACCGCCAGGAAATGGTGTTTCATGGCGACAAGGGCGTGATGCGCCTGAACGCACCGTTCAATGCCGAGTTGTTCGCGGAACCAAAGGTGACGATATACCGCCCCAACCGCACCGATCTGGTAGAACGGTTTCCAAGTGACCGCCACTATGGCAATCAGGTGGAAAACTTTGCACTATCGGTGCGCACCGGGGCGGATTATCCGTGGTCTCTGGAAAACGCGCGCGGTACGCAAGTGATGATCGATAGGATTTTTGAGGCTGATAAGTCAGCAAGTTGAGAGGGACAATATTATGGTAAAACCTAACAAAGAATTTGATGAAATGATTGATCCGGTTGAACTGAAAGAGCCGGAAACCGGCGGCAAATCGTTTGACCCGCCTGAAGGTATCTGGATGCGCGGGTTGATGATGCTGGTACTGGCATTGATGTTTGGTCTGGCGCAAACCATCTTGGGTGTGCTGGCGGTGGTTCAGTTCCTGTGGATGCTGTTCAAAGGCGAGAAAAACAATCTGCTGGTGGATTTCGGCGTTGATCTGGGCGAATGGCTGGCCGCCACTGCGCGGTTTCAGTCCGGCGCGTCGGAAGAAAAACCATTTCCATGGGCGAAGTGGGACAGCGAGGGTTAAGGCGCGGTTTGGGAATGCTCAGAGTGTCCAGGCGTTCCCGTTTATTTATTGGCCAATAAATCCGCCAGTTATGAATGCTGGTGATGTGCCATCAATACTGACGCCCTGGGCTGAAAAGGTTCCTCCTACATCGGCGGCGTTCAGACCGAAAAACGTACCGTCCAGTGCTGACGAACTGACGCTGTTCATTGCCAGGTCAGAAGGGGTCGCTATCGTAAGCGTGGTTGAAAATCCGTTGCCGGAAATCAGAGTGGGGTCGATCTGTATATTTGTTGGCAGTAGCCCATAACCGAAGTCGCTTGCGCCGTTGTCGGTAATAGCCATTGCCCCGAACACGATACCGCTGCTGAAATTTGCTGATATTGTTGCTGTTCCCGCACCCTTACCTAAGAAAAGCGATGTGCCAGTGTCGTGCAATACTTCCAAGGCTACAGTGCCGGTGTATGTAGCGCTGCCGGCAAGAGCACCTATCGCAGCCGGGTTGGATGGCAGGCCGGAGGCAACATAGCCACTAAAAGATTCACCGGTAGAGCCGTCGGTTACACGGAAATTCCCCAATTCAACCTGAGCATCCGAGCTGACATCAATAGAGTCAACAAACACTGTGTAGGTTGAATTGCTGCCCTGATACTTGCCGCCCGAGAAATTCAGAGTGATTTCCTGACCATTCACAATTGCGACGATTATATCCCGGTCAGAGGTATTGCGATAGGACACCTGATAATCTTGCAGATCAATTGTTCCACCGCTGTTGAGATGGACGGATTTTGAAACTGATGTGAATATCAACCCTTCGGCGAAAACGTCTTTGGTACCGTCAGCAAAACCTGCCGGAACTGCGACTGTCGTACTTCCGCAGCCGTTAAGTACAATTAAGCCTACAACAATAATTTGCTTCATGTTCATGGTCCCCCCCGGGTGCGAAAGCTTCAGCTGGGTATAGAATGAGGGTAGCCCAGAGAAAGTCAAAGGGAACCTATGGATAACTAGGCAATCGGCTCTATATTTCAGCCAAACCGGGGCATGATGCCGATTTTGTTCCTAATCCTGCAAACGCGCCCGTAATACACGAACCATATTTTCGCCCATAACCTTGCGGATTTGTGCTTCGGTTACACCAGCGCGCAGCAGGGCGTCGGTTAACGCCGCCAGTTCGGAGGTGTCAAAGGCTGTGCCGACCGAGCCATCAAAATCCGAGCCAAGCGAAACGTGGTCTTCGCCCACGGCCACAATCGCCGCCTTGATGGCTGCGGCAACGCCGTCGGGGCTGAAATCACAGATCACGTCCATCCAATAGCCCATGCCGATCACCCCACCGGTGGCGGCGATGGCCTGCATCAGATCATCGGGGTAGTTGCGCCGGGTTTCGCAGTGGCTAAACAAACCGGTATGGCTGACAATGACCGGTATATCGGTGATTTCCAGCACTTCGCGGGCCACGTTCTGGCTGGAATGGGCAATGTCCAGCACCATGCCACGGCTGGCGACTTCGGACACCACCTGGCGGCCAAAATCCGTCAGGCCATTTTCAGCTGAACTATGCAGCGTGCCGCCCAGTTCATTATCAAAGAAATGTTGCAGCGCAATCAGGCGATAACCTGCGTCTTCAAGACGATCGAGATTTTCGATTTTTCCTTCCAGTGGATGCGCGCCTTCTATGCCCAGCAGCCCACCAATGATCGTTTGCCCGGAGGTTCGGGTGGCCAAAACGGCTTCCAGATCACTGCGGGTACGGATGATTTTCAGGGTCTCCGGGGCGGCGGCTTCAAAGTCATGCAGCTTTTGCGCCTGATAGAGTGCTCGCTCCAGCAGGCTGCCCCAAGTGCGGGGTGGCCACATCTGCCCAAACGCGAGCAGAGTGATGTTGTCAAAGGCGTCGGCGTCGTTTTCTTCATAGTTCAGGCCCTTGGGGCTTTTGGTGACAGCGGTGAAAACCTGCAACGCTACATTGCCGTCGGTCAGCCGGGGCAGATCAACCTGACCGCGATCACCGCGTTTGGTCAGATCACGGTTCCACAGCAGACTGTCAGCGTGCCAGTCGCCAATGATCAGGCTGTCATGCAGGTTTTGGGCGGCTTCTGACACCGGGTAGGGGTCATGGGCGGCCACGGCATTGCGGCCCTTTTCAACAATTGAAGGGGCAAGCAGCCAAAAGCCGATCAGACCAGCGAGGGCCAGTGCAGTGAGGCTAAGGATGAGTTTTGATATGATGCGCATGGGATTCCCCGGGAATTAGTACTATTGTCGAGAATAGCATTCAACCGACGTGGGACAAGCAGGCTATTCCTCCATTGCCTCCAGCTCATCAATCATCCCGGAAATCATCGACAAGCCTTTATCCCAGAACTTCGGATCACTGGCGTCGAGCCCAAACGGGGCCAGCAGTTCTTTGTGGTGTTTTGAGCCACCGGCGCGCAGCATTTCGAAGTATTTTTCCTCAAATCCGGCGTCGCCCTCTTCATAAACCGCGTACAGCGCGTTCACCAACCCGTCGCCGAACGCGTAGGCGTAGACGTAAAACGGCGAGTGTACGAAATGCGGAATATAGGCCCAGAAAGTTTCGTAGCCGTCCATGAATTCGAACGCAGGCCCGAGGCTTTCGCCCTGCACCGACATCCACAGCGCGTTAATGTCGTCGGGGGTCAGTTCGCCCTTGGCGCGCGCATCGTGCAGTTTGCATTCAAAGTCGTAAAAC
>VAPL010028784.1_pt1 | contig 10681 bp, 13 predicted proteins | sample 3395061 | NCBI WGS metagenome assembly VAPL01 (sample SAMN08290444, study PRJNA428436) | hydrothermal vent metagenome | isolation source: Deep-sea hydrothermal vent chimney 2 | place: Pacific Ocean: Juan De Fuca Ridge | depth 2182 m m
CTCATGATTAGTTAATGTAGATAATTCAGTTGACGACATAGTGTTATGAAATTTCACATATTCTACATCATGTCAATTGGTTTTTTTATGAGAAAGCTGTGCCTAAGCTTGGTGTTCAGTCTTAAAAATAGTTTTACAAATTAAAGAAATAAATTATAATGTGGGGTTCAATAGGGTTTTTAACTCTATCCTTGCTTTACTACTTTGATTGGCAAAGTGGAAGGCTTAACCGAAAGGAGAAAAGATGCGACATTATGAAATAATCTTTTTAGTACATCCTGACCAAAGCTCTCAGGTTCAAGGGATGATTGATCGTTATAAAACAATTATAGAAAGTGCTTCTGGTAAAATTCATCGTCTAGAGGACTGGGGGCGTAGGCATTTAGCATATCCGATCAAAAAAATTCATAAAGCACATTATGTGTTGATGAATATTGAGTGTGATCAGCCAACTCTTGAAGAACTTGAAAGTGGTTTTCGCTTTAATGATGCGATTTTACGTAGCATGACTTTAGCTAAAAAAGAAGCGGTTACCGATGTTTCTTTAATTGCTTCTGCAAATGCAGAAGAGCAGAAAAAAGAAGCTGAGTCTAAAAAAGTAGAAGTTGAATCTAAAAAAGTTGAAGCTGAAAAGGCTAAAGTTGAAGCTGAAAAGGTTAAAGTTGAAGAAAAAGTGGCAGACACTGAAGAAAAAACGACTGAAGAAAAAGTAGTGGTTGACAGTGAATCAGTTAATGAAACAGAAGATGCTGCAAAAAATTCTGAATAACGATAGATAGGATTATTAAAGAGGATTATCATGGCAAATAACATGAAACGTAATAAAAAGGGTCAGTTTGGGACGGAAGGTTCTCCAGAGATTGATTATAAAAATCTGGATTTGTTAAGTGAATATATTTCAGAAACAGGAAAAATTGTTCCTAGCCGTATTACTTACACGCCTGCGAAGTATCAAAGACAACTAGCTGCAGCAATTAAACAAGCAAGATATGTAGCTTTGTTACCTTTTTGTGACGCACATAAGTAAGTTTTTAGGGTAGGTTAAAGTGAACTTTTTAGCTGCTTATATTATGAAAGGCAGAATGCAAGCGATTATAGTTGCATCTTCCTTAGCAGTATTGTCTATACTTTTACCTCCCATAAGTATCGTAAGTTCAGCTACTGTAGCATTGGTTACTCTAAGGTACGGAGGATATGACGGACTTTATGTTCTTTTTAGCGCCTGTTTGTCTGCAGCTATTTTAGGTTTTTTTCTTTTTGGAAATTTTCAATTTGCTTTGCTTTATGGTTTAGTCTTATGGCTACCTATATGGCTTATTTCTATTGTACTAAGAGAAGGAAAACACCTGTCTGTTGCTGTCAATATCGCTGTATTAATAGGTGTTGTTGCAGTAATAGGATTCTATTTATATGCGAGTGATCCTGCTGCATCGTGGTATGGAGTTTTAGTTCAAATGATTCAGCCAATGGTTGAGTCAGGTAATGCTGAGTTACCCATTGAGAAGATTAATAAATCAGTCCAAGTGTTTTCACACTTTATGACGGGTGGTATTGCTGCAGGAAGTGTTTATGGATTGTTGTTTGGTCTTTTTTTGGCTAGATGGTGGCAATCTACACTATATAACCCAGAAGGGTTTAAAAAAGAATATTTAGAACTCAAGGCATATCCGTTAGTTGCGTTGATTAGTCTTTTTGTTATATTGATTGCTTGGTTTACAACGGGTATTGTTTCAGAAGCATGCTGGAATATAGCTATTCTTTTTGTTGTGTTATATACATTTGTTGGCTCTGCAATATTACATACGGCTTTTTCTCTATTGAAAGCGAAGCGCTTTATGGTGCCGTTTTTGTATATAACATTAGTGTTGGTTCCTCATATGATAGCAATTGTTGTCATTATTGGGTTCATTGATACTTGGCTGGACTTACGTAGTAAAATTTTAAATAAATCTGGAACTCAATAGTTCTTGTCGTTCGATATAGGGGTATTAATAAGATGGAAGTTATTCTTCTTGAAAAAATTGCTAACTTAGGTGGTTTAGGTGACAAAGTTAGTATTAAATCAGGGTACGGTAGAAATTATCTTGTTCCGCAAGGTAAAGCAGTTGCTGCTACAGCAGAAAAAATTAAAGAATTTGAAGCGCGCCGAGCAGAGTTGGAAAAAATAGCGGCTGAAAAATTAGCAGCTGCTCAAACGCGTGGAAATGCATTAAGTAAACTGGATATTGTTATTAGTCATAAAGCAGGTGATGAAGGCAAATTATTTGGTTCTGTAGGAACGCAAAACATTGCTGATGCAATGACAGAGGCTGGTGTTAAAATTGAGAAGCATGAAGTGAGAATGCCAGAAGGTGTTATTCGTCAAATTGGTAGTTATGATATTGATATTAATCTACACTCAGATGTGGTTATTACAAAATCAATCGAAATTGCTGCTGAAGATTGATTAATTAATCAATGATCATCGTAACCGGAGGTGCTGGTTTTATAGGCAGTAATCTTGTGCTGGGTCTAAACCAGCGAGGTTACGATGATATTTTAGTCGTTGATAATCTAACCAATGGAATTAAGTATAAAAACTTAGTTAATTGTCGAATAGCCGATTACTTAGATAAAAAAGATTTTATAGAAAAAATACAACAAGGTTTTTTTCTAGATAAAGTAATAGATGCTATTTTTCATCAAGGTGCGTGTTCAGCTACGACAGAGTGGGACGGATGTTACATGATGGATAATAACTATGAATATACAAAAATTTTATTCCATTATTGCCAAAATCATAAAATCCCACTGATTTATGCGTCCAGTGCTGCTGTGTATGGTGCAGACACAACTTTTAAAGAACAGCTTAAATATGAAGAGCCATTAAATGTTTATGGTTATTCAAAATTTCAGTTTGATCAATACCTTCGGCAGTACCAGTCAAAATTAACAGCTCAAGTAGTTGGTTTACGATATTTTAATGTTTATGGTCCACATGAAGAGCATAAAGGTAGCATGGCTAGTGTAGCTTTTCATCTAAACAATCAATTGTTAGATTCGGGTGTTGTTCGGCTTTTTGAAGGTTGTGATGGCTATGCTAATGGTGAGCAACAACGTGACTTTGTTTATATTGGTGATGTGGTTGATATTAATTTATGGTTTTTAGATAACCCCAAAATATCTGGTATCTACAATGCAGGGACCGGTCGGAGTCAATCCTTTAATGATGTGGCTAATGCTGTTTTAAAATATCATAAAAAAGGTAAGCTTGAATACATTCCATTTCCTGAACATTTAAAGGGTTGTTATCAAAGTTATACTGAGGCAAACTTAGAGAAATTACGATCCTCAGGCTGTGAACATTTGTTCAAATCAGTAGAGGATGGGGTAAGCCTCTATATGGAATGGTTAAATAAATAGAGACAATTTTTTAAATATATATGCGATATATTTATACTGTTCTATTTTATCTATTAACCCCTCTAATTTTATTACGCCTCTATTGGCGTGGATTTAAAGCACCTGAATATCGAAAACGTTGGAAAGAACGTTTAGCTGTTTATAACAAAAAATATCCTGGTAATGTCATCTGGATTCATGCGGTTTCTGTTGGTGAATCTGTCGCTGTTTTTCCGTTAATCAAACTGTTGCAGCAAGGATATCCTACAGATAATTTTCTTGTCACCACAACAACGCCGACTGGATCTGCAAGAGTTAAGGATGGGTTAGCTGCTTCCGTATCACATGTTTATTTACCTTATGATTTACCTATTGTAATTAAGCGTTTTTTGACTATTTTTCGGCCAAAAATTGCAATTATTATGGAGAAAGAAATATGGCCAAACCTTTATTATCAATGTAATCAAAATAATATTCCACTGACAATAATCAACGCTCGACTTTCGGCTAAATCTGCGAAGGCATATAAAAAAATACCTGGTCTGGTTATCCCTGCATTAGAGAATGTTTCATTCATAGCAACTCAAACAGAAGAAGATAAAAAAAGGTTTATAGAGATTGGAGCAAAGGCAGATTATATTGAAGTGACTGGAAATTTAAAATTTGATGTCAAAATAAACGAAGAGCTTATTCAACAAGCAAAAAGTATTAAAGCACAATTATTTAAAGACCGTTTTATCTGGATAATTGCAAGTACACATCAGGGTGAGGAAATAATTTTTTATGAACTTTATCTTCTATTAAAAAAACGAATACCTGAATTACTTCTATTAGTTGTACCTAGGCATCCTGAACGATTTAAAGAGGTAAAACAGTTGGCTGAAAAAATGCAACTGAAAACATGCATGAGAAGCAGTAAGAAATTGATTAAGACAGATACAGATGTTTATGTTGCTGATACCATGGGTGAATTAACATTGTTATATGGTGCGGCTGATATAAGTTTCGTTGGAGGAAGCCTGGTTTCAGTTGGAGGACATAATATTCTCGAACCTGCAGCAATGAATATACCCATAATTTTTGGGCCTCATATGTTTAATTCAAAAGAAATAGCTAAGGATGTAGTTTCATTGGGTGCTGCAATAGAATGTATGGATAAAGAGGAGATTATGAAGAATGTTATACGCATGTATGAAAACCAGGAAGAAAGAAGGACAATGGTGCTTACAATGTCTCAATTCTTAAAAAATAATCAAGGTGCTACTGAAACAACAGAAAAGCTAATATCAAGGCTATTATCAAGTAATTAAAGTTTAGCTATTGTGAATGGTACACATTAAAACTAACTTTTTTGTAGATTTAATAGAAATTATCAAGAATTAATTTCATTTTTTCTATAGAATCATTAATCATCATTAATACTTTAAATTTACCTGCTCTCTATGGATTTAAAATTTCTAGACTTTGAACAACCAATCGCTGAACTCGAAGCGAAAATTGAAGAACTTCGGAAGGTGGAGTTTGATAATGAAATAAATATTTCTGACACACTTAAACAATTAGAAGAAAAAAGTGAGCAGTTAACTGAATCAATTTTTGCAAAATTATCGGATTGGCAGATTTCACAATTATCTAGACACCCTAGACGGCCGTATACGCTAGATTATATAAATCATATGTTTACTGATTTTCATGAGTTACATGGTGATAGAGCTTTTGCAGACGACTCGGCTATTGTATGTGGACTAGCTAAGTTAGAGGGGCAGCCAGTTATGGTTATTGGGCATCAAAAAGGCCGTGATACAAAAGAAAAAGTTTATCGTAACTTTGGTATGCCAAGGCCTGAAGGTTATCGTAAAGCTCTGAGAATGATGAAAATGGCAGAACGATTTCATATTCCTATTATTTGTTTGATTGATACCCCAGGTGCTTATCCTGGAATTGGTGCTGAAGAGCGTGGACAAAGTGAGGCGATTGCTACAAATTTATTTGAGATGTCTAAACTAAGAACACCTATCATTTGTACTGTGATTGGTGAGGGTGGTTCTGGCGGAGCATTAGCTATTGGGGTGGGGGATAGGTTAATCATGCTGGAATATAGTACCTATTCAGTAATTTCTCCCGAAGGGTGTGCTTCTATTCTGTGGAAAAGTGCGGATAAATCTAAATTAGCCGCAGAAGCGATGGGAATAACTTCAGATAGAGTTCGGGAGCAAGGTTTTTTAGATGAAGTGGTTCGGGAGCCGTTAGGTGGAGGTCATAGAAATCATCATAAAATTGCTTTAAATTTACGTAAAACCTTGATTAAATTTCTTGATGAACTTAATAAGGAAGATCTGGAACAAATGTTGGAAAAGCGTTTTCAACGTATTATGGATTACGGCTCATTTTCAGAGGATATTATTTAATAAAATATAAAATCATTTTTTTATGATTTTTTTTAAAGACCGGCCTATGCCGGTCTTTTTCGTTCAATATGCTTACACAACAAACTGTTATCTCTATATTGCCAGCTGAAACTGGAAAGGTTTTTATTGCTTATAGTGGAGGAGTCGATTCGCATGTGCTACTTCACTTGGTTTGCTCGGTGGAGCAGCTAAAGTTAAAAACTACGGCTGTTTATATAAACCATGGATTACAACAAGAAGCTGAACAATGGGCATTACATTGCGAAGCAGTTTCTTTAGATTTAGGTGTGAAATTTCAGTGCATCAATGTAAATGCACAAAAGACTATTGGAAAAAGTCTTGAGGAAATAGCACGAGAAGCTCGATATACCGCTTTTAAATCTTTATTAGATAAACAGGATATTCTGCTTTTAGCTCAACATCGTGAAGATCAAATGGAAACAGTTTTATTACAGCTTTTCCGTGGTGCAGGAGTAAAAGGTCTTTCTGGAATGCCTTTGTCAGCAGTGTTTGGTACTGGGAAAATGTTACGCCCTTTTTTGGATGTTTCAAAAAATGAAATTATTTACTATGCAGAGGAAAATAAGTTGCAATGGATTGAAGATCCAAGCAATAAAAGTGATATATTTGACCGAAATTTTTTACGTAACCAGATTATTCCTCAGTTAAAAGACCGGTGGCCAGCACTAGATAAAACTATTGCCCGTTCTGCGCGACACTGTGCAAAAAGTGAATATATATCACAAGAATTAGCAAAACAGTTGTTTAATGGTGTTTTTAATAAAAATGACCAAACGATAGATATTACTAAACTGCTTGATTTAGATACTGATCAGCAGCAATTAGTGATTAGACAATGGTTTCAGCTTATGAAGTTAAGAATGCCTTCAGAAAAAAAATTAGAGAAAATTTTATCTGAAGTTGTTCAGTCAAAGGCATCTGCAAATCCTGAGATACAAGAACAAGGACACTACGTTAAGCGTTACCGAAATAAACTGTATTGCTTAAACCAAGCAATTATTGATCAGGCGATGGAGAATAAAACCTGGCTAGGCGACGCAAAGTGGGTAGATCTTAATAATGGGTTTAGCTTAACAAGGGAGGATTCTTTAGAAGGAATTCCCAAAACCTTGTGGCATAAGTCAGAAATTAGTATAAAGTTTCGAGAAGGTTCAGAAAAAATAAAATTACCAGGGCGAAACGGCCAACATTCTCTTAAAAAATTATTCCAGGAAAAATCTATTCCGCCGTGGGAAAGGGTTCAGGTGCCTTTGATTTTTCTAAATGATCAATTAGCTGCTATTTCTAACCTATGGATTAGTGCTGATTTTTATAGTGAAGATAAAGACGGCTGTTATCGAATTAAGTACTCTGAAATAAAATAAAAACTTGCTCAGTTCATTAAAATATAATTATTTTTTGTTGGGGGTATTATAAGCTATTAAATCAAAGCAGAATCATGCAACATATTATTGAGCTAGATGAAGAAACAGAACAAGGTCTAAGAAACTATAGTTTGAGTAGTGGTGAAACTAAAAAGACTATTTTAGCCAGTGCAGTTAAAGAGTTTTTACAGCAACACTCAAAACAAAAAAGTTTAGAGCAGGCATTAAAGTCCTTTGTAATTAATTCAGATGGTTTTAAACTGGATAGAGAATGTGCTAATAAACGATGAGTATCCGTTTTAAAAACGAAACGGCTAATGTATTGGATGAAAGTTGGGATTAATCAACAGAAGTACAAGATATGGCTTGGCTTGATTTTTAAATTATTTGTTTTTTCTTAAAAATAATAATTTAAACTGATTAATGGCGGAGAGGCAGGGATTCGAACCCTGGGAGGGCTACAAACCCTCAACGGTTTTCAAGACCGCCGCCTTCGGCCGCTCAGCCACCTCTCCTAAAGATCCGGTATGATACTACAAGTTATTTTTTATATCTAGCCTAAAATTTTATTTTTCTTGGGTAAAGGTGTTTTTTAGTTTTTCAAAGCTTCTTTGTTATTTAATATTTTACTCATTAAAGTAATCAAAATTTTACTTTCTAAAATTAGCATGTAGAACATATACTTATAATAAAAAAAGCCGCTTGGATACTTCTAAACGATTAGGATACCATATTAGGATACCATATTAAGTAATTGATATTAAATCTAATGTCTTTTTGTCTAGAAGACCAAGCGGTTAGTACTATCTCCAATTAAATTATATACTATTTAAAAGAATTTTTTGCTTGGTTGGGGTTTATAAAATATAAACTTAAAGTTTATTTATAATAGCGTGATAGACATCAATAATGAAACAATAAAATAGTTAATTAAAATGGGTGGATTATCTACTTCTAGTTGCCTTATAACTTGTTCAAGATTTACTGCACCATTGTCAGTTATGCTTGGGCGGTGCCCGAAAGCCTCATTTATTCCATGTAAACCCTGGTTTCTTGCGTTCCATCCGCGTGTAATGGATAGGGGTTCATAACGATTTTGAGCAGATTCTCAGTACATTTATCACTAATAATAAGGATAGCTTTAACTAAAAATAAAATTGAAATAATAGCTGTGGAGATAAAAAAATATACTACTGAGGTGTTCGTCAAAGACATTTGAAGATATTTTTTGTTATTAATACAGTTAATACTTATATAATTTATTTACTTTATTTTACCTAATATAACAAATAAACTTATGGATACAAAAATGATTTTTTCTACTACACCTGATGTTCCCGGAAGAGAAATTAGTGAAAACCTTGGCGTTGTTGCAGGCAATATAGTTCAGTCAAAACATGTTGGGCGAGATTTTATGGCTGGATTAAAGGGTATTATCGGGGGTGAAATTGCAGGGTACACAGAAATGTTGGCTGATGCTCGTGATAAAGCGATTGAAAGAATGGTTGATGAGGCACAGAAAAGAGATGCAGATGCCGTTGTGAACATTCGATTTACAACGAGTGCAATTATGTCAAATGCTTCTGAAATGCTTGCTTACGGTACAGCAGTCAAGCTAAAACCATAGAGATTTATGGGTTTTTGTTGATTGAAAGAATCAGCATTATTTATCTGGACTGTACAACGAAACGATTGTTTTTGAATAATAAAGCTAATGACAATAAACATTAATTTGAAAACAGTGGCGAATGGTGGCTTATTAGATCGTCGGTTTTTTCTTAAAAAAGGGATTGCTTTTTCTGTTGCTACACTGGCTTCTGACTCACTACTTGCGGAAACAGAAAAATACCGCCAACCATGGATGGAAAAACCAGGCGACTCATTTAGTAATTATGGTCAGCCTTCTGTTTATGAAAAAGAAGCTATTCGCTGGACGATGGCTAATAATGCCGCTGCGGGAAATGGTGTTTCCTGGACGCCTTTACAAAACTTAGAAGGGACAATAACACCCAATGGATTGCATTTTGAGCGGCATCATAATGGCGTCCCACAAATTGACCCAAAAATACACCAGTTACTCATTCATGGAGAGGTAAAAAAACCTTTAGTTTTTGATATGGGTTCTTTGCTGCGTTACCCGATGGTTTCACGACAGTGTTTTATTGAATGTGGCGGGAATAGTAATGCTGGGTGGAGGGATGAACCGATACAAACAGCTGTAGGCTATTTTCACGGCATGGTCTCTTGCAGTGAATGGACAGGTGTTCCTTTAAAAGTTTTACTCAATGAAGCAAAAATAACATCTCGCGCAAAGTGGGTGATCGTTGAAGGGGGTGATGCTTCAATAATGAATGTGAGTATTCCTTTAGAAAAAATCATGGATGATTGCTTTTTGGCTATCTACCAAAATGGAGAACGAATCAGACCTGAAAATGGTTATCCACTAAGATTGATTGCACCAGGGTGGGAAGGGGTGGTAAACGTAAAATGGTTGCGCCGATTACATTTAAGTAATAGACCCACTATGTCAAGAAATGAAACATCTAAATATACTGAATTATTACCATCCGGTAAGGCTAGGCAATTTACCTTTGTGATGGAGGCAAAGTCTTTAATTACTAATCCATCTTACGGTCATCAATTAGATAAAACTGGTTTTTACCAAATTAGTGGTTTAGCTTGGAGTGGTCGAGGAAAAATTGTAAAAGTGGAGGTTTCAGTTGATGGTGGAAAAACCTGGGGAGAGGCTGAATTACAAGAATCCGTACTTTCAAAGTGTTTTACCCGTTTTCGAATTCCATGGCATTGGATGGGAGGGAAAGCGGTACTAAAAAGCCGGGCAACTGATGAAACGGGTTATGTGCAACCTGAGCGAGAAAAGTTAATTAGAGAAAGAGGTAAAAATGGTTACTTCCACTACAATGCTATTGTAAGTTGGAAAATTACCAATAAAGGCGAAATTTCGCATATTTATGCGTAAATTTACTTTTTTCTTGTTTTTCTGCCTGAGCAGTAATTTATTAGCGGTAGATAATCAACCGAATTTAGGAAAAAATGCATCAAAAGACTTGATTAAACAATGGGATATAGATATATTTGTTGATGGTAAAGGGTTGCCAAAAGGGCAGGGAACAGCTCATAAAGGAAAAGAAGTGTATGAAAAATACTGTTTGTCCTGTCACGGTGTTGATGGTTCAGGGGATAGCGCAGATGAATTGGCAGGCGCAATGCATTCTTTAACCGATAACTCGCCTGATAAAATTATTGGAACATACTGGCCTTATGCAACGACAATTTTTGACTTTACACGTCGATCCATGCCCCTTGATGCACCAGGTATTTTAAATAATAATCAATTGTATGCGGTAACGGCCTATCTTTTATATTTAAACGGAATCATTAAACGAGATAAGGTCATTAATTCAAGCTCTTTACCGAAAGTCAACATGCCCAATAGAAGAGGGTTTATCAATATTTATCAACAGGAAATAGAAAATGACTAAAATA
>VAPL010042531.1_pt1 | contig 10675 bp, 19 predicted proteins | sample 3395061 | NCBI WGS metagenome assembly VAPL01 (sample SAMN08290444, study PRJNA428436) | hydrothermal vent metagenome | isolation source: Deep-sea hydrothermal vent chimney 2 | place: Pacific Ocean: Juan De Fuca Ridge | depth 2182 m m
CATACTTGCACAGAATGGCATTGATAAAAACGGTGTGAGCGAATGGGACAGGATGGTAAAGAACGGATTTAACGTGAACAGGGCTAAAACAAAGGAAATATATAGTGCAAATAAGTTTTATGTGAAAGATAAACTTGAGTCGAAGCTCCGTTTCAATCATTACGGGCTGCAAGCTTATGCCGACATACAAAAAACGAAGCTTCCGGCAGCAAAAATTGAGAAATTAACCGCAGAAGAGGCAGCCGGTTGGGTAGCAGAAAACGGCAATAAGCTGATGGATGCATCAAAACGGAAGATTGTAATGACAGCCAAAACACTCAAGGCTCATTCGGCGCCGGACAGGCTCGCTATCCTGAATAACATCCCTGATATTCTGAAAAATTCGGATGAAGTCTATCTGTTTGAGGATGGGCGTAATAACAAACTGAGATATATAAAATATTATAAGGACAGGCCGCTCAATATCGTAGTAGGTATTACCGAACAGGATTTTGCATTAGAAAGCTGGTACGAGATGGAAACAAAGAAAGTGGACGGGTTTAGAACGGGTATCCTTATCAATAAGAAATAAAAAAAACGGCTATGAAAGGGGCGTTAACATACAAAGGCCGACCTTACAGCTTCGCAGATGTAAGCCGGCACTGGAGGAAAAACAAGGAGCGACTGATGCCGGTAATAGGACAAATAGCTGTTAATTTCTTTCAGGACAGGTTTCGGGCGCAAGCCTGGACTGACCGTTATGCAAAGCGTTGGAAGCCACGTAAGCCACCCGACAAACGGGGCCGCGGCAGGGCTATACTCGTGAAGAGTGGGCAAATGCGAAACGCTATACATGTGAAAAGCTGGAATAGCCGGCAGGTGATCGTTTCGGATCCAAAAAGCTACGCTGCTGCCAATAACGAAGGCTTCAAGGGCACTGTGTACATTCCGCAGCATACCCGCCGCATTAGAGGACGGGTAGCGGTATATAGCATAGCCACACGCCGCAAGAGTACAAGGCGCGTTGCTATGGGTATTACCACCGTACGGGCGCATTCGCGCAAGATGAACCTGCCACAACGCCAGTTTATGGGCAACAGCGAAACCATGAGCCGGCGGTTTGACAGAACAATTATTAAAGACATAGACAAATCTTTTGAACAATGAACTTTTTAAGCCAATTTTACACCACGCTGGCCGCACGCCTGCTCAACATTCAGGATGCCAATTCCGTCAGTATCATTAAGCATATTGACCTGTGGAACCAGCAGTATAACGACGATTTTAAAGAGGTATTCGGTCATCCGGCAGTTTTCCTTGAGTACAAATCCATTCCGTTTAAAACCATCGGCAGGCACCAGCAGCTGGCAACGATGCAGTTTGACCTTCATGTAGCCTCTTCAACGAAAGCGAAGAGCAGCTATGAGGCACAATTTACCGACCGGTTTCTGCAACACCTCGACCTGCTCGACCTGATAAACTTCTGGCTTACCGGCTGGCATGGCGACTTTTTCGGAAGTCTGAGCCGTACGGCCATCACGCACGATCATTTTTACGGTGATGTAATCAAGCATATTATCAGCTATCAGTGCACCGTTAATGATGTGAGCGCTGTACATACCTATGCGAAAGTGATGGGGGATAAATTGGTGGTGAAGATTTAAAGATTTTTAATACCAATATATTTTAAAGAATAATCGCCTCTAATGATTTTAATTCTATATCCATTTATATTTATTGATTTCTCATTATAATGTTCATTTTTCCTATTGTGGATACTTATAGGCATACTGTTTTCTTGATTGCCATCTACTAACATAACAGCATAATATGTTCCTTCTGGAAAATCAAATACATTTACTTCAACATGCCCTTTAATTCCGTATAGCGGAATAGCTTTATAATAAATATGACATTCTTTGTTCAAAATAATAACAATAACATCATGTCCCCTTTCTTTTAGAGTATAATCAAAATTCAAAGTATCTCCATCAGTATATCCTTGATAATAATCAGAATTTAATAATTTATAGTAATTACCGATTTGATATTTCTGAGAAGTATCATCAAATCTGTTTGTATCTACTTTAAATCCAGTTGTCAGATTGTTAAATTGGTCAAATTGAGCATAACAATTAATGCTCAAGAAAGTCAATGCTATAATTAATAATTTTTTCATAATAGTAAATTTTAAAGGTTTTGAACAAAAATACATAAATATTTTGATAACATAACTTTTGATAAAAGCAATTAAGCGCTTACTGTCGCTTAACTGCTTTTATCCGCCCGTTGTAAGCAATAATGCACCCCTTCAAGGTGGCCTGATTGATGACGAGTATAACGGCCACGCCCTCCCGTCTGTGCATTTCAGCTCACAACAGCAAGATATAGGTCATGGCTTGCTGTTTGAATTTTTAGAAGATTTAGGATATGCCCAATCCTTTAATTTTTTCTCAACTTCCGTTTCATCTTCTTTCATATTCTTGAATAATTCTGGCTCATGCTTTTTAATACAGTTATGACACCACCAAATTCCATTTTCTCCTTTTGGATTTACTCTTTCTAAAGGAATGTTCATTACCGAAACTCCACATTTTGCGCATTTCATAATATTTTATTTTTAATATTTAAATTTTTTAGTCCAGCTTCGCCACGCCCCATATCTGACACCCGTTAGAACCACTTATTATATAATTCCTCGAAATCTTTTTCTATATTGTTTACAAAAAATTCACCACCCTCACCGGTTGATGTATCTTCTATCCATATTCTATCTTTTCCTCCATCTGGCATTTGAGCAATAGTGAATTTCCCGATTTTTATAGTTGACATTTCGCTATAAATTCCTGATTTTACTTCTTTTATATTTCCCATTTTTACCTTTTTAATAATTCGTTTAAAACAATTGCATTTGCTTGTTACGGCTCTTCTTGCCAGCACTATGCAATTGCTGCACAAATCTATCTATCAACAGCATATCGAGGCTGAGGTAGTCGAGATTGACATCTTCAAAGCCGGAAATATCGTTTGTTCGTAATATCTCTTCTATCCAGCGCGGCGATAAGGAAAATACATACGTCATAATCATCATAGCACCTGCGTGTGAGATGTGAAGACGTTCCAGCTCCCGGTAATAGATGAGTATGCGCTTTATTTTCTGGCGTGTTAGTTCTTTACGGTGCATTAGGCCAATTTTTGATTAATGATCTTATGAATTTTCATAATCAAATTTCTGTTATAATCATTCCATGCCAGGCGCGGATCGGCGCCGTGAAGCATTTCATTTAAAGCAATGCCTTCTGCAATGTGAAGGCTTAATTTTGTGTTTTTGCCAGTAGAGGGAGGATTCAAGAGCCGGGTGGTTATCCGGATGTACACTTTTTTCATAATGAACACAGCCATGAAATATGAGCGCTTATCTCCAACAGGCGGATCGCATGAATTAAGCAGCTCAAACAACGCCTGAAGCTCAGACTTGTTTAGCTCTAAACTAATCTTCTCAGTATTCATCTTCAAATCTTTTGTTTCGCAAATAGGTATCCGGATAGGCTTTCTCAATGCTTTTGCCGGTGAGATAGGCTTCGTACTTTGGAAGGTGCAGAAAAACTTTGATGCGCTCCGCCCTGGTGAGCTTTTCCCAAAGCTTTTCAGCCTTTTTTCTGCTCACCTTGTAGTTGTATTTTTCCCAAAAGTGGGCAAAACTCAAATCGTTTTCAACGGTTTTGATATGAAAAGCGCCCAGCTTTTCAATATCAGGGATCATATCTTCCAGATACGGAAAGGGAAAAGCAGCGTTCCAGAATAAATATTTAAGCTGATTTTCATCGCTCACACCTTCTATTTCAAACGCCGTTAAAAAGCCTTTTAAATCGTATTTAAACACAACTTTTATGGCTGTTTTTTTGCCCGTGAGGATAAATTCCATGGCTATTTTTTTAGATAACCCTTCAATATATTTTCAAACTGCACGATGACGTGGCTCAACTCAGCCGGCGTGTGGTGGTTCAACGGCTTATGATAGATGGATTTCTGCCCACACAGGAACATATCAAGATGCTTCATGTCCACTATACGCCCGCCTTTTGTTTCGTCCCATTTAGTGAAACCCTTTTCGGGTGGTAATTGATGGCATATTGAAAGGATGCGCCTGCGCTTTTTGTTTCCCCTGGCAAATTCGCTGTCCGGAGTCATTTTTTTCAACGTTTCTAAAAGCAGCAACAGCTCTTTGTCTGTCATGTCGAGCGTATGCTCCGACCTGCCGCCTGTGGCGCCAAATATGAGGTCGCGTTTGGCGTCTGTGAGATTTAATTTGTGAAGCATTGTATTGAACTTCACAACATTTTTTTTACCTACTGTCATTTTTATTTTTTTTTAATTCTGTGAATATTTTCGATATCATAGGAGCGAAGATGTAAGGCTGAGCATTGACTACGCTAATCGAATGCAGCACTGAGGCGTGATGAAAGCCATCGCTCAGCGGGCGCATGTGGCGCTCTAAAGAAGTAGTCGAATAACCGGAATAAACGTAAAGAAAGTACTTAATGAGATGCCTCGTGAAAGCGATGCTGTCAGGCACCCGCCTCACACCGGCAGTCTGAAATACTTTCGAGGAAGTTTGTTTCCTGTAGGCCAATATGGTTTTGATGGTATTCATTTTGTGCAGTTCAAAATATTATAATAAAGCCGGGAAGCCTGCTGCTGAATGACGCGAAGTTTTGTTTCATCAGGAATATGTTCAAGTTTGTCATACAGATCAACAATTCCGGTAAGCTTTGTCCCAACATCTTTGAATACCTCCAGGAGCATAATGCTCTCTTCGTATTCAGTTTTTATCATTTGCGTTCCCATCCTATTTGTTTTGATATTTCAGTTGTGAATCCGCCAAGCTCTTTAAAGCGTTCAGCGAGGCGTATATTTACTTCCGCTTGCAGCTTATTTTGTGGCGATGGCAAAAATCGCCACCACCTGCATATTTCGAGCCGGGAAGCGGAGTTAACTTCTTGAATGGATGGATAGATCATAATGCGCTGAAATTGAGTTCTACGGCCTTGTATTCGCCCATTTCGTTCTTTTTCCAGACACGCATGTAACGCTTTGAGACGTTATGTGAGATACTCTTTTTAAGTATCTCCATTGCCTCCAGCCATTTTTTGTGTTTTATGTTCCATTTAAATAATTCAAGCACACGTTTTACGTCTAATTTACCTTTTGTTGTTTTAAAAGCCCGGTCAATAAAATAGCGTAACTCTTTATCAATACCACCTGTTTTCTCTGTAAGATATTCTTCAATCTTTTCTTGCGCTACAAGGATAAGGTCATCAAATTCGACCCGTTCCTGCACGCTGATCTCTATTTTTATCTCCTTGTTAAAAGAGGTGATGGAATAGTTGCCTTTGCCCGATTTTTTTACTTTAAAATCAGCCATCATTTTGTCAAAAACGGCGTCGCACAGAGCGATACTCTCCTGTTTGAAAGCCGTTAGTTTCCCGTTGAGGTTTAGTGCCTGTTTCAGCACTTTCTGCGCAACACGGTCGCGCTCTTTGTCAATAGCCGGCACGTACGGTGCAGGAATGACGTTTCCGTTGTGGTCAGTCCAGATTTTTCTTGTCATTATTGTATATTTAAGATTTAACTTCAGTTTCTTTCCATGTGCGGGCGTCAACTTTTATTAGCTGGAACTTCCTGCCTTTGCGGTCTTTTTTCACTTTTGCCAGTACTTTTAAGGCTTCTTTATGATGCAGCCGCATGCTGTCCATTTCTTCGATATGCATTTTCATATTGCGTAATTTTTCAATGTCATCGGTTAACCGGTTGTGCATTCTTTTCAATATTGACCAGTTTTCAGAATCAATGTTGTTCATCAGGTCGCTCCAGATAGCCTCCCGTGTTCCGGTCAGCTTTTTCAAAAGTTGTTCAATGCGCATTTTTCACCTCCTTTTTAATCAGTTCGTTAATCATCTCATCGCGGCGGCGCTCTACCATGTGCCACACCACTTTGTCGATATGTTTGTCGATTGCGAGATGTATATGAATATAATATTGCGTGAGTTTGCCTTTGTTGAGCGTAGAGTGCTTGAATTTATGCAGAAATGCTTCGTCAACGAGGCGATATTGCATTTTCCACCAGCTCCAGAAGCCGGCGTGGCACGAAAAATCATGTATGAGTGAATCGCTGCCTTCAAGATAATTATCAAGGTAGCTGAGACCCGTTTCAAATATTAACTGCTTGTATTTGTCCTGCGATATTTCCAGCAGGTTTGCTATCTGCTTTTGAATTTCCGTTAGTGTTTTCATTGTCTTTTTTTCTTAGTTCGTATTTTACTATCAGATCAAGCGATTTAACTTCCGTATTTATTTCGAGCTTAAATTTTTCAAAATCCTTTTCCGTTTTAATTACTTTCTCTATCAGCCTGCTGTAACCGTTTTCATCTGTAATCTTAAATTCTACCTTTATCATCCTGTCAATCATTATCAGTTGCAAAACCGCCGTTGTCATACTTCTTTTCCCCAGTAGCTCTCGGCACCTTCGGGCCAGATAACATAAGGTTCCGAAGTAGTACCGTACCGGCTCTGCGCAAACGCCTTATAACCTTCTATACGAATTTTGACGGCTGCATCATATCTAATCCTGTTTGCCACACGTCCCTCCGGAAGCTTCCCTTCAGCATGCGAAACCCACACAAACAGCTTATGCGGGAACATCTCTTTGAGCGCTTTGTATCCGGCATAATTGAGACCGGCATATTGCAGGCTGTCGATAGCGATTATCCGGGGGCTTTTCTTCTTTTTCAGGCGGATGATCAGATCATCCATGCTTTCATTGTCGATTAGTATCAGCTTTCCGTTTACCTCTTGCATTTGTTCTTCTTTGAACGCCTTTTTGATAGAAGCTCCGGCCCCTTCCTCCATCGAGTTGAAAGCTACCCTTCCGAACTGTGTCAGATATTTGCAGAGTTGCAGAACGAAATGAGTTTTTCCGTTTCCAGATTGTCCCCACACTATCCAGCTACCTCGCAGCGAAGGATTGCCAATGAGCCGGAGCCAGGCTCCTTCAAACTCTACAACATTTGTATTTAGGTTAATCAGTTGCATCACGCTCAGGGCTTTTTTCATTCCGTTTCATTTTTTGAACCTCTGTGAATATTCTGCGAAGCGATCCGCCGCTGCGGGCATATATTTCCTGTATATTAGTAGCGCCGTTGGCAATAGCAATAGCAGCAATTTGATGTCTTATAAAGTCCTCGGCTTCTTTTTTGCCGTTAGGAACTATTTTTTGATAGCGGGAGCCATAACGTGAGAATGTTTCGGTATAGCCAACGGTCTGCAAGTCGAGGTTTCGTTCTATTTTTGCCTTCAGCCCATCGGCGCCCATCATGTACCATCCGCAGGAGCGTTCAGTGGCATTCCAAAGAGCTTTTACTTCAAGAAAAGCCTGTGAATCCAAATCGCCTGCTTCGTCAAGGACAATGAGCGGATTTTCCACGCCATTACTCAGATAGAAAACCAGGTCGGCATAAATATCTGTATATTGGCCTGTTGTGGTGAGGCCGAATTCACGAGATATTTTTTTAACGAGCAGTCGTTTGGTCTTTACCTGCGAGCAATCGATGTAAACAGCATGGGTGTGTGATTTAACGTATTCTCTGGCTGTGAATGTCTTCCCGATATCGGCACGATCGCACAGAAGGCCTGATAATGAATCCTGCTGACAAATTGAAAGCGCCTGATAGATATAGTTAAATACCGGCGTTTTGGCCACTTTCCAACGCTCTGCGCCTTTTAAATTCACGTCCAGCCGTCGTGCAATAGACATCCATTTTGCCGTAGATAGCACTCTGTCTGTTTTGTTACGCAGGATAAGGCTCAACTGGCTGGGATTTATGTCGAGCACATGGGCCAGTTTATAGTTGCTGGGGTATTTATCCTCTTCAGCCTGAACAGCCTTGATAATCTTTTTAATATATTTATCTTCCATAGTAATGGTGTTTTGATGATTTTATAAATCTTCCAATGCTTTGTTAGCGTAATCAATGTCTTCGTATTCGTAATCCTCTGCCTGGACAGTCTCATGTACTTCCACTTTCATATCGCTATAGTCTTCAGCGGAGGTTATCTCAAGTTTCGCTGTCTTATCCGCCCGGCCATTGCGTATCATGCTGTCAAATTGGGCAACATATTTGCTCTGGTCTGCAAAATATTGGTGATCTTCCTCTGTCTGCTCGGCAGTAGCTTCGTTGTAGCGGTTAATCTTTTGGCAGGTGGCAATGTATTGCCCGTTTTGGAAGATGTGCACCTCATCAATCACTCCATCTTCGCCGGGAAGGTAATATGCCTCTACTTTGTAATTGTTTGACTGCAACCGGCCAATGATATTTACATCGGGTAATTGGTAGTTGGCATAATTTACACGCACATACTGGTTGCGTCGGATGGAAGTACTGACATGCTCGCCGGCATATTGGGCCACTACCTGGGGCTGGAATTTCACGGCGTTGGGATTAACCGTAGCAAGCAATACCTGAAGGCGGCTCATGCCCTTAAATTTCTTTTGGTCGGGATGTAAGCTATTATTAAATTTATCGTTTGTAAAACGATCCATGGCAACGAGGTCTTCAAAGTCGAATATCTTATCTTTGAGATGCATACCGTCATCGTCCCATACTTTATCTTGCTTGGGACGGTTGGCTTCGGTAAGTGTGAAACGGCCCACACCATCGAGGTAGCGTTTTTCATAGCCGTATTTCTTAGCCCGGTTCAAATGCTCGGCACGCTTTTCCTGAGAGTTTCCGGCATTACACCAGCGCACATAAGGGAATACATTCCCGGCCAGCATAAGGTCATCGGCAAATTTATTAACGATATGGTGTTCCACTTCAAGCTCCAGTGGAAATCCAAGGCTGTGTTGGTTCAGAAAACCAAACATATCGCGCATACAGGCTATGTAAAGGTCTTCATCTTTCTTTTTAGAATATGCAGCGCCAATAAGGCATCCCGAAGCGACATCATAAGCATAATAAGCTTTTACCCTTATTTTCTTATCACCCACTTTTGTTTTGCCATAAGGCAGGTCGCGGTCGTCGAGCGATAATTTAGATAGTGAGAACTCCGGACGGTGGCGATGGTGGTGAGGGCGATGGATATTGTTGTAATAGTGAAAGTCGTTGCGCTGGCTGTCCACAATGGCGCGGTTCTTTGGATTGTTCACATAATTCCATATAGTAGCCTCGCTAATCACTATCGGCAGGCCCTTTTCGTTATAGAAATCATTACGATCGAACAGCTCACCGGTCTCTCGGTTGATAATATCCACTTTACCAGATAGAAATTCAAGGTATATATCGCGCACCATTACAGGGTAGGGCTTGTTATTCATCACATATATTGAAAGGATAAGCATCTCAAGGGTTTCGTTGACCTTGCGGCTGTTGCTGTTGCCATATCCGCGATGGATGAGGGATGGATAGCCTTCGTCTATATATGATCTGTATCTGCGTTTTAGCCTGATAGCATTTCCGGGTAGTGTATGCCCGAATTCATGCTGCAAGTCGCTGATGACCTCTGAGAGGTTTTCCCAAATGCCGCCGGTACGTCCGCCCATGGTTCTGCGGCGGCCTATCATTTTGTTGCGCACCTCATGCAAGGCATTCAGGAACATGGCGTTCTGATGATATTCGCGCTGCCGCTCTATAGGAAGAGCATGGCCGTTGTCTAACTGATAATGTGAGAAATAGGTAACCGCTTCTTTGTCGATAACGAGATGCTTCCGGAAGTAGGTATGTTTTGCCTGGGCGGTGGGGTCGTATCCGAGTTTGTCTATTATTTTCTGCTGATATTTCGGCGGGATGCTGGCGTATTCGATAAGGGCCGGGCGGCCATTTCCACCGCGCTGGAGGCGGTTCATTTTGTTGCGGTGAATCAGCGCTTTATAATTAGGCTCTGTTAATATTCCGGAAGAGATCAGCCATCCGGCTTCCATGCAAAGTTTGTCGTTTCCAAAATACTCAAACATAGTTTTGTTTTTTATGATAATCTTAATACGGGATAATCAGGCGTACATCTCAATGTGTTTGTCATGCAATCAACGCCTTTTACGCCATCGTTGTCAATGGCAAGTGCGATGTAAACCGTTTTCGCTGAGCGCAGTTTAAAGAGGTCTCCATCTCTCAGGTCTTTAGCGAGACAAGGTATCGGGAGGTATATTTTATTTTTGTAGCTTAGCGGTTTCATTTGTTTCATTTAAAATTTTAGGTATGAAAATAAGGGTTCAGCTTTTAGAATATGAAACTCCTAAGGAGTTAGATCAACATATCGAGCAATTCGTGAGTTTTTGCAAATTGCTAAAGCTTCCTTACGCGAAAGTTGAGAACCGTCATTATGATGACACTTTTGTAATACCTTTGCCAATAGAACACCGTCTTTTACATTGGAAAATAAACGGCGTATTAGCTTTCTGCATGATAAACGATTATGTTTACGATTTTGTTGACGATGATTATCCGTCATTTTAGTTTGTGTTTTCATATCTCTAATTTTAGTTTGTTAATTAATTCTTTGATCATATCTTAAAAATTCACGTGAACTTTTCAGATTAGCATCTTATTCCTGCTCCAGGAAGCGTTCACGGAACTCTATTACCTCTATTAGTACCTTGCGTACATCCTCGTATGCTTTTCCTTCTTTTCTGTAATATGCCTGC
>VAPL010879861.1_pt1 | contig 10673 bp, 10 predicted proteins | sample 3395061 | NCBI WGS metagenome assembly VAPL01 (sample SAMN08290444, study PRJNA428436) | hydrothermal vent metagenome | isolation source: Deep-sea hydrothermal vent chimney 2 | place: Pacific Ocean: Juan De Fuca Ridge | depth 2182 m m
CGGAATGGGTGGAATAAAAATTGTCGAAACCGATGCCGAAATCGGCAAAATCCGCCCGGTGCTCAAGATCGGTACGGGCGATCAGTTCCTCGGGGCTGATGCCTTCATTCTGCGCCCGCAGCATAATGGGCGTGCCGTGGGCGTCATCGGCGCAAACATAAATACATTCCTGGCCTTGCATTTTCTGGAAACGCACCCATATATCGGTCTGGATATATTCCACCAGATGTCCCAGGTGGATAGAACCATTGGCGTAGGGTAATGCGCTGGTAACCAGAATATGGCGTTTGGATTCGGATTTTAGTTTGTTCATTCGGCTTTCACAGGTGCTTGTTATCCCGAGTGTTTCCCGGGACTGACGGGAGGCGATACCCTATCAGGAATGTCCGGATTGAGCCAGCCCGGATTCAGTTGTACTGCTGTTCAGATCGGGCTGGATCTGCGTTAGGGGGCGAAAATTGCGCCAATACCCGTTAAAATAACGGGCTGTTCCCAAAATGATGGCGCCGGCTAATATGTTGTGCGCCTGACAAATTATCATGTAGAATGCAGTTAATACTTTATTAATTTACTCGGATATTTTAAACCGGTATTTCTCAATGCGAACGGACGGACATATTTCGCGTCCGGGCTTTTAACCCCAAACTTTTAAAATCCAGGAGAAGCTAATGGCTGATGTTTCACAATCTCAGGTCGAAGACGCCATCAAGACATATATTGATCCCTATCTGGAAGGGGATCTGGTTGCAAACAAGGCAGTGAAAAATATTAATATTGACGCTGACAAGGTTACTGTGGATATCGAGCTGGGTTTCCCCGCCGACGGCTATAAGAAAACTCTGGCGACAAAACTAAAAGATAAGATCGAAGCGCTGGATGGCGTCACCGAGGCCGGTGTGAATGTTTCTCACAAGATCACCTCGCATGCGGTGCAGAAGGGCGTGAAGACCATTGACGGTGTCAAAAACATCATTGCCGTAGCTTCGGGCAAGGGTGGAGTGGGTAAGTCCACCACTTCGGTCAACCTGGCCCTGGCGTTGTCTGCCGAAGGCGCGACGGTGGGGATTCTGGACGCCGATATTTACGGTCCCAGCCAGCCGCGCATGCTCGGCGTGTCCCAGCAGCCGGAATCAGCCGATGGCAAATCCCTGGAACCGTTGAACAGCTACCATATTCAGTCCATGTCCATCGGTTATCTTATCGATGAAGAAACCCCGATGATCTGGCGCGGCCCGATGGTTACGCAGGCGCTGGAACAGTTGTTGAATGATACCAAATGGAAAGATCTGGACTATCTGATTGTCGATCTGCCACCGGGTACCGGTGATACCCAGCTAACCCTGGCGCAGAAAGTGCCGGTTACCGGCGCCGTAATTGTTACTACCCCTCAGGACATCGCCCTGCTTGATGCGCGCAAGGGTCTGAAGATGTTTGAAAAAGTAGAAGTGCCGGTATTGGGTATCATTGAAAATATGAGCATTCATATCTGTAGCGAATGTGGCCACGAAGAACACATTTTCGGTTCCGGCGGCGGTGGACGCATGGCCGAGCAGCACAATGTAGATCTGCTGGGTTCGCTGCCGCTGGACATTTCTATTCGTACCAGCACCGATGAAGGCAAGCCCTCTGTGGTCGCCGATCCTGAAGGCCGTATCGCCGAGATCTATCGAGATATCGCTCGCCGAGTGGCGGCCAAGTTGTCACTGAAGACCCGCGATTACAGCGCCAGCTTCCCGAATATCGTCATTCAGAACAACTAAAATAAATCATGGGGAACGGGACAGAATTTCTGTTCCCTGTTTCCCCGTGGCTTATCATTTACGCTGCCTGGTCAAGAGCGTCTGTCTCTGCTGTTCATCAAATCCGGCCTTTGCTAAAGAACGGATTTTTTTTCTTCTGATTTTCTTCCGGTTGTTTCCCCCTGGTGATTAACTGTCATTGTTGGCAAGGTTAATAACGCCCGGAGTTTTTGTAAGTCTTTGTAAGTTAAGCAAATAAATTCATAAAAACCGTCTCAAAAATAAAGTTTGTCCTGCCTGGGCCGATCCACTGTCTGTGCGATCCTTTAACTAACAGGCCTTTTATGCAACGTACCCTGCTCCTGGTTGATGACGAAGAAAATATTCGCCGTTCACTCGTGCGCGTTCTGCGCCGGGATGCTTATCATATTCTGCAGGCCGGTGGCGGCCAGGAAGGTCTCGCTGTTTTGCAGGAACATCCTGATGTGGGCGTGATTATTTCCGACCAACGTATGCCACAGATGACCGGCATTGAATTTCTCTCGCGGGTGCGTGAAGCCTGCCCCGATACGGTCCGCATTGTTCTCAGCGGCTATACGGATCTTAACACCGTGACGGATGCCATTAATGAAGGCGCCGTTTACAAGTTTCTTACCAAGCCCTGGGAAGATGATCTGCTGCGCGCCAATGTGGAAGAGGCGTTTCGTTACTACGAGCTTGGTTGGGAAAATGAGCGCCTGGCCAGTGAATTAAAAAACGCCAATGAAGAACTGGCGGCGGTTAATCAGGATCTGGAACAACGGGTCGAAGAAAAAACGCGCCAGGTATTGCTGAATACGCATTTTCTGAAAATATCTCAGGATGTGCTGGAGTATCTGCCTGCCGGTGTGTTGGGAATGGATAATGAAGGCACGATTGTACTGGCCAACCGTCAGGCTCATAACCTGCTGAACCACGACAAACAGGAACTGGTGGGGCAAACCGTGGCAGCGGCCTTGCCGCAGTCTTTGCGTGAACTGTTTCAGCTTGCGGTTGAAAAGCGGCAGGCCCATGCCCTGCGCGTGCAACTGGAGAACACGGCGGTTGATGTGCAATGTTGCTGTATGGGACAAAGTTCGCAGGCCGATGGCGTCATCATTGTACTGACAGCCGTGAGCTAAGCCTGGTCAGACAAACGGGCGCGCCGATTATCTGGAAACATGATATGAAAAATAAAAAACCGCTGGTCCTTGACGAGGCCGAAACGGGCATGATGCTGGCGCAGGAAGTCCTCGATGTAAACGGCTTTTGCCTGGTAGCGGCAGAGACGAGATTGACGGCTGCGATGCTGGGCAGTCTGCAACGGCGGGGCGTTAAAAACATTATGGTCTGGGAGGAACAGGATCTTAGCGACGAGGCAATTCAAGAATTGAACCGGGTGCAACGTGAAGCCTGCAGCCACGCTATTGAACAGCGTTTTCGTCAGTTGCAGGATGACGCCAATATGCAGCGTTTGAAGGAAATCCTGCTGGCCTACCGCCTGCAGGATCTGAACGGATGAGAGTGTGATTGAATGGTCTCGTTGAACATAAGCAACCTTGACCGAGAAGTGCGTGAACTGCCTTCTCTTTCTGTTGTCGTCAGCCAGTTGTTAAGCCTGTTGCAACGGGACGATGTGGCCATGAGCGAGTTGATGGAAGCGATAGGCAGGGATCAGGGCCTGGCGGCGCGCATTCTGCGTATCGCCAATTCGCCGTTTTATGGCCTCTCAAGCCATATTGCATCACTCAAAGATGCAGGAGCGATGCTGGGCGTACACACGCTTTACAACATTGTTACCGCCGCCGGGATTATGGGGCAATTTCCTCATACACAGGATAAAAATTTTGATCGCCTGTCCTTCTGGAAACATGCCATTGGGGTTGGCATCTGTGCCCAGGTACTGGCTCGTCACGGCGGACTGGATGCCGAAGTAGCCTTTACCTCAGGCTTGCTGCACGATATCGGCAAGCTGGTGATGGCGGCTTATTTTAAGGCGGATTTCAGTTATGTGCTGGCTTACCGTGATGAGCATGATTGTCTGCTGAAAGACGCGGAGCAGGCAGTGCTGGGTTTCGATCACACGGTAATCGGCGCCCGTGTCGCACGGCACTGGAAATTGCCCGAGCCGGTGATCAACGCCATTAAGCATCATCATACGCTTATGGATGTCGTCTCACCGCTGTCCGAACTGGTGCATGTGGCGGACATTCTCTGCCGGGCGCTGGATATTGGTCATGGTGGTGATGATCTAATCCCGGTTCTAAACATGGCTGCGATGAAAAGACTGGGGCTGGACTGGATCCTGCTTGCCGATTGTCTCGGCGAGATCGAAAACCTCAACAGCTTTTCTGACTTGCTGACTGCCTGATATGGTCAAAGACTTAAGAATAGACAGATGATCATGGCGAAGCATAATTCCGAAAAAATATCGCGCAATGTGTTGTTTGCGCTATTGCTCCTGGTTTTGATATTGCCCTTCCTGAGCGCAATTTATTTGCTCGATGCCCAGCTTGGGGCGCAGTCACAATTCATTGAACGGCAAAAAACGGGGATTGATTATATCCAGTCGCTGCGTAATGTTCTGGAGCATGTTCAACAGCATCGGGGCATGGGCCATGCCCTGCGCAACGGTGAACATGAGTTTGATGCACGTCTGTCTGAGCTTGACAGCGATCTCGATAAGGAAATACAGCAGCTGGAAAAGCGCTATAACCAGCTTGGAATCATACCGGACACAAACAGAAAAAGAATGATGTGGTATGAGCAGTGGTTGAACCTGCAGCAACATCAGCTGGCCATGACGGCGGAGGATAATTTTGATGCCCATAGCATACTCATCAGTGAATACCTGGGTTCTCTCCAGGATGTAGCCGATGCCTTCGGCCTGACGCTGGAGACTGATCTGGAAACGCGTTACCTGATGGATGCTGTTATTCAGCTGCCTGCACAGATTGAAAATATCGCCCGTATGCGCGGTCTGGGTACGGGGTTTGCCGCCCGTGCCCGGATTGACGCAAGAGAAAAAGAAAGACTTTTGTTCCTTGGCCAGCTTATCAGTGAGGAAATGGAAAGCCTGGATCGCAATATGGGCGTGTTGTTTCGCGAGGACCGAATGCTGGAATCCCGTATGCGGTCGATACTCGATCGAGGCATGGATAAAACCAGTTATTTTCTAATGATGAGTTACCGGGGGTTTATCGAATCTGATGCACCGACGATGTCTGCTGCACGCTATTTTGCAGCAGGTACGGATGCGCTCAAGCGTTTTTATTTTCTCTTTGATGGCATCTACAAGGAACTCAAGGACGTACTTGCCAGTCAGTTGAGGGATATCCGCAATAAACGGATTCTTCTCTGGCTGAGCAGCCTGCTGGCGATGGCCGCGACAGCGACGATTTATTACATGTTCCTGCGTCAGCAAAAAACAAGGCTGCGTTTGTGGCGGGAACTGCAGCAGGAAAAAGAACGTCTTGACCTGATTATGCGTGGCTCTCGGGATGGCATCTGGGACTGGGATTTCCGCCATGACCGAATCTATTTTTCATCACGCTGGAAGAGCATGCTTGGTTATGATGAGCATGAGATCGTGGATCATTTTACTTCGCTCCAGGAGTTGCTCCACCCGGACGATCTGGGGGAGGCGCTGGCAGCGTGGTATGAGTGCATGGATGGCGGACGAAATACCTTTGAAGTTGAGTACCGTGTGAAAACCAGGAAGGGGGGCTATTGCTGGATACAGGCTCGTGGTCTGGTATTACTGGATGAACAGGGTAATCCCGTACGCATGGCGGGTTCACACACGGATATTAGCAAACACAAGCAGGCCTTTGCGGAACTGGAAAGCATCAACAGCGAACTGGAGCAGTTTGCCTATGTCACCTCCCATGATCTCAAGGCGCCGTTGCGGGCTATCGCCAACCTGTCCCAGTGGATTGAGGAAGATCTGCAGGCCGTGATGACTGATGACATCCGTAAACAGATGGTGCTATTACGCAGCCGGGTGAAACGTATGGAAGCTCTGATTAACGGCATTCTGCAATATTCGCGTGCCGGTCGGGTTGATATGGAAATTGAAACCGTCGATGTCACCGAGTTATTGGCGGATATTCTGGACGGACTGGATTATCCGCCTGATTTCCATATCGAGATCCTTTCGCAGATGCCGGTGTTCGAGACCGCGCGGGTGCCATTCAGTCAGGTGTTCGCCAACCTGATCAGTAATGCTATCAAATATCACCAGGGTGAGAACGGACGGGTAGCGATTTCGATGCGGGAGCGGGGCGAATATTATGAGTTCAGCGTTGCCGATAACGGGCCGGGTATTGCGCCGGAGTATCATGAAAAAGTGTTTAAAATTTTTCAGACCCTGCAGGCGCGCGACAAGCTGGAAAGCACGGGTGTAGGCCTGACCCTGGTGAAAAAGATCGTTGAGGAGCTGGGCGGAGAAGTGACACTTGAATCAGCCGAAGGCGAAGGTGCCACTTTCCGTTTTACTGTATTGAAGCAGCCGGCTTCAGTGCTTGCCGACGAGGAGATGTCGCGGTCGGAAACCGCATAGATGACGGGCAGGGTTGCTTGAAGGAAAGAATAAATGGATAACAGTCGTTCAATTTTACTGGTTGATGATGACGAAGTAGACGTAATGAATATGCAGCGTGCTTTTGGAAAATACCGCCCCAGGCGTATTTTGCATGTAGCGGAAAATGGATTGCAGGCGCTGCACATGTTGCGTGGGAAAAAGCTGGCGCCGCAGGTGCAGATTATTGTCACCGATATCAATATGCCGAGAATGAACGGGATTGAATTTATTCGTGAATTACGCGCCGATCCGGATTTGCAAAATATGCTCGTGTTTGTCATGACGACTTCCAATAATGACGGGGATCGTCAGGCTGCCTATGGTCTGAATGTGGCCGGTTATATTCTCAAGCCGGTTGAACCGGACAAATTCATGGCATTGATGAAAATACTGGACAGCTACTGGTCACTGATTGAGTTGCCATAACCCAGCCGGCAATGAACGGTTAACAAGGTGAACGAAAATGGATGAGACTCTGAAAATACTGGTTGTCGATGATGATGAAGTGGATCGCATGACGGTGCTTCGGGCGCTGAAATCCGGCGAGCCGAACGCCCGGGTGGATGAAGTTGACAGTGCCACAGCGGCGGTTGAAGCCTTGCGCTGTGGTGCTTATGCCTGTGCCCTGCTGGATCACAGTTTGCCGGATGGTGATGGTTTGTCAGTATTAAACGATATTCGCAATTCGGGAATATCCACACCGGTGGTGATGCTGACCGGACAAAGCGATGAAAAATTGATCGTGGAACTGATGCGCGCGGGGGCTTCGGATTACCTGTCTAAAAATAGTCTCAACAGCGAAACCCTGTTGCATTGTGTGCATACCGCCATTCGCCTGCATCAGGCGAATGAGGAAAAACGCCGGGCTGAGGAGGCGCTGAAAAAAAGTCATACCCAGCTTCAGGAAGCACACCATAATTTGCAGCAAAGCCATGCACAACTGCTGCAGTCGGAGAAGCTGGCGTCCATTGGTCAACTGGCGGCAGGCGTGGCGCATGAAATCAATAATCCGGTGGGCTATGTTTATTCCAACCTGGGCACCTTACAGGAGTATACCGATGGTTTGTGCCGAATGCTGGAAAGTTATGAAAAGCTGGAATCACTGGTTGCGAATGATGAACCCGAGTTGCAGCGACTGAGGGAGCTGAAAACTGAACTGGATGTGGAGTATCTGAAGGATGATGTTCGCAACCTGGTGAGTGAATCGCGTGAGGGCATTGCCAGGGTCAAGGGTATTGTTCAGGACCTCAAGGATTTCTCTCATGTGGATGAAGCCGAATGGCAATGGGCTGATCTTCATCGAGGGCTGGACAGCACCCTGAATATCGTCAACAACGAAATCAAATACAAGGCCAACGTTATGCGGGAGTATTATAGCGAACTGCCGTCAATAGAGTGTCTGGCATCCCAGCTCAACCAGGTATTTATGAATCTGCTGGTTAACGCCGCCCACGCCATAAAGGAGCAGGGTACGATTACCATTCGTACAGGTATGCAGGGTGAGGACAAAGTGTGGGTGGAAATTAGCGATACCGGCAGCGGTATCAGTTCTGAAAATTTGAAAAAGATTTTTGATCCCTTCTTTACCACCAAAGGGGTGGGCAAAGGAACCGGGCTGGGCCTGTCACTATCCTATGGCATCATTAACAAGCATGGTGGCTTGATTGAAGTCGAGAGCGAGGTTGGCAGGGGATCCACGTTTAAAATATCGCTGCCGGTCTCGCAGTCGAATCAGGAGCAGGCAAAGGATTGAACATGAACGTCAAGATTAACGATAGCGGGAATAAGACTGACAACAGTGGTTTGACGCTGTTATTTGTCGATGATGAACGAAATATTCTGTCATCGTTGAAACGTTTGTTTCGGCCACTGGGATACCGGATTTTTACTGCGCAAAGTGGCCGGGAAGGGCTGGCGGTGATGGATAAACAAAACGTGGATCTGGTTATTTCCGATATGCGTATGCCGGAAATGGATGGCGCCGCCTTTCTGCAACAGGTGGCTGATCGCCGGCCCGATATCGTGCGTATTCTGTTAACCGGTTACTCTGATATTAGCTCGACCATTGCGGCGGTTAATTTGGGGCGTATTTACCGTTATGTCAGCAAACCCTGGGAAGACAATGATATTTTGCTTACGGTAAAACGGGCGCTGGAACAAAAGTGCCTGGAAAAGGAACGTCAACGTTTGCAGGCTCTGACTCGCAAACAAAATGCGCAACTGAAGGCTTTGAACGCCAGTCTTGAAGACAAGGTGAGAGCGCGCACCGGTGAGTTGCGGCAAACGGTCAGTTTTCTGGAGCTGGCACAGCAATCATTGAGTAAAAGTTATTGCACCACCGTTGAGGTGTTCTCAAATCTTGTCGAGATGCATGAGCATCACGGTCGGGGCTGGAACCGTCGAATTGCGCGTCAGGTATCGCAACTGGCGGAAGTTTCAGGTATGGATTCAGAGTCCGTGCGGGATCTTCACTATGCGGCGTTGCTGCGTAATATCGGCAAAATCAGTCTCAGCGATCAGCTGCTTCAAAAATCTCTCAGTACCATGAGTGATGCCGAGCACCGGCTTTTCATTCAGCACCCCGTGGTCGGCGCCGGCGTGTTGATGGCTCTGGAACCTCTGCAGGGTGCGGCTGAGTTGATTCACCATCAGCATGAAAATTTCGATGGTTCAGGTTTTCCCGATGGCCTGAAAGGCGAGGCGATACCCCTGGGCGCGCGGATGTTGAAAGTTGCCGGCGACTATCATGATCTTCAGCACGGCCTGTTGTTGAGTACACATCTTGAGCCGAACCAGGCGCGTGATTATCTTCTTGAGCAGCGGGGTAAGCGTTACGATCCGGATGTGGTGATATTTTTACAGAAGGTACTGGGCCGCCTGGCGGAAAGTCAGGACAGGATTGCCGAGCGTAGTGTCAAATCCAATGGCCTGCAAAGTGGTATGGTGCTGTCACGGGATCTGATGCTTAATGATGATATTCTGCTTTTGTCCCGGGGTCATCGTTTGAGCGAAGCCATTATTGAGCGTATTTACCACATGGAAGAATCGATTGACCGGGATCTCGAAATTTATGTGTTGATAGACAGGGAGGACTGATATGCATCGTCTCATGCTGGTTGATGATGAAGACAATATACTCAGGGCTTTGCAACGCGCGTTCAGAAGCCAGAAAGACTGGGAGATTGAAACTTACTGCGATCCGGAAGCGGCCTTACGGCGGGCGCAGACGGCAAATTTTGATCTGTTTCTGTCGGATTACCGCATGCCGGGAATGAATGGTGTGCGCTTTTTAACCGAGGTCAAAAACCTGCAACCGGAGGCTATGCGTCTTATTTTGAGCGGACATACCGATCTGCAGGCTCTGCTCAGTGCTATCAACCAGGCCGAGATCTACCGCTTTGTCACCAAACCCTGGAGCGATTATGAAATTATTATTGTTCTGCAGCAGGCCTTGAAATATCGGGATATGCTGCTGGAGAATCATTACCTGGCTAACCAGGTGCGTGAACAGCGGGAGAGGCTCCAGCAGCAGAAAAGCGTGCTGGATCGCCTGAAAGAGAAAAATCCTGAATTGTTTAATGTCAAACGGGCCAGTGACGGTTCTATTATTATTGATGAGGTATAAAAGGGGGTTGCGTGATTTAATTTAAATGACGCCGACCCCTTTTATTGGATAAAATGCGCGCCAGTTCAAACAGGAAGCGCAAATATGAGTATTAAATCCGACAACTGGATCCGGCGTATGGCCGAAAGCGAAGGCATGATCGAACCCTTCGAAGCCGGTCAGGTGCGGGAAAACGGCGGTGGTCGCATTGTTTCCTATGGCACCTCCAGTTATGGCTATGATGTACGTTGCGCGGATGAATTCAAGATTTTCACCAATATCAATTCCGCGATAGTGGATCCCAAAGACTTCGATCACCAGAGCTTTGTCGATTTCAAGGGTGATGTCTGTATTATCCCGCCCAACTCTTTCGCCCTGGCGCGCACGGTGGAATATTTCCGCATTCCTCGCAGCGTGTTGACCATCTGTCTGGGCAAATCCACCTATGCTCGCTGTGGCATTATTGTCAATGTCACACCGCTGGAGCCGGAATGGGAAGGCCATGTGACGCTGGAGTTTTCCAATACCACGCCGCTGCCGGCAAAAATTTATGCCAACGAAGGCGTGGCGCAGATGTTGTTCTTCGAGTCGGATGAAGTTTGTAATACCTCTTATAAAGATCGCGGCGGCAAATATCAGGGCCAGCAGGGTGTGACCTTACCCAAGGCCTGATTTCCTGACTTTATTCAGGCATGAGTCCCCCCCCCTGGACTTCGCGCTTCGCTCTACC
>VAPL010221871.1_pt1 | contig 10671 bp, 8 predicted proteins | sample 3395061 | NCBI WGS metagenome assembly VAPL01 (sample SAMN08290444, study PRJNA428436) | hydrothermal vent metagenome | isolation source: Deep-sea hydrothermal vent chimney 2 | place: Pacific Ocean: Juan De Fuca Ridge | depth 2182 m m
CACAATCTGCATCTTGATCGGGTTGCGCAGGTCGGGTTTATCGGTGCCATACCACAACGCAGCATCCCGATATGAAATCTGCGGCCACTCGGTATCCACTTTGCGCCCGCCGCCAAAGGCTTCAAAACAGCCCTGCATCACCGGCTGGATGGTGTCGAACACGTCCTGCTGGCTAACAAACGACATTTCCAGATCAAGCTGGTAAAAATCCGTTGGTGAACGATCAGCCCGCGGGTCTTCATCGCGGAAACACGGGGCGATCTGGAAGTATTTGTCGAAACCCGACACCATGATCAGCTGTTTGAATTGTTGCGGCGCTTGCGGCAGCGCGTAGAATTTGCCGGGGTGCAGGCGCGAGGGGATCAGAAAATCGCGCGCCCCTTCCGGACTGCTTGAGGTGATGATCGGCGTTTGATATTCCCGAAAATCCTTGTCCCACATCGCGCGGCGCAGATGTGCGACCACGTCCGAGCGCAGCTTCATATTGTGTTGCAACTTTTCACGGCGCAGATCGAGATAGCGGTATTTCAGCCGGGTTTCTTCCGGGTATTCCTGATCACCAAACACCATCAGCGGCAGTTCTTCGGCAGCCCCAAGAACCTCCAGATCACGCACAAAAACCTCAACCTCTCCGGTGGGAATTTTGCTGTTCACCAGTTCCGCATCGCGCGCCATGACATTGCCATCAATGCGGATGCACCATTCAGAACGCACCTTTTCCATGTCGGCAAACACCGGGCTGTCCGGGTCGCAAAGCACTTGGGTAATCCCGAAATGGTCGCGCAAATCGATGAACAATATGCCGCCGTGATCACGCACCCGATGCACCCAGCCCGACAGGCGAACCGTGTCGCCAACATTGGCTTTGTTCAATTCAACACAAGTATGGCTGCGATAGGCGTGCATGATCGGTCCCTTCGGGGGCAAAACTGTTCGCGCCGGTACACAACTTGGGGTGGGTAAAGTCAAGGCAGGATGGTAAATTGAACAGAGGCAAAGAGGCCACTGCATACTAAAATTTGCTTCTGCGGCACTAATCCCTGTGGTCTCAGGCAGCCACAGCTCTATTCTTCGTCCAAAAAACCGAGGCGAGCTAAAAAATGCTATTTACCCCAGCCCGACTATCGGCCGCAATATTTCTGGCCGGTTTCGCCGGGTCATTTTACTGGTTTTTTCACAGCTATTCTGCGGATCTGATGGCAACCTGGCCGCCTTATTTCTTTCAACTGGCCGGCGTGCTGGTGCTGGTGTTCCTGGCCTTAGGTTTCATGCTTGTACTAAAACGCAGCCCGAAAATTCAGAGCAGCGGTGATTGATGGCGCAACCCATACACAATAATACCAACGGGCCTGCCGCGCCAACGCCGGCATATATACAGGTCTTGTTTGTTACAGCTTTTGCAATCGCAGCCGTCATTCTGGCAAAACTGAAGCTGCAAACCGGTGTTTCGGATGACTTGCTGCCAGCTTGGATAGCCGCAGAGCTGTTTCGGGATCAGCAATGGCAGTATATCTACAGCAACGATGCCGGGCATTTCAGGATGACATCACCAGAGCAATGGGCACCCTATCTGAACGCGCACGGTTTCGACGCTCCGGTTTACCCCTATGTTTATCCACCGCTTTGGGCGGCATTGCTGGCGCCTGTTACGCAGATTATTGACTACAGCACCTTTGACTGGGTCATTGGCGCAATCAACCCGGTATTGATTGTTTTGATGCCCTATTTCGCCTGGCGGGCAGCGCCGATGGTGGCCATGCCGTTGCATATGGTTCTGGCACTGCTAGTGATCCTGACCAGCAGTATCGGAATTATCGCCCTTATCGGCAATCAGGCACAGATACTGACGGCTTTACTTACCATTCTGGCTGTCGAACGCTCCCGCAACGGTCACCCTATTACGGCTGGCACTGTTCTGGCCCTTGCCGCTGCGCTGAAAATCTATCCGGCCATATTTGCACTGCTGTTTCTTGCCACCCGACAGTTCCGTGCAGTTGCGGCCTTTATGGTTGCGGGCATTTCATTTGGAATTGCCTCACTTTTACTGGCAGGCTGGTCGCTGCACCTTGATTTTCTAAACCAAATAACCGCCATTTCCCGAACGGTAATGTTGATAAACCTGTCTATGGGTTTCGACGGGCTGCTGGGTCAGATATTTTTTCTGGATCAGGCAATACCGTTGACTGGAAAGAGCACTTTACTAATTCTCGAAAAGCCGGACTGGTGGGTCTGGTTCACGCGCCTCGCACTGCTTGCACTTATTATTGGTGTTACGGTTTGGGGGTGGCGAAACAAAGAACTGGCCCGTCAGCCTTTGTTCTGGCCGTTTTTGTTTGTCTGCTTTTCCCTGCTGGCACCTCTATCCTGGAGTTACTATTATCTCGCCCCGGTTGCGTTCGCCCCTTTGTTGCTGGCCTATTGGGGAACGCCCAGGGGAGTAGCATTTTTAGTTCTGATCAACTTTTCCGTTTCGCTGAATGTCCTCAAGCTTGTTGATTACTTTCCCGAATTTGCCCTGCCCCTGCAATTGTCGGGCACCCTTGGCATGGCAGCACTGGCGCTGGCATTTGGGCTGACCCTTGTCCATGCCAGCAAAACTTTAAGCAAGGTTTCTTAAACGGAAACTGATCCACCCTTGCACCTGCCTGCCCCGTGTCTATAACCCACGACAATTTGCACATCATTGGGGCGTTGCCATGCCAAAAAGAACCGACATTCAGTCGATCATGATTATAGGCGCGGGGCCTATTGTCATCGGGCAGGCGTGCGAATTTGATTACTCAGGCGCTCAGGCCTGCAAGGCGCTGCGCGAAGAAGGTTACCGGGTCATTTTGGTGAACTCCAACCCGGCCACCATCATGACCGATCCGGATATGGCGGATGCCACCTATATTGAGCCAATTACCCCAGAGATCGTCGCCAAGATTATCGAAAAGGAACGCCCTGATGCACTGTTGCCCACCATGGGCGGGCAAACGGGGTTGAACACGTCGCTGGCACTGGCGGACAATGGCACGCTGGAAAAATACGGCGTCGAGCTGATCGGCGCCAATCAGGCAGCGATTGAAATGGCCGAGGATCGCAAGCTGTTCCGCGAAGCAATGGATCGGATCGGCCTTGAAAACCCCCGGGCCTCAATCGCTGAAAACATGGATGAATGCTGGGCCGCTTTGGAAGACATCGGCCTGCCCGCCATCATCCGCCCGGCCTTTACACTTGGCGGTACCGGCGGCGGTGTGGCCTATAACCGCGATGATTTTGAGCATTTCTGCCGTACCGGGCTGGATGCGTCGCCTGTGACGCAAATCCTGATCGACGAGAGCCTGCTGGGCTGGAAAGAATTCGAAATGGAGGTAGTGCGCGACAAGGCCGACAACGCCATCATTGTCTGCGCCATCGAAAATATCGACCCCATGGGCGTGCATACCGGTGACAGCATTACCGTCGCTCCGGCGCTGACCCTGACCGACAAGGAATACCAGATCATGCGGAATGGCTCGATTGCCGTTTTGCGTGAAATCGGTGTGGAAACCGGCGGTTCCAACGTGCAATGGGCAATTAACCCGGATGACGGGCGGATGGTGGTGATTGAAATGAACCCGCGTGTGTCGCGTTCATCGGCGCTGGCGTCCAAGGCGACGGGTTTTCCGATTGCCAAAATCGCCGCCAAGCTGGCCGTTGGCTACACGCTGGATGAGCTGGACAACGACATCACCAAGGTAACACCCGCCAGCTTTGAGCCGACGATAGATTACGTCGTCACCAAAATCCCGCGTTTCGCGTTTGAAAAATTCCCCGGTGCAGAGCCCTTGCTGTCCACGGCGATGAAATCGGTTGGCGAAGCCATGGCGATTGGCCGCACCATCCATGAAAGCCTGCAAAAGGCGCTTGCCAGTATGGAAACCGGGCTGAGCGGGTTTGATGAGATCGAGATTGATGGCGCGCCCGACAAGGCCGCTGTCACCAAAGCCATTTCGCTGCAAACCCCTGACCGCATGCGCACGATTGCTCAGGCCATGCGCCACGGCTTGAGCGATGACGAAATCCACACCGCCACGATGTTTGACCCGTGGTTTCTGGCCCGTATCCGCGAGATTGTGGAAGCCGAAGACGTGGTACGCACGAACGGCCTGCCTGCCGATGAAAAGGGCCTGCGCAATTTGAAGATGATGGGCTTTACCGATGCCCGGCTCGCTGGCCTGACCGGCCATACCGAAACCGAAATCCGCGCCAAGCGCCTCGCGTTAAACGTCACCGCCGTTTTCAAACGCATCGACACCTGTGCGGCGGAATTTGAGGCGCAAACGCCATACATGTATTCCACGTACGAAAACCCGGTGATGGGTGATGTGGAATGTGAAGCCCGCCCGACGGACCGCAAGAAAATCGTCATTCTCGGCGGCGGTCCCAACCGCATCGGCCAGGGGATCGAATTCGATTACTGCTGTTGCCACGCCTGTTACGCCCTGACCGATGCCGGGTATGAAACTATCATGATCAACTGCAACCCGGAAACGGTTTCAACCGATTACGACACCTCGGACCGGCTGTATTTCGAACCGCTGACCTTTGAACACGTCATGGAAATCCTGCGGGTTGAGCAGGAAAACGGCACCCTGCACGGTGTCATCGTGCAATACGGCGGCCAGACGCCACTAAAGCTCGCCAAAGCGCTGGAACAGGCCGGTATCCCGATCTTGGGCACAACGCCAGACGCAATTGATCTGGCCGAAGACCGTGAGCGTTTTGCCGACCTTGTGCGCAAACTGGGCCTGAAACAGCCGGAAAATGGCATTGCCAGCACCGATGCCCAAGCCATTAATATCGCCGAACAAATCGGCTTTCCCCTGGTCATCCGCCCTTCCTATGTGCTGGGGGGCCGCGCCATGGAAATTGTGCGCGATATGGCTGGGCTGGAACGCTACATCGCCGAGGCTGTGGTGGTTTCCGGCGACAGCCCAGTGCTGCTTGACAGCTACCTGTCTGGCGCCATCGAATGCGATGTCGACGCCATATGCGACGGCAAAACCGTCCACGTCGCCGGCATCATGCAACACATCGAAGAAGCCGGCGTGCATTCCGGCGACAGCGCCTGTTCGCTTCCGCCCTACAGCCTGCCAAAAGACATCATTGACGAAATGCACAAACAAACCCACGCGCTCGCATTGGCCCTTGGTGTCGTCGGCCTGATGAATATCCAGTTCGCCATTAAAGACGGCGACATTTACCTGATCGAAGTCAACCCTCGCGCATCCCGCACCGTGCCGTTCGTGGCCAAAGCCACCGATTCAGCCATCGCCAGCATCGCAGCGCGCGTCATGGCAGGTGAGCCGCTGTCAAACTTTCCAAAACGCCCACCCTACCCCGCCGACGCGGCCAAGGGTGACCCGGAACCCATTGGTGATCCAATGCGTCTGGCCGATCCGAACATGCCGTGGTTTTCGGTGAAAGAAGCTGTGCTGCCGTTTGCCCGCTTCCCAGGTGTCGACACGATATTAGGCCCCGAAATGCGCTCTACCGGCGAAGTTATGGGATGGGACCGGTATTTTCACCGCGCGTTTTTAAAGGCGCAACTTGGCGCTGGCGTGGTACTGCCTACCGAAGGCAAAGCCTTTTTGTCGATAAAAGAAGCCGACAAGACCCCCGATCTGGTTGAAGCTGCCCAGACCCTGATTGATCTCGGCCTGACAATCGTCGCCACCAGCGGCACGGCGGCGTTTCTGGCTGAAAACGGCATTGAGTCCGAACTGGTCAACAAGGTCTATGAAGGCCGCCCGAACATCGTTGACGTGATGAAAGACGGCGAGATTGCACTGGTTATGAACACCACTGAAGGCGCGATGGCGGTTGAGGATAGCCGCAGTATGCGCAATGTCGCCCTGATGGATCGCATCCCATATTTTACGACGCTAGCGGCAAGCCACGCAGCAGCGCTGGCGATGAAAATGGGGCGCGAAGGTGAATTGGGGGTAAGGGCATTGCAAGGGTGAAATCATTCCGCCCCGGTGCTTACCCCCGCACCGCCCTAGAGCGACTTAAACGTCCAACCCGGATCTCTTTACCCAATTGCGCTATCGCCAAACGCCGCTTCGCCTTGACGTCCATCGTTGGCTGAACCGTACCGGGGGGCCACTCAATCTCATTGCGGCTGCTTCTGAAGGCCACAACGCCGTTATCGCCTGCCGGGCGCTCGGCCAGGAACGTGTCCATTGCTTCCTCAAGCTTACCCGCCAGTTTTGGCAACCCAGCTTCATTCGCACGATCTGAAAGATCCCAGATGACGTCAAACATCCAGTCGTTATTGTCCGGCATAGCGTATCCCCACGTTACTTTGCCTGAAGTGTCAAACATGGATAATGCAAAGGCCGCCAAGCGCACAGTGGTTCGGGTATAGCGCCGGAATTTGTGGCAGGCTTTCGCCTAAGGGGCTTGAAAGGGTTGGGAAATCCGGGAAAAGTTATCCACAGGGATGGATTATGGGAAGGGTTCCGCTACGACAAATTTACCGGGGCTTTGGGCTGAATGTTATTGCGACAGCAGGATTTAGCCCGGAACCGAGAACGTCAACGCAGCCCAAAGCGAACGCCAGGTCTCGTCCTTGGTCACGTTATCGGCCTCAACCGGCAACATTACGACTGCGTCCAGCAGGTATTCGTGCCCTGGCTGCACCGGGATCAGCGCTCGGCCTTCGGCATCCGTTTGCAGGGTGGAAACGACCACTTCGCCACTGGCGTTTTTTTCAAATACCTCAATCTGTGCATCCACCCTAGGCGCTCCTTCAAACAGCACAAGCACTGGAAAACCTTGGGTAATATCGTCCGTGTAGGGGTTAGCAAGGGCGACGAATTCGGTAAGTAGTCCAACTTCACGATCCGCCCCCTGCCCGTCACCAACTGTCATCAGCGATTTGACAAAGCGACGGTAGCTTTCACGAAAACCCGCATCCGGTAACCCACGCGCTGCATGGGCTTCCAATGTGCCGGTTAGCTTTTTATGCTCTACAAAGCCGACAAAATCTTCCCATTTTTTCCAGGTGATCCTGCTATCGGTTGTTTCATGTACCACCACCCACAGCCCGTCTTCCGGGGCAGCCATGTTCAGGGCCGGCCGGTCGCCGGTCCGGCCCACGACCTCGATCTCAGCTTCACCTTTAACAAGCTGAAAACGCTCAAATCTTTGCGGAAGAAAGCTAAAGGGCCCGCCGGAAAATTTTTGCCCGCCACGCAATGCCGCAACCAGGTTTTCGCCGCTTCCCACCTGATATTTTTCCGGAGATATCCAAAACTCATGGCCAAGGGCGGCTGACGTGCTAATGAACAACGACAGGATTATTATAGATAGGTGTTTCATGTTTGCGCGCGCTCCTGATGGGTACGGTTATAGACAGATGGCTAAACGCTGTCTGTCAAGCCTGTTGGCGCTGGCGCTGATCATAATGCTGTCATTTACCAACACTCTTTCAGCCCACGAAATCCGCCCTGCCATTGCTGATGTGACTGTGTCAGCGGAACAGGTAGACATTGAAATTCGCCTGACGCTGGAATCGCTGGTTGCGGGCTTGGATCTGTCAGAGTTGGAAGATACCAACGATTCTCCGTTAGCAGAAAAATATGATGTACTTAGGGCCTATAAGCCTGAAACCCTTGCCAGCGCGCTGCAAGAGCTATGGCCAGAAATCCGTAAGGGAATATTTGTAAATGTTGGTGATCAGGTATTTCCGCTTGAAATCAACGGTATAGATGTCCCCGAAGTGGGCGATGTTGAGCTTTCACGCGAAAGCACTTTGCGTATGTCCACCGCACTGCCCCCCGGTGACGGGGCGGTCACAATTGGTTGGCAAGCGGGGTATGGGGCTTTGGTGGTTCGCCAGGTTCTGGAAAGTGGTGACGGTTATTCCGGCTATCTGACCGGTGGAGAATTAAGCACACCCTTGCCGCGCAGTGGCAACGCCCGCGTGCCATGGCTGACCGCGTTTACGGATTACATCGGTATTGGCTTCGTACATATCGTACCCAAAGGCCTGGATCACATCTTGTTCGTACTGGGTCTGTTTTTCTTTTCGATGAAACTCCGCCCCCTATTATATCAGATTACCGCTTTCACGGCGGCACATACGGTTGCACTGGCGCTGGCGATTCTGGGCTATGTGCAAGTTCCCGCTGGCATAGTAGAGCCACTAATCGCCGCATCCATCGTTTATGTGGCGGTTGAAAACACGATAGTAAGAGAGCTAAAATCATGGCGAACGGCGGTGGTATTTGGCTTTGGGCTGCTGCACGGTCTGGGTTTTGCCGTAGTTTTAAACAACATCGGTCTTGATCCCGGGCGTTTTGCCACCGGGCTGATTGGATTTAACATTGGTGTGGAACTGGGCCAGCTTGCAGTAATCAGTGCGGCCTATCTGGCCGTTGGATACTGGTTTGGCCGCAAACCCTGGTATCGTAATGTCATCGCCATCCCGGCATCAATCGCCATCGCGATTGTTGGAGCATATTGGTTCGTCGAGCGGGTATTTCTCTAATATTATGGTCAGAACCCTAGACCGCCTCTTCTTCCAGGTTTAGTTTCATTGACAACAGAACCTCTTGAATTGCCAGGGTTTCCCGTAGCAGGCGTTTTGATTCATTGAGAGTAATAATTCCGTCTTCCATAGACTGGTTGTATTCCGCCATCAGCATCGCAAATCGTTGGCTAAGCGCAATCACGTCAGTGTTTACGGTGCCTTGTTTGGAATTTTTGTTGGCCTTATCATAGGAAAGTGTAATCCCCCCAAGTTCTGCCAGTGCCGATGTAACATGGGGATAGCCCGCAACCTTCTCTAGTGCCGCAACGGCATCTATCGGCATAAACCGATCCGCATGCTCCAGGGTGTCAGAATAATACCGGCCCAGGGTGGCTTTGGACTTGCCAGTAAGTTTGCAAGCAACCTCCAGACCGACACTTTTTACCAATGCTTCTGTATGACGTTTTAGATAATTATCATTGCCAGACATTACCAATTCTACCTCTTACCCGCTCCGAAGGGGAAATTGTCTACGTAATTCCCATTAACCCTCTGGAAGGTAAATGTCATTTAGAAAAAGTCTCATTGTTGAGACGATGTGAGTGGCCGATATTTTTTTGTCGGTAATAGTAGGGGGGTTGTCGGCTTGTCCGACGATTGTGTGGTTGGGAAACCGGTCATGCTCGGCCCGGTTGTTGCGCACTTGGTGTTTGGTCCGTTCCATCCCCAAGAGCTTCGGCTCAGGACCTTGTCAGTACGAGTGCCATCAACCGCCGCCCCCTGTTACCGCTTTTTCATGATCCCTTGAACAGCCGTAACTGATCGGGGTAGGTGCTTGGTATGGCTAAATTATATTTCCACTATTCCACCATGAATGCAGGCAAGTCGACGCTGCTATTGCAGGCATCGCACAACTATGTCGAACGCGGGATGAACACCTACCTGTTGACGGCCAAGCTGGATGATCGTGCTGGTTCAGGGCGAATTGAGTCGCGTATTGGCATTGGCAACGACGCCGATACGTTCACGCAGGGCAGTGACTTGTTCGCGATGATTTCTAAAAGGCTCGAGGCGGGTAAGATAGCGTGTGTTTTTATCGACGAATCCCAGTTTTTAAGCAAAGAACAGGTTTGGCAGCTGGCGCGAGCGGTCGATGATCTGGGCGTTCCGGTCATGTGTTACGGTTTGCGGGTGGATTTTCGGGGTGAGCTATTCCCGGGTTCTGCGGCCCTGCTCGCATTGGCGGACGAAATGCGAGAGGCCCGCACAATCTGTCATTGCGGTAAAAAAGCCACCATGGTTGTGCGGTGCGATGAAGACGGCAACGCCCTGCGCGACGGGGCGCAGGTGCAGATTGGCGGTAATGAAGCCTATGTTTCCCTGTGTCGGCGACACTGGCGCGAAGCGGTCGGCGACGTCTGAACCTTAGACTTTGTTGGGAGGCTCCTGCCCCTTATCCCAGGCAATCAGGTTATCCAGCGCCATCATTCCCATACCGGTCCGTACTTCCAGCGCTGACGTTCCCATATGCGGCAGCAGCGTGACGTTTGGCAGCTTGATCAGAGCCTCGGGTACGTGGGGCTCATTTTCGTAAACGTCCAGCCCCGCGCCAGCAATCTGACCCTGTTCCAGCGCTGCGATCAGGGCCGCTTCATCTATTACATCGCCGCGCGATATGTTCACAAACACAGCGTGACTTTGCATAGCCTGAAAAAATTCCGCTTTGATCAGGTGGTGCGTCGCCGGCGAGCCCGGAACCGCGATCATTACAATATCGGCCTGCTGCGCCACCGCTTGCATGCTGTCCAGTTGCCGCGCTTCAACCCCCGGATCAGCGACCTGTGAGCGGTTGAAGAACACCACACCCATACCAAAACCCAACTGACAACGCTTTGCTATCGCCTTACCGATCCGGCCCATACCAATGATACCGACGGTTTTACCGCTGACATGCAGGCCCAGTAGTTGGGTTGGCTCCCACCCGGCCCATTTCCCGGCGCGCAATATCGCTTCGCCTTCGCTGGCACGCCGCGCCGCCATCAGGATCAGCATCATACCAATATCTGCCGTGGCATCGGTGACGGCGCCGGGGGTATTGGAAACGGTGATCCCAGCCGCATTAGCGGCCACCACATCGATATGGTTCACACCAACGCCAAAATTGGCCA
>VAPL010186134.1_pt1 | contig 10668 bp, 6 predicted proteins | sample 3395061 | NCBI WGS metagenome assembly VAPL01 (sample SAMN08290444, study PRJNA428436) | hydrothermal vent metagenome | isolation source: Deep-sea hydrothermal vent chimney 2 | place: Pacific Ocean: Juan De Fuca Ridge | depth 2182 m m
AGGGAAGCGGAGTGGTCGTTGCGACCGGCGCACAAACCGAGATTGGTCGCATTAGCACACTGGTATCGGAAGTGGAGTCCGTAACCACTCCGCTGTTGCGCCAAATGGCCCAGTTTGGCCGTTGGCTTACACTGGCTATTCTGGGGATTGCTGTTATTACCTTTGCCTTTGGCGTACTGGTGCATGATTACGCCAGTGCGGATATGTTTCTTGCCGCAGTCAGTCTGGCAGTTGCAGCCATTCCCGAAGGATTGCCCGCCATAATGACCATTACGCTGGCGATTGGTGTGCAGCGCATGGCGCGGCGTAATGCCATTATTCGCAGGTTGCCTGCCGTTGAGACTCTGGGGGCGGTAGGCGTTATTTGTTCGGACAAAACCGGTACTTTAACCCGCAACGAAATGACCGTGCGTACGATTGCTACCGCAGTGAATTTATTCAAGCTTGGAGGTACGGGGTACGATCCCCACGGTGCGATCTCGCTGGCAGGCAGAGATGTTTTACCCGAGGAACGCCCCTTGCTGATGGGAGTGCTGCGTGCTGCCGTGCTCTGCAATGATGCCTCACTGGAACAGGAAAAGGGCGAATGGCGGGTGCATGGCGATCCGATGGAGGGGGCTTTACTCGTGTCCGGTTTAAAGGCCGGACTGGACAATGAAGCCGAAGCTAAACGCTACCCACGTACAGACCTTATCCCTTTTGAGTCAGAGCATCGTTTTATGGCAACGCTTCACCATAGCCATAGCGGTGATGCCTTTATCTTTTTAAAAGGCGCACCAGAGCGTGTACTGGAAATGTGTGTTCAGCAGAAAACGCTTGATGGTGAACAACCGCTGGATAAAAAATACTGGCTAAACCGTATTGAAGAAATGGCACAACAAGGTCAGCGGGTACTGGCGATTGCTTTCAAGTCGGTTAATCATAAAAACACAGAGTTAGCGTTCAGTGATGTAGAAAAGGATCTGACACTACTGGGTCTGTTTGGTCTGATTGACCCACCGCGTGAAGAAGCGGTGGAAGCGGTGCAGGTCTGTGGCAGAGCCGGTATTCGGGTGAAAATGATCACCGGTGATCATGGCGCTACCGCACTTGCTATTGCCCGACAACTAAAACTTGCCAATACCGACGATGTGCTCACCGGTCAGGAGCTTGAGTTAATGAGTGAAGCAGAGTTACGTCAACGGGTGCTGAATGTTGATGTGTATGCGCGCGTTAATCCTGAGCATAAGCTGCTTTTAGTCAAATTATTGCAGGAGCAGGGGCGGGTAGTGGCGATGACTGGTGATGGCGTCAACGATGCACCGGCTCTGAAACGAGCTGATGTGGGTACTGCCATGGGGCACAACGGCACGGAAGCGGCCAAGGAAGCGGCCGAAATGGTACTGGCCGATGATAATTTTGCATCCATCACCTATGCAGTAGAAGAAGGTCGCACGGTCTATGATAACCTTAAAAAGGCCATCCTTTTTATTCTTCCTACTAATGGTGGCCAGGCATTGATTATTCTTGCCGCTATTGCATTCGGTTTTCAGCAACTGCCACTAACACCGGTACAGATACTTTGGGTGAACATGGTAACAGCGGTGACACTTGCACTGTCGTTGGCATTTGAGCCGCCCGAACAGAATGTGATGCGGCGTCCTCCGCGTGATACCGCTGAACCGATACTTACCTACCATCTTGTCTGGCGTGTTGCATTTGTTTCCGTTATTTTGATGGGGGGAACGTTCGGTTTTTTCTTTTGGGAAATGCAACAAGGTGCCAGTATCGAACATGCACGTACCGTTGCTGTAAATACACTGGTGATGTTTGAAATATTTTATTTATTCAATTCGCGTTATATTGCCGACTCGATATTTAACCGCAGTGGTTTTACTGGTAACCGTTACGTACTTATCGCCATTGCTGTGCTCGTTATATTGCAGTTAGGTTTTACTTACCTTGCGCCCATGCAATCCTTGTTTGGAACCACGGCAATCGACTTCAGTATATGGTTACGTATTATTTTGATTACTTCTTCTGTTTTATTCCTGGTTGAGCTGGAGAAGTATGTTGTGCGCAACATAGAACGAAACAGGCAGTAAAAGATAACCTGACTAGATGAGGTGTTTAGCTATGAGTACTACAACAGAATTACAACAGACTATTAATGACATGGTTGATGATACACGTGGCATTCTGGCAGCCGATGAAAGCGCCCCGACCATTGCAAAACGTTTTGCTGCAATCAAGGTAGAGTCGACGGAGGAAAACCGTTGCCATTACAGAAGCGTATTACTGAGCACGCCGGATCTTGGTAAATATATATCGGCAGTGATTCTGTTTGAAGAAACGCTGCGACAAAAATTCAGTGATGGAACACCACTGGCTGATTTAGCATGGCAACAAGGTATTGTTCCCGGTATTAAAGTCGATAAAGGTAAAGGACCTTTGCCCGGTTCGCCTGGTGATTTAATTACCTATGGTCTGGATGGTTTGGCAGAAAGACTGCAACAATACAAAGCACAAGGTGCGCGCTTTGCTAAGTGGCGTGAGGTGTATGCTATTACCGACACAAATCCTGCATGTTTGGGGCTGCATGCCAATGCAGAAATGCTTGCGCGTTATGCGGCTGTTTGTCAGGAGTCAGGCATTGTTCCCATTGTTGAGCCCGAGGTACTTATGGATGGCAATCACGATATAGATCGCTGTGCAAAAGTAACCGAAAATGTGTTGCATTCCGTTTTTCATGCTTTGCACAAGCACCATGTTGTTCTGGAGCATATGATACTCAAGCCAAATATGGTCGTGCCGGGTATAGACTTACGTACCGCAGACCCGGAAGAAGTTGCCAGCGAAACACTCAAAGTTCTTCGTCGAACAGTGCCTGCAGCGGTTCCCAGCATTAACTTTCTATCCGGGGGGCAAGGCCCGGAAGAAGCAACACGTAATCTTAATGCCATTAACCTGCAAAGAGGCAATGCCCCGTGGCAACTTAGCATCTCCTATGGGCGTGCATTACAGCAACCTGCTTTACAGGCATGGCTAGGCAAAGCAGAAAATGATGCAAGCGCTCAACAGGCACTGTTGAATCGCGCAAGACTCAATAGTCTGGCAAGGCAGGGCAAATATAAAGGTGAATAAAGAATTTACAGTTAAGGTAATACGTTCAAATGAGAACAGGACTTAGCTATGGCGTTTAATGTTCAATTCTTTGGTGCCGCCGGTGAGGTCACGGGTTCCTGCCATCTGGTGACGGTTGGCAATCAGCGGATCCTGCTTGATTGTGGCTTGATTCAGGGCGGACACCAGGACGAGGAACGCAACCGGGAGCCGTTTCCTTTTGACCCGAAAAGCATTGATGCGGTCGTGTTAAGTCATGCCCACATTGATCATTCAGGGCGGTTGCCACTGTTGGTCAAGGCTGGTTTTCGTGGCCCCATTTACACCCATCGGGCATGCCGGGATCTATGCCGAATCATGTTAAAAGATGCGGGGTTTCTGAGTGAAAAGGATGCGGAATGGGAAAATCGGAAACGAGAACGCAAAGGCCTGAAGCTGGTAGAACCACTGTTTACTGTGGAAGATGCAAGGCTCGCTATGCAGCAGTTTAAAGGAATGATCTATGCAAAGAAGCAGCGAATTCTGCCTGGTGTGAGCCTGCGCCTGTCGGATGCCGGACATATTCTGGGTTCGTCCATTGTGGAACTGTGGCTTAATCATGCTGGCGAATCGCAGAAGCTGGTATTCAGTGGTGATCTGGGTCGATCCGGTATGCCGGTTCTTGAAGATCCTGCTTTGATCAAGCAGGCTGATCTGGTGATGATGGAAAGCACCTACGGTGATCGTTTGCATCGAACATGGGAAGACACCCGGCGCGAAATCCACGAAGTACTTAGCCTTGCCACGGGTGGCCGGGGCAATATTCTAATGCCAGCCTTTGCGGTTGGACGCACTCAGGAAATCCTTTATTTGTTTGCAAAGCACTATAAAGAGTGGGAGCTGGATCGCTGGCATATCTTTCTGGACAGCCCGATGGCGATTGAGGCCACCCAGGTTTTTACCCGACACAGCGACCTGTTCGATGCGGACACCGCCGAACTATGGCGGCAGCATAGTAAAAATACGCTACTGCCAAACCTGCATATTTCACGCACTGCCAACCAGTCCATGGCAATCAACCGTGTCCATAGTGGCGCTATTATTATCGCAGGCAGTGGCATGTGTACCGGTGGGCGTATCAAGCATCATCTTAAACACAATATCTGGCGCAAGGAATGCCAGCTTGTGATTACCGGTTTTCAGGCGAAGGGTACATTGGGTCGTGCACTGGTTGATGGCGCACAGCATATTCGTTTGTGGGGTGAAACGGTGCGGGTCGCATCCAGCGTGCACACCATTGGTGGTTTGTCTGCTCATGCTGATCAAACTGCATTGACGAACTGGTATTCCAACTTTGAGGGTAAGCCCCCTGTGGTTCTGGTGCATGGGGAAGAACAGGCGATTGCCAGCTTGTCCAACTGTTTGCAGCAACAACTCTCTGCGCCAGTACATGCAGCACGTCCGGGTGAGGTACTGGAGCTGAGTAAATCAAGTATAAGAGTGGTGGCTGGAAAATAACATAAAAGATTTAATCCATAGCTGGAACACGGACTAAAGAATAAAACACCTGAGCACAGTTTTTAAACCATATTTTATTTAACTCTTGGCATGTTATTTTGCTTAAGAAGTAGCCAGGTTATTTTGTAAAACAATGAGCAGCGTGGTTACAGCGGTAAGCCTGTATTTTAAACGTAATAATTAGTGCTATATTGTTTATACATTATTATTTTATGGCGTTATGAAATGAAAAGCAGTTTATTAATTTTCTTTTTACTATTACCAACCACATTTGGTTATGCACAAATTTATCAGTGCAAGGATGAGTCGGGCAAAACCATTTTTAAAGACAGTGAATGTGGTAATGATGCGGGTATTATTCGGGCAAGGGGAACGGATGATGATCTTTCTGTTTCTGAAGATGGCACGGTGGTGGATAAAGTACCGCAAAATAAATTTATTAGTGATAACAAGCCAGGTAAGTTAATTTTTTCAGATACTAGTCCGTTGTCATCACCGTATACGATTAAAGTGAATGAGGTCAGGCTAATTACTGAAACAAAGGATACGCTGGTTGTTGATGTGATTTATACCTATGAACATGATATTCCCGCGAATGAAGTCAAGATTTATGTTATTCCGAATCATGGTTACTGGAGTGCTAACCCGATACAGGTATCGAAAGGGCATCATGTTGGTCGGGCTTCGATTGGCTTAAGCAGCAGAAATATGAATAAAAATAGAGTAACCCGTTCTTTTACCAATACTATCACTATTCGTTTTGGGCATTATGCACCTGAAAAATACAAAGGTATTATCTGGTCTGAAACGGTCAGGTACGAGAAAAACTGGAAGTTAAAGTTAAAGTGAAAATACCTGCTTTACCTGGCCATACGAAATCGATCGATTCGTTCCCTGGAACCGGGATGGGTTGAAAAGTAATCCAGTAATTCCTTATCTGGTTTTTTATCGTTTATTTTATTTTGTTTAACGGCCAGGTTAATACACTGGATCTGTGCATTTGGCTTTCTGGATTCCTTGAGGCAGTTGCGGTATTCATCTGAAAAACTGGCCTGAAGTTTTTCCATCATGTTTGCAAAATGCTCAGGGTCAATATTATATTTTTGCATATAGTTTAATACGTAACTGTCGGCTTCGGTTTCCATGCCTTGTGAAAAGCCGGATTTAACCAGCATAAAAGGGATAGCCGTTATAATGGTGCTGCTGGTGGAAACGTCACCGGTAATGGCAATAATAAAAATGGCCAGCCCCGACTGTTGAATGGTTGCGCGCAGACTATGGTGGTTTTTTAAATGACCTATTTCATGCAACATGATAGCGGCAATGTCCAGATTGTCGTCAGTCAGGTTGATAAGTTCATCGGTGAACACGATACTGCCATCGGGTAAAGCAAAGGCATTGGCACCGATGGAACCGCCACTTCTAAAAACAAGTTTGTAATAGTGACTGCCGTCAATTTTTGTTTTTAAGTCATTAAATAGTTGTTGTAACTCAGTTTGTTTTTTGCTTGATAATTGAGTTTCGGAAAACCATTGCTCGTCCATAATGTCGAGCACCCCTTGCCCCATATATTGAGAGGCTTCTTCAGGTAAGCGTTCAGCAATTTCCTTGCTTACATAAGGGATGCCATATTGAATAAACAACCAGCCAAAAACAATAACGCTTATTACGGTAAAGAGTACAAAGGATTTAGCGCTTTCCAGTTTATGAATAAGTCCCTGAAATACACTGGTAGCGAAGCTGCGGACTATTTTATCGATTGCGTCATTGTCGCTGGTTTCAAACTGTGAGCCATCAGGAAAAGTCAGGTAACGGGGGGTGTTACCAATACGTGAAGAAATTTCGACTGAATTGAATGGTGTTTCAGTGACATCGATGTCAGCAAAGCCAATCAAGCCGTTATGCTTGCAATACAGCAGGGCATCTTTTTTCTCAGATGTCCTGCCATCGTAGTAAATACCTTTAATCATAAGAATCGTTTTTAATTTTCAGCCTAAAAACCAAGATCCATATCAAACATTTCGCCTATTTCTTCACCCATTGCAGACTGGTATTGTTCCTGGGTTGCAACAAACTGGCTCAGATTGCCTGCCACATCAAGCGAAGTGACTGATGTTCTGTACCTTGCGGTGCGAATTTTTGCCCAGGGCATTAACAACCCCAGTGTAAGCATAATTGCCAGCGTGTTGGTGACATACAGGTACAGCATATAGCCTGTTTTTAGCTCGGACCTTACTTTATGGCCACCAATATCCAGGTTACCAAAAATTAAATTGGTACGCTTGGTCTGGAAGTAGGCGAATAGCCATAAATAGGCCGGCAGAACAAGCAAGAATATGACAACTGGCATGGCTGCGGAACCGGTATCAGTATCCGACATAATAGTTTTCATCAGGACAACAATAACTGCACCAATAACGCCAAAAATAAGAATGGATAACAGGTAGGCCTTTATATACATACCGTAATAGTTTTTCATTGTTGCCGAAAAAGAAAAGTCGGCATCGCCGTATTTTGCATGTACCACTTTAAATCGTGTAACGATGTATTCCCACCAGGGAACCATTAATATAATACCGAGTAGTAGTACTGCGATTATAATACCCAGCATGGTACTGGTTTCGGTATCGGCAGATTGTAATTGTTCAAGCTGGCTGGCTAGAAGTAAATAAGCTCCTATAAAAAAAACTGGAATAAAAAATACTTTATAAGCCCGTGCAAATTTTTTGTCGAAATTAAAACGTACATTGCGATACATTGAATTTCTTAAACGGAAGGCCATCGACATCACCACAAAAGCCGGTACCAATAACAGGATAAAAAGAAAAATAGCGCCCGCAACAATTGGGTTGGCCATGGAAGCAAAGTAGTAAATCATAAACAGGATAAAAGCGATAATCCGGCCTTTAAGGATTTGCGTTGGCTTTGCGGTGTAACGAAAGGAGGCACCGTCGAGCAATGTGTTGCCATAAAAATACTGGTTGGTTCTTACTTTGGCCCAGGCAGAATAAATACCCAGGGTTAAAATAGTGAGTGCAACGTTTACTATCCAGATTGAAAAGTATTCGAGTGCTTTGCCGGTAAATTCAAAAGGTTGGTTGTTTATGTTTGTTCCGCTTTCTGTATGGATGCTTTCCATAATACTTCCTTTGTCCTATTTTTCTTTTTGTTTGAAACTTCCTAAAATTGAAGTTTATTGTTATTTTTTGTGGGGGAATGAAAAGAATAAGTGTGGAGCAGACTAAAGTCCACGATTATTCTATATTGCACTTTTATGGTGCAAAAAACATTAAAAATTCAGACTATTTTGTGAACTAACCTAGAAAAGCTTTTAAATACTACCTCTATCTTATTAAAAATTATAGACTTTTACCTTGTAATTTAGGCTGATTTTTGCCAAAGTTAGCAATAGGGTCAGTTATAATGAAAGTGGGTGTAATGATGTTAAGGTTTACACAAGGTCGGTTATTAGCGTATTTATGCGGCTTTTGGGCTGCTATTGTACTGTCTGGTATGGCGGCATCGGTGCATGCGGCTTCAAAATATGCAGCAGAAGTAAAAAGCATTCGTATGTGGCCGGCACCTGATAACACGCGCCTGGTTTTTGACTTAAGCGCACCGGTTAACCATTCCCTGTTTAGCTTGAAATCACCCAATCGGCTGGTTATTGATCTCAGTCACGCACGGATGCGAGGTAGCTCTTCTCATCTGAATTTTGCCAAAGGCTTTGTTAAAGATATCCGTTATGCTTCGCGTAACCGCAATGACTTGCGTATTGTTCTGGATTTACGCTCGAATGTTCGACCTAAAAGCTTTTTGTTAAAGCCTAACCGTGAATACGGTCATCGGTTAGTGATTGACCTTGTTGGCAAGCAAACAGTTAAAAAAGCCAAACCTGCAAATAAGTTAAAATATAAAAATCGCCAACGTGACATTATTATCGCAATTGATGCGGGGCATGGGGGTGAAGATCCTGGCGCAATTGGTCGCCGTGGTACACGTGAAAAGACCGTGGTAATGGCCATAGCCAAACGCCTGGAAAAATTAGTAAAACGTGAACGTGGTATGCGCCCGGTTATGATCCGCACGGGTGACTACTACGTAAGCCTGAAAAACCGGGTCAAGATAGCGCGTCGTAAGCAGGCGGATATTTTTATTTCCATTCATGCCGATGCATTTAGAAATACAAAAGCAAAAGGCACCTCCGTTTTTGTCGTTTCTGATCGGGGTGCCAGTAGTGAAGCGGCGCGTTTTCTGGCTGAAAAAGAAAACCAGTCCGATATGATCGGTGGTATTGATTTCGAAGAAATTGATGACGATTTATTAAAACTGGTGCTGGTTGATATGGTAAAAAATTCCACTATGGAAACCAGCCACCAGGTTGCAAACCATGTATTGGGCAATTTGAGCAAAGTTGCCCATCTGCATAAAAAGACGGTTGAGCAAGCGGGCTTTAAAGTTTTAAAAGCACCGGACATTCCATCTATACTGGTTGAAACGGCTTTTATATCGAACCCGGCTGAAGAACGTAAACTGCGCAGTGGCAAGCATCAGCAACGTATTGCCGTGGCTATTTTAAAAGGTGTGCGGAATTACTTTCATGCCAACCCACCACCGGGCAGTTTGCTGGCGCTCGGGAATATAAATAGGGACACCAAACACCGTGTTACACGGGGTGAAACATTGTCCGCCATTGCCAATCGTTATCGTGTGAGTGTTGCAACGATCCGCAGCGTGAATAAATTAGCCAATGATCGTATTCGTGTAGGTTCGGTTTTACGTATTCCTTACCGTAGCTAAAAAATTTAACCGAAGAAGTTAAACAACATTTTTTAATGTTTTTCGTGTACCCAGGGTACTTCGTGGGGCAGGCTCTTCTTTGTGGTTAAAAAAATATGATAAGCTGCTCATATGAACACCGCTGAACTTACACGCTCTCCTATTCGACAACTTCCTGTTCAACTTGCAAACCAGATTGCGGCCGGTGAAGTGGTTGAACGCCCAGCGTCTATCGTTAAAGAACTTATCGAAAACTCAATGGATGCAGGTGCATCGTATATTGAAGTTGATATTCAAAAGGGTGGTTTGCAACTGATTAAAATCCGTGATGATGGTCACGGCATTCCAGAACAGGAAATGACACTCGCAGTACAGGCGCATTGCACCAGTAAAATATCCAGCTTTGATGATTTAACGGCAATTGAAAGTATGGGGTTTCGGGGTGAAGCACTTGCCAGTATCGTTTCTATCAGTCGCTTTGAAATAATATCGCGTACCGAGTCACAACAGATGGCCTGGCGCTGGTCTAATAGCAGTACTGATAGTACGCTCAGCTATCAATTTGAACCCGCTTCTCATCCGGTTGGCAGCAGCATTATTGTTCGTGATATTTTTTATAATACCATGGCAAGGCGCAAGTTTTTACGTAGTGAACGTACCGAGTTCAGGCATATAGAAGATGTGGTTAAACGTATTGCCTTAAGCCGTTTCGATATTGAATTTGTATTAAAGCATAACCAGCGAGTGGTGCATCGATTACCTCAGGCACTCACTGCCGATTTAAAAACAAAGCGGATTGAAAAGTTACTCGACAAGCAATTTGTTCAACAGGCTTTGCTGGTTTCATATCAGGCTTCGCAATTGAGCATGACAGGCTGGTTGAGCAATGCAGGTTATTCTCGCGGCCAGACCGATATGCAATATTTTTATGTCAATGGCCGGATAGTAAAAGATAAAGTGATTAGCCATGCATTGCGGCAGGTATATCAGGCCGTATTACCGCCGGGGCGTTTCCCTGCCTATGTTTTAAATTTACAACTGGATCCACAGCAAGTGGATGTAAATGTTCACCCGACAAAACATGAAGTGCGCTTTCGGCAAATACGATTAGTACATGACTTTGTTAACCACGTTATACAGGACGCATTAAATAAAACACAAAGTAATCATTCGGATGTGGATGATACTTTTGTTTTTGATAGAGAAGAACAAACTGTTACTGAATACAAAGCCAGTAAACATACTATGAATGAACCATCTTCAGGCTATAGCGGTGCAGCATATGGTGGC
>VAPL010557287.1_pt1 | contig 10668 bp, 6 predicted proteins | sample 3395061 | NCBI WGS metagenome assembly VAPL01 (sample SAMN08290444, study PRJNA428436) | hydrothermal vent metagenome | isolation source: Deep-sea hydrothermal vent chimney 2 | place: Pacific Ocean: Juan De Fuca Ridge | depth 2182 m m
ATTTTGATTTTGATTTTGAAAACTAGTATGCATTATCTTTTGCTCGGGAATATATTTGGAAAGCGAATAAAAAGAGAAAACAAGCAATGCAATACTGACAATCAATAAATCACTAATAAGGAAATCGTAATGGCTTCGATTTATAATTGATGACAATACCAGATATACAATAACTATCAGCGAAACAGATATCAGGCGTTTGTATTTTCTATGGTGCAGGTCAGTTTCATATGGCCTTAGAAAATTGAGCATAAAGAAAGATTGCCTCAATTTAATGCCTTTGAATGTTGAATAATACAAAACAAGAAACACGAAAAGCAAGAGTAACAAATAGCAAATAAAAAGTATAAAAGTGGAAATCATAGACAATGTAAATGGAGCATAATATGTCTCTGAATTGATAAATGTGACTATATAATGGTCTGACAAATAATTCATTGGTCTAAAGTATATTATCTGATTTTTTCCGTTATAGCTAACCACATTGAGGTAGTCAGTTTGAGAATCCATAGCATGTCTAAAGGCATCTTTAGTTTCATCTATAAAATTTTCATTCATGTTTTTAGTAATATCTGAATGAAATAAGGTATTACCTTTCTTATCTATAATACAGAAACCATATCCTTCTTCGAGAATATTCCCCATTACAGAGGCCAACTTTGTGCTTATTGCAGTAATGGGTAATACAGAACCTCCGCTTTTTTTTCCAACGCCAACTTCATACGAACCATCTGTTACAGACTTAATTGACTCTATGGCTATTTCATGTATTTTACCTGATGTATCCTTAAACATACTTGGCTTGCCATCCATAATGTCTGTCAAATATTTTCTATGACCTAAATCCTGAGCATATCCCGGCTCGTGAAAAGCAGATAGAAGTACCATGATTCGAAATTTTTCGTCACACCAAAATGCTGCTTTCAAATGTTTAAAATCTATTGAATCATTTGTAATCACATCCTCAAAAACCTGATATCCGCTCACTTCATATCGATTATTATCTTTTTGCGGTACATTCTTAAATAATGAAACACGACTATCTTTTGGTGAGGAAAGGAGATTGTCTTTTGGTAAGGAAAAAGTACTATTTCTTAAAATCGAATTGTTAATTACATTGGGGAATCTTATATTCAATTTATCAATTTGATTTACTATCATATGCATCTCCTGGCGGAAATTGTATTCTATTTTAATACTTTTAGATTTCAACTTTTCATGAAGCTTTGTCTTTTCTCTTCCAAAAAAAGCTAGCGAAGTATATAGGAAAATCATAAATACAGCAGGCCCTACCAGCACAGAAATTACATTAAACATCACATCCCTGATATACAATCGCTCCTCCTGACTCATTATTTTCAATTTCAACAAAGGCATTGCCAATATGATGAGAGTCAGGGCTATGGAAAGTATAAAAATCGTAAACGGAGATACGCTGCGCTTTTGCTGTTCAAAAGTTGATTTTAAAATCAAGCCACTTATGTAAATTTCCTGATCAATGTCGATCTCTTGATTAAAAGAAATATACTCACTGTCATTGATAGAGAGTTCGTCTTTTGCCCTCACCTGAGATTTTTCGTAAAAAGCAGAATCCCTAATTCCTATGGGCTCATTGGCATAAAGCACCTTTTTAAGGCTCGCCACACTTTCATTACCTTTAATATTACCAGTGATAATTATTTGATCAAAAACATCTTTTCGATGGAAGAGAGGGTTGTTGAAAAATACTTGATAAGAAGTGAAATAGTAATTGTAACTATTTTGGGTACTGTTAAATACTATAAAATATAATCCATCATGCCCATAATTTATTCTATACCCACTATTTTGCATCAAACGAATATTAGAAAATTGGTTGTCTGTCAGCGTATCGAGTTTTTTATTTACTTCCTCATTATTAATTGTATTACTTTTTATGATGGCGTTGTCTAAGAAACTGTTTTCCAGGAATTTGATGTTTTTCACTACTTGTTGCAGCACTCTGAAATTATTGGAAACTATAGCTTTCTCCTTGCCTTTGACATGCACCAGAAAGTAAATACTGAATGCCACTCCGATAACAATAACTGTACTTAATACGACCCAGTTTTTATTCGAAAAATTCAATTTCATGGTTTCTATTAGTTAGGAATAGTGATAATTGAAGTCGGTAAAGATCAAGATGCATTGAATTAATAAGTCATATTATTTCCATTTATAACATGGCTTACTAATATTTTACCTTTATGGGTTTTAACACAAATAGTATCCCAATCTCCATACAAGAGATTATTATGGTTATAATGAAAGTATAAAATAAAATTAAAGTATAATATTGCGATTTAATATCACATTAACAATTGTATGAGATGATATTATGTGAGATGAATTAGGGCGAGCATAATTGTAGACTATTTTTTAAGCGGATGTAGTTTTAATATTAACTTCAAATATCAAATTCTACATAAAAGGAACTTTAAAGCCTACTCGTGATGACTTGAAATATAATGACAAGGGTTTTATTTTGCTGTAGGATTATTTCCAATAGAAATCATATTTACAAATATTCGGAATGCTCCAGGTATGCCAGCAGGGAGCTCGCGAAACCAAGAGTAACCTGAATAGATGAAATGACCTCTACCATACTTGGCAACAAGTAATCCGCCTTCCAACGATTCTTCACCCGGATCGTGGCTGGATAAGACCACCTCATAATCGGCAGACCAACTTCCTGGAAAATATAGTCCTCTTTCCTGAACCCAACCCTCAAAATCTTTTTCAGAAATTTTATTTGGAAAATTCATTAGTGGGTGACTTTTATTTACTATTGTCACGGGCGCTTCTTCAACAGTTATTCTATCTCTGGAAAGTTGCATTGGGTATGGTGCGAAATTTTCAGTTACCAGTCTATGGCTGGTGTTGTATTGCAAAATCAATGTCCCTCCTCTATGGGCAAATTGTATTAATTTGTCCATATCAAACTTTAGTCGATCTACAGTATTGAGGGCTCTCACCCCCAAAATGATGACATCAAAATCATCCAATATTTTGTCGCTAAATTCTATATCATTTATAATAAATACCTCATAACCAATTTGTTTTAAGTTTTTGGGAATGTTATCCCCAGCCCCAATGATGTAGCCAATTTTTTCATCGCCCCGTTTTAGATCAAGTTTAACAAACTTAACCTCGTTTTTATAAAAAAGTAATTGCGCAGGTATGTGTTCGTAATTAATTTCTGAATGACTATAATTATATTCCTTATCTTCAATTGTTACCATGGCACTTGCCTTGGCAGTCTCTTGATGATCGGGAGGAGTTACCATAAATGAAAAAGAAGAAGTCTCACCCTTTTGATCAAGCTGAAACTCATAACTTGATGGCTCTATTTTCCAGGACTTTGGTAAGTTCAATGTTAATATACCCTCCAATTTTTCCTTCCCCGATTTCACATCAACTTTAACTTCCTGGGTAGCATGATTTGCAAAAATCACAACTCGTTCGGTGATGTTTGAGTAAACTGGTGGAGCAATAACAAAAGGTCTGTAAACCTCACCTCTTACAGGATCATTTCTTTTGTAAATTACCGGTTTTGAAATCGTAATTTCTTCACCTTCAATGATGAGTAGAATGTCAACAATTACTGCGGGATCATTTTCTCCCTTGCCAATTAATTGCTGGTCTTTCACCTCAAAAATGCCAATGCCATGTTCATTTACCAACCAGTAAGGCTGTGAATACACCGCAGAGTTTGGCAGGGTGATTTTTGAGTCAATTTGTTTTGTGACATTATTCTTCAACTCAAAATTATATCCAGCACCAACTCCCAAAGACTTGAAGTTTACTTTTTTCAAAATGATTTTTGCGTCTGATCTATTGATTGCTTCAATTTCTAAATTGACACTTTCCCCGGGGCATGCGGTATAATCCTGTGCTTTTACTTCAATAAATAGTCCGGTGATGCCGTAGATAATTTCATCTATTTCATCAAGTTTCTTTTCTCTCCAGAAATCATCATTCAAATGCGCTATTTGTTTTCTGAGCTTTAATACATCGGCTAAAATTCCTGCTGGATTTGCAGGATCAAAATCACTTAAAATCTGGTCAATATCCAGGTCAATTTGTTTTCCTCCTTCAATCTTATTCCAGCCTAAATCTATTTTTTCAAAAATATCCTTTTCAGCATTTTGTCCTTTTACAAATTGCAAATACTCTTTTTGAATACCTCTTGTGCCAGTGGCGCCAAAACCCTGGCTTCTATGACTACTTCTGCTTAACGCAGCAATTTCAGAATATGATAAGCCTTTCAGAGCGTTGTATTTGCCTACATCAATGCTCAACAGTTCAGATGTATCTTTTTGGAAATCACTTTTTCTCCACCAATAGGTATTCCAATATAATGCTTTTGGTTGCCAGACATCTACATACATCAGCTGCTCTGTGTATTTTGATTTATCCCCAGCAATATCAAAAGCTTCTTCTGCTAATATTGCCGATGCGGTATGATGTCCATGCGTTGTACCGGCAACGGTATTAAATCGTGTGATGATCACATCCGGGCGAAATTTGCGAATAATCCATACCAGATCTCCCAGTATTTTTTCTTTATTCCAGGTTTTAAATGTTTCATCAGGATGCTTGGAGTATCCAAAGTCAACTGCCCGACTAAAAAATTGTTGGCCGTGATCAATTCTCCTGGCAGCCAATAACTCTTGCGTTCTGATTACGCCAAGATCTTCTCTCATTTCTGGCCCAATGAGATTTTGACCACCGTCTCCTCGGGTAAATGAAAAATATGCGGTATTTACTTTTATCTCATTGGCCAGATAGGTAATCAACCTTGTATTTTCATCATCCGGATGTGCTGCCACATATAGTACATTTCCCAATACTTTTAATTTCTGAAGACTGAGTTGGATTTCTGCCGCATTATAATTCTTTGGTTTTTGAGCATATACTGAGGAAACGACAAGCAGATTAATTGCCGTAAGGATGATTAATAACTTCTTCACTTAAAAATATTTAAAAACTTGAAAATTATGACAAATGGTTACTTCTCCATAAACCACATAAAAACTGTACTTTTTTGTAAATATCCAACATTTGAATTTCAATCATAGCAAATTTCTTTTGAAACAAATTTTTAATCCCCATTTTTACGAATGTTAGCCTAAATACAGGAAATTTTGACTTTTTACAGGGAAATCAACGAATGCAAAAGTTATATGATTTTTTTCTTGACAAATATAATCACAGGGATTTTGTAAATAATTCGCAAGCTCGATTAACATTAAATTTTTGTCTGATTACTGCTTTATTCTCTCTCTTTTTTGCTGCGATTGGAATTCCAATTGACTTCCAGATCATAGCATTTATCCTGCCAATTTTAGCTTTACTATTTATTGGACTGGCATGGCTGGTACGTAAGGACGTATCTCTCAAGACCATCTCCTTCTTATATGTGCTGCAAAGCTACATTGCAACAGTAATTATTAGTTATTATTCAGGAATGATATATTCGAGTGCTATCCCCTGGCTAGCCTTAATCCCTCTATCAGCCAACCTCCTTATTAGTAGAAAAGCAGGCGTCCTCTGGATGACTGTATGTTTTATAACCGTTTTTATATTTGCCTATACGCAGGAAATTTATTTCGGTATTTCAGCAAACTATGATAAAAAATATGAAGTGTTCCTTTACGCATTATCATACAATGGTCTTTCAAGTATTATTTTGCTCTTATCTATTTTTTTTCAAAAAAGCAAGAACAAGAATCTAATTGCCATTCAGAAAAAAAATGAATTAATATCGGCTATTAACCAGGAGTTAAAAAACAAAAATAATGAGGCCGTTGCTCAAAATAAAGAACTTAGTCAACAGAAAGAAGAAATTCTAACCCAGAGAAAATTTATAGGTGAAAAAAATAAAGAGTTACTTGTGGCGCAGGATGAACTCAATGATATTATTGAAAAACTGACTATAACACAAGCTGCCCTTTCAGATCGTGAAGCTGAAAATAGAAGTATAATTCACGCCATTTACAACACAGAGCTTATCGTTGCAGAATTTGACATTGATGTAACTGTACTAAAAATGAGTCCTACAGCCTTGGCTCTTTTACAAAAAAATAAAGATGATGTAATAGGTAAATCCTATGCAGAAATTGGAAAAACAGTAAACGTTTCAGTTGAAAACAATCCTGATTTTGAATTAATGTGGCATGATCTGCTTAAAGGAAAGCACCATACGCATGAATCGACATTGGAGGTAAATGGAGAAACTAAATGGCTACAGGAAAATTTTTTCCCGATACAAAATAACAATGATGAGGTTGAAAAAATTATGCTTATTAGCCAGGATATTTCGCAATTAAAAAATCAACAATTCGAAATTGAAACACTAAATTCTGACCTTCAAGAAACTATTTGGAAAACAGAGAATCAAAATAAGACGCTGACGTCTCAACAAAAGGAAATAAAATCTATCAATGCCCAATTAAAAATAAGCAGTGCCAAAATTACAACCATTAACCAAGGACTGAAAACTCGAGTTGAAGAGCGGACAAAAGACCTTGAACAACAAAATAAACAACTTGCAGAATATGCATTTATCAACGCTCACCTTCTGCGTGCCCCTTTATGCAGTATTTTAGGGCTAGTGCAACTGATGGAAATTGACAACCCTTTGGGTGACAACATGTTGGTATCGCACATGAAAAAATCATCTCAAGAACTTCATGATATTGTAAATAAAATTTCGGATGCCATAAAAAAGGGTCCACATTTTAATAGGTATCTCCAATAGTCAATATTTTAATACAGCATAAGTGAGCCAATATATTCTAAAAATCGATTGTCCTGACCAAAAGGGACTGGTACATAAAATTTCAGGTATCCTCTTTTCATTTGGATTAAATATTATTGAAAATGAAGAATTCGTCGATCATGTCAATAGTTATTTTTTCATGCGCTCAGAGGTTGTTGGAGAACTAAAAAAAGCGAATGTCATTGATAGGTTAAATGCTTTATTACCCAAAGGGGCCAACATACAGCTTCATGAAAAGAAGAAAAAAGATATTGTAATTTTTGCCACCAAAGAGTACCATTGCATTGGAGATTTACTAGTTAGGCATCAATTTGGAGAATTATTTGCCAACATAAAGGCTATCATAAGTAATCACGATCATCTAAAAGATTTTAGCGAGAAATTCGGGTTGCCATTTTATCACGTATCTGCTGAAGGCTTTGAGCGTTCTGAACATGAAGAAAAGGTATTGGCGATTGTAAACCGTTATAATCCGGAATACCTCGTTCTTGCCAAATATATGCGGATTCTCACCCCTGGGCTCACAAAACAATTCAATAATAAAATCATCAATATTCACCACTCCTTTCTTCCTGCGTTCATTGGCGCAAAGCCATATATTCAAGCATATAGTCGTGGTGTAAAACTTATTGGGGCCACGGCACATTTTGTGAATGAATCGCTTGATGAAGGTCCAATTATTACTCAGGATGTAATCCATACCAATCATAAAAATGATGCAAAAATGATGGCCCAATCTGGTCGTGATGTAGAAAAAATAGTTTTGTCTAATGCCCTAAAATTGGTGTTTCATGACCGGGTGTTTGTTTACAATAATAAAACGATAATATTTGAATAGCCATTTGCTGATCTGATAAAAATGCACGGGTTGCCATCATATTTTGATGAATTTCACCTTGAATCTCAACAGAGTCACTTAATTCCTGTAACACAACTTATATCAATCTATCTCTGTTTCTACCACGAATTTAATGGCATCTGCCTGTTACCAGCAATTATTAGATTAATATGAAAATATTAGTCATTCTATCCCTCCTACGCTTAAGCTTCGGCGGACAAGCATTTAAGCATTCTATCATTATTAGAAACGGCTCCTTAATTATCCTTAGCATATTAACTTTAGTTGCCTTTTATGACTCGAATCTACCCTCTTCCTCTTCCTTAAGCACTCTCCTAAGAATTTTGCCAACATTGGATTTAGGGAGTTCTTTTCTGAATTCTACTTTTTTAGGCACTTTATAAGGTGTCAAATTCTCTTTACAAAATGATATGACCTCTTCTTCGGTAAGTGATTCATCTTTTTTGACAATAAATACTTTAACCTTCTCCACGGACTTTGGATCGCTAATACCAATGGCGCCAACTTCAAGAACTTTATCATGGGATGAAATTACATTTTCAATTTCATTGGGAAATACATTAAATCCCGAAACATTAATCATTTCCTTCTTCCTATCAATAATTTTCACAAAGCCGTCTCCATCAATTATGCCAATATCGCCAGTTTTAAAATACCCATTGATAAAAACATTTTCAGTTTCTTTCGGATTTTCCCAGTACCCTTTCATTACCTGTGGGCCCTTGGCACAAATCTCACCGGATTCGCCAACAGCTACCTCTTTTCCCATGTCATCCAATATTTTTATATCCGTGCTGGGTACTGGCATTCCGATAGTTCCCATTCGCTCTGTCCCATCTGTCGGATTGCTGCAAAGTCCGGGAGAAGTCTCTGTCAAACCATAAGCCTCTACTATGGGCATTTTAGTAACTTTCTTCCATCGGATGGCAACGGAATCCTGCACAGCCATCCCTCCGCCTACCGCCAACTTTAATTTAGAGAAATTTACGTTTTTAAATTCATCTTGATTTAACAACCCATTGAAAAGTGTATTGACTCCTGAAATAATAGAAAATGGAGTTTTCTTTAATAATTTTATAAAAGTCGGCATATCTCGCGGATTGGTAACCAATACATTTTTTGCGCCTAGTTGCAACATAGACAGGCAATTAAAAGTAAGGGCAAAAATATGATACATGGGTAATGCGGTAACTACAATCTCATTCCCCTCTTTGAGATTAGGCAGCATCCAGGCACTAATCTGCTCCATATTTGCTATGATATTGCGATGCGTAAGCATAGCACCTTTTGACACACCTGTTGTACCTCCAGTGTATTGTAAAAATGCTACATCCTCATTGGTGATTGCATTTTTCACAAAATTGCCTCCTCTCCCCTTTTTCAAGGCATCATTGAATTTTATTGCTCCATTGATCTTGTATGGAGGAACCATTTTTTTCACCCTCTTTACAACGAAATTTACTATCGTTTTTTTAAATCCGCCAAGCATATCTCCAATTTCAGTTACAATAACTGTTTCGATACTTGTATCATCAATTATTTTTTCAAGATTTTGAGCAAAATTGGCAAGAATAACTACTGCCTTTGCCCTTGTGTCAGTAAATTGATGCTTCATCTCTCTTGAGGTATAAAGAGGATTGGTATTGACAACAATTAGTCCGGCACGTAAAGCTCCAAATACAGCCACAACCCATTGCAAAAGATTGGGCATCTGCACGGCTATTCTATCTCCCTTCTTTAACCCTGCATGGTTTTGCAAATAGTCAGCAAACTGTCCAGACAATTTTTCTACTTCATTAAATGTCAATGATTTGTCCATGTTTTCAAAAGCAGTCAGATCACCAAACTTTTCAAAACAAGACTCCAGAAGATCTACAAGAGAATCATATTTATCGGGATCAATTTCTTCGGGAATACCTTTTGGATAGTTTTTTAACCAGGAATAAGCTTGCATAGTTTTCATGTGATTTTAAGGGTGATCAATACAATTTATCTAATTCTTATTAAAAATAATCAAATTATGTATAGATCGTACAAAAATTGTAAAATCAATTTAGGCTCTTAAAAAGCAACTAAGGCCAACATGTTAAGGATAATTAAGTAACTGTATTTATATTCTTGTAGATCAAAAGAATAAAGGGGATCAATATTAATTCATTTCAATTTCTAATTTCCTTACCTGCAATAAGGTTAATTGTAAATATCTACGGAGTTGAACTTATGTATGACGTTTGAAATAAAAATATAGACCGGATTGAAGAAATGTTATTTCTTATGCTATCTAATTCTTTTCCTCCTTCTACAGTGGAATTAAAATTTATTTGCGGGGAGAAATCTTCACGAATCTCAATAAAATTAAGCTCATTTTCTTCAAGATAATTATTCGTTGTATTTTCTTTCTTGCAGAAATTATAGAATAGCGCCAATAGCGATATGAAAAGTGCGATCCTGAGTAACATTTATTGTTTTGGTATAGATTGATTATTGAAAAAAATTATACTGTCAAGTTAAAGACACAAATTTTTCTAAAAAGTTTAAATGGGTATTAAAAAAAGACCAACTAGTCTGACCAATCAAAAAAAAATTATATGGATATATCTGAAAGAGGTATAATAATTAGTCCTTGTAAACCACACCTTCTTTCATCACAAATGTAATCTTCTGTAATGATTTGATGTCATCAAGTGGATTACGATCCACAGCTATAATATCAGCAATAAAACCCGTTTTTATTTGACCAAGCTCCTCCTCAACACGTAATAATTTGGCCGCTTCAATTGTTGCCGACTTTATTGCGTCGGCGGGTTTCATACCTGCTTCTACCATGTATTGAAATTCTCTGGCGTTTTCGCCGTGTGGAGAAACTCCGCTGTCTGTCCCAAATGCAATTTTAACTCCTTTTGTATATGCCTTCCCAAAAGTTCCTTTCATTTTGGCTCCAATAGATTTAGCTTTTGGTACTACGATTTCAGGATAATACCCCTCAATCTCAGCTTTTTCCATCGTG
>VAPL010187243.1_pt1 | contig 10667 bp, 8 predicted proteins | sample 3395061 | NCBI WGS metagenome assembly VAPL01 (sample SAMN08290444, study PRJNA428436) | hydrothermal vent metagenome | isolation source: Deep-sea hydrothermal vent chimney 2 | place: Pacific Ocean: Juan De Fuca Ridge | depth 2182 m m
CGGAAGGCAGCCCGGAGCTGAAGAGCAAGATCCGCCAGACCCAGCAGGAGATCGCCCAGCGCCGCATGATGGAAGAGGTGCCCAAGGCCGACGTGGTGATCACCAACCCGACCCACTACTCGGTGGCACTGAAATATGATCAAGAGAAGAGCGCTGCGCCTATCGTGGTCGCCCTGGGCGTCGATGAAGTGGCCGGCCATATCCGCCGCATCGCCGTCGCCAATGACGTACCCATCGTCTCCGCACCGCCGCTGGCGCGCGCCATTTATCACAACACCGAACTGAATGAAGAAATTCCCGCCGGCCTGTTTCTGGCCGTGGCGCAGGTGCTGGCCTATGTGTTCCAGCTGCGTCACTACGAACTCAATGGCGGCATTGCTCCGGAATTTGATGCCGATATGCCGATCCCCGATGACCTGAAACGAGAAGAGTAGCCATGGACTTCAGCAAACTAATCGAACGTGCTAAACGCCTGATAAGTGGTGGCCTCGGCGCGCCCATCCTGGTGATGATGATGCTGGCCATGATGGTGGTGCCATTACCGCCCTTCATGCTGGACATCCTGTTTACCTTCAATATCTCTCTGGCGCTGGTGATCCTGCTGGCCTCTGTATACGTCAAGCGGCCGCTGGAATTTGCGGTGTTTCCCACCGTGTTGTTGTTGGCCACCCTGCTGCGCCTGTCGCTGAACATCGCCTCGACGCGCGTGGTGCTGCTGGAAGGTCACACCGGCACCGATGCCGCCGGGCAGGTGATCAAGGCCTTCGGTGAATTCGTCGTCGGCGGCAACACGGCGGTGGGTATCGTTATCTTCATGATTCTGGTGATCATCAATTTCGTCGTGGTCACCAAGGGCGCCACGCGTGTGGCCGAGGTAAGTGCGCGTTTCACCCTAGATTCCATGCCCGGTAAGCAGATGGCCATCGATGCCGATCTCAACGCCGGCATCATCACCCAGGATGAAGCCCGCGAGCGTCGCACCGAGGTGGCCCAGGAGGCCGATTTCTACGGTTCCATGGACGGCGCCGGCAAGTTTGTGCGCGGCGATGCGGTGGCCGGCATCCTGATCCTGGTAATTACCATCATCGGTGGTCTGGCCGTGGGCATGCTGCAGCACGGCATGAGCATTGGCGACTCCACCCACAACTATACCCTGCTGACCATCGGCGACGGCCTGGTGGCGCAGATCCCCGCGTTGTTGCTGTCTACCGCTGCCGGCCTGATGGTGACGCGCAATTCCTCCTCGCAGGATATGGGCGGGCAGGTGCTCAAGCAGTTGTTCGACAACCCCAAGGCACTGGCTGTGGCGGCCACTATCATCGGCACCATGGGCCTGATCCCCGGCATGCCCAACCTGGCCTTCCTGAGTCTGGCGGCCGTGGCGGGTGGCTCCGCCTGGTGGATTTCGAAACGAAAGAAAGAAGGTGAGGACAAGCCCGCGGCGACGCCGGCGCCGGAGACCCTGCCGGAAAACAAGGAGCTGAGCTGGGACGATGTGGAGCCGGTGGACATCATCGGTCTGGAGGTGGGCTATCGGTTGATTCCCATGGTCGATCGCAGCCAGGGCGGGCAGTTGATGGGCCGTATCAAGGGCGTGCGTAAGAAGCTGTCGCAGGAGCTGGGCTTTCTGATTCCCTCGGTACATATCCGCGACAACCTCGACCTGTCACCCAATACCTATCGTCTGACCCTGATGGGCGTGCCCGTGGGTGAGGCCGAGATCCACCCGGATCGCGACATGGCCATCAACCCCGGGCAGGTGTTCGGCACCCTTCCCGGCGGCATCGCCACCACCGATCCGGCCTTTGGCCTGGAGGCGGTGTGGATCGACCCCTCGCAGCGTGATCAGGCGCAGAGCCTGGGCTACACGGTGGTGGATGCCAGCACCGTGATCGCCACCCACCTCAGTCATATCCTGCAGAGCCATGCCGCCGAGCTGCTGGGCCACGAAGAGGTGCAGCAGTTGCTCGACAAACTGGCCAAGACGGCGCCCAAGCTGGTGGAGGATCTGGTGCCCAAGCTGCTGCCACTGGGCGTGGTGCTGAAGGTGCTGCAGAACCTGTTGGCGGAGCGGATTCCCATCCGCGACATGCGCACAATCGCCGAAACCTTGGCGGAACATGCGCCAAACAGTCAAGACCCTGGCGTTCTTACTGCCGCCGTGAGGGTTTCCCTGAGTCGCTCAATCGTCCAGCAGATCAGTGGTATGGGGGCGGATCTGTCGGTAATGACGCTGGATCCAAGGTTGGAACAGTTATTGCAACAGACCCTCGCAGGTGGCGCCGATCAAGCGGGTGGGCTGGAACCGGGACTGGCAGAGAACCTGCAACGTTCCCTGGCCGAGCAGGCCCAGCGCCAGGAAGCCGCAGGACATCCTGCGGTACTGCTGGTGTCAGCCGCCCTGCGGGGACTGCTGGCGCGGTTCGTCAGACACAGCATTCCCAATATGCATGTGCTGGCGTTCAACGAGATACCGGACAACAAGCAGGTCAAGATCACCGCCACGGTGGGGGCTTGACCGGGTCGCAAGCCGGCCGACGCAACCAGACTGATGTATCGAGGTAGCGAGACGAATGAAGATCAAACGCTTTTTTGCCAAAGACATGCGGACGGGGATCCGTCAGGTGCGCGAGGCCCTCGGCGCCGACGCGGTGATCCTCTCCAATCAGAAGGTGGTGGGGGGCATCGAGATCGTTGCCGCCATCGACTATGACGAGGCCCTGCTCGCCGCCGAGGAATCGGCGACCCGCAGCAGCCTGCTGGACAACGGCCCGTTGCAGGCTGCACCTGCCAGTGAGCCTTCCGGGGATCTGCTGAGCGAGGATATCGTCAGCCTCAGCGGCCCGACTAGGGCGCGCCAGGCCTATGTGCCTCCCGTGGAGGCGCCGCATGACAGCGAGATCCCCCGCCCGGAAATGCCTCGTGAGTCCTCGGTCGATTTGCCCGGCTATCGCCCGTCCGAGGCGCGCGAACAACGGGCCGACCGCCCGGTGCAGCCGGTGGAGTGGTCGCAGGATCCGACCCTGCAGCAGATGAAAAATGAACTCAAGGACCTGCGCGGTCTGCTGGAACAGCAGCTCTCCAGCCTTGCCTGGAGCGACCTGTCGCATCGCAATCCCCTGCAGGCCAAGCTGATCCGTTGTCTGCTGGAACTGGGCCTGAGCCCAGCCCTGTGTCAGCAGGTTGCCGACGAGGTGGGCAGTGGCCACGAAGACTTCGACAATGTCTGGCGTCATGCCCTGGCCTGGCTGGCCAGCCGTGTGCCGCTGGATACCGCCGACAGCCTCGACGGTGGTGGTGTGGTGGCCCTGGTGGGCGCCACCGGTGTCGGCAAGACCACCACTATCGCCAAGCTGGCGGCGCGCTATGCCCTGCGCCACGGTCGCGAGAAGGTGGCGCTGATCACCACCGACGGCTATCGCATCGCCGCCCACGAACAGCTGCGTACTTACGGCCGCATTCTTAATATTCCGGTGCGCATCGCCAATACCCGCGAAGAATTGAGCGAGGCGCTGAAGCTGCTCGCCGACAAGGAATTGATCCTCATCGACACCGCCGGCATGAGCCAGCGCGACGTGCGTCTGTCGGAACAGTTTTCGATGATTACCGGCAGTGCGCCTGCCATCCGCACTTATCTGGTGCTGTCCACCAATACCCACCGCGCCGGTCTGCGCGAGGTGGTGAATGCCTTCAAAGAGGTGTGCCTCGATGGTTGCATCCTCACCAAGATGGACGAGACCACCAGCCTCGGCGGCACTCTTTCCACGGTGATGGAGAACAACCTGCCGGTGGCTTACATGAGCGACGGTCAACGGGTGCCGGAGGATATTCATATCGCCCGTGCCCACACCCTGGTCAACCGTGCGGTACTGGTGGCGCAACAGACCAGTCAGGCCCTGGAACAGGAATCTCTTAATCTGGCCTTTAGCGGGATGGTGGCAAATGCTCATGGCTGAAACACTCGATCAAGCGGCCGGTCTGCGCCGCATTGCCACACCCCGGCCGGTGCGCGTCATTACTGTTGCCAGCGGCAAGGGTGGGGTGGGCAAGACCAACGTGACGGTCAACCTGGGCCTGAGCCTCACTGCACAAGGCAAGGAAGTGCTGTTGCTGGATGCCGACCTGGGCCTGGCCAATGTGGACGTGATGCTGGGCCTGCATACCAATTACGACCTGTCCCATGTGCTGAAGGGTGAGCGCACCCTGGAAGAGGTCATCTGCACCGGGCCGCAGGGGATGCGTATCGTGCCGGCCTCCTCGGGTCTGCAGAACATGGCCGAGCTGAGCACCGCGGAACATGCCGGCATCATCAACGCCTTCAGCGAACTGAGCGTGACTCCGGACGTGCTGCTCATCGACACCGCCGCCGGCATTTCCGACAACGTGGTGACCTTCTCGCGCGCGGCACAGGAGGTGATCGTGGTGGTCTGCGACGAACCGGCCTCCATCACCGATGCCTACGCACTGATCAAGTTGCTCAATCGTGAATACGGCATCTACCGCTTCCGCGTGCTCACCAACCGGGTGCAGAGCGTGCAGGACGGGCGGGCACTCTACAACAAGATTCTCAAGGTCACGGACCGTTATCTGGACGTGGCACTGGACTTCATGGGCGTGGTTCCCGAGGACGAGTATCTGCGCAAGGCGGTGCAGAAACAGCGTGCGGTGGTGGATGCCTATCCCAGAAGCAAGTCGGCACTGGCATTTAAGAAGTTGGCCAGCAAAGCCGATAGTTGGCCCGTACCGGCATCTGCTGGCGGGCAGCTCGAGTTTTTCGTTGAACGGCTGATTTTGGCCAGTCAGCAGAATTTAAGTCAGTAAACCTAAGCCAGTAAATAAGCCGGTAAAGAGAGGAGCGTCGTCATGAGCGGAGCGGCAATGTACGCGGAGGCACAGGCCTTCGAACAAAACATCAATGATGAGATTGCACAACATGCGCCACTGGTAAAGCGTATTGCCTACCACCTGATGTCGCGACTGCCACCCAGTGTGCAGCAGGATGATCTGATTCAGGCCGGCATGATCGGTCTGTTGGAATCGTTGCGCAACTACGATGCCTCACAGGGTGCCAGTTTCCAGACCTACGCCCGCATTCGTATTCGCGGCGCCATGCTGGACGAGATCCGCAAGAATGATTGGGCGCCACGCTCCGTGCACCGCAAGGCGCGGATGGTGGCCGAGGTGGTGAAGGGCATTGAAAACCGCACCGGCCGCGATGCGCGTGATCAGGAGATTGCCGAGGGTCTGGGCGTCAGCCTGCCGGAATATCACCGGCTGCTGCAGGATGCCAGCGGTCACCGCGTGTTCAGCTACGACGAACTGAACGTGGAATCACACGGCGCACCCGAGGGCTTAACTCAACGGGTGCCGGGGCCGCTAGAAGGACTGCAGTCGGCAGACTTCAAACGCAGCCTGGCTGATGCCATTGCCGGTCTGCCGGAACGTGAACGTCTGGTGATGACCCTGTACTACGACGAAGAACTGAATCTGCGCGAGATCGGTTCCATCCTCGGCGTCAGTGAATCACGCATTTGCCAGATTCACAGCCAGGCCGTGATCCGTCTGCAGTCACGCATGAATCACTGGACACAGAACGACGACTGATCGCCGCGATTCCCCCGGCAACGGTCGATACCGCAAACAACCGAATCAGCAAGCGCGGAGGACGCCTTGGACAAGAACATGAAAATCCTCATTGTGGACGACTTTTCCACGATGCGGCGGATCATCAAGAATCTGCTCAGGGACCTGGGTTTTTCCAACACTCAGGAGGCCGATGACGGTCTCACGGCGCTGCCGATGTTGAAGGCCGGCAGTTTTGACTTTCTCGTTACCGACTGGAATATGCCCGGTATGCAGGGTATCGACCTGTTGAAGGAAGTCAGGGCCGACGCCGAGCTGGCCGGGCTGCCGGTGCTGATGGTAACGGCGGAGCAGAAACGCGAGCAGATCATCGAGGCGGCCCAGGCGGGCGTCAATGGTTATATCGTCAAACCCTTCACGGCGCAGACGCTGAAAGAAAAGATCGACAAGATTTTCGAGCGCGTTGATGGAGGGGGCTGAGATATGTCAACAGAAACTATCGCAGTCAATACCGGTACCAGTGAAGACATTCTCGCCCATGCCGAAGCGCTGGTGCGCGAGATGCAGGCCGGCAATGAGGTGCAGGTCACAAATCTGCTGAACCTCATCAATACCGCACGTGAAGAGGGCATCTACCACGAAGTCGGCAAGATGACCCGTCAGCTGCACGACTCGCTGAATTCTTTTACCCAGGAAACCCGTCTCGATGAGCTGACCGAAGACGAGATTCCCGATGCGCGCGCCCGCCTGCGGCACGTGATCACCTTGACACAGAAATCCGCTGACCGCTCTCTGAGTGCGGTGGAAAATACCCTGCCCAAGTGTGACCAGTTGTCTGAGCGTATCACCAAGCTGGGAAGCAGTTGGCAGGACTTCAAGCACCGCGAGATGAGCATCGATCAGTTTCGTGCATTGAGCGTGGAGCTGGAAGCCTTCTTTACCGATGCGGAGCAGGACACCGTCGATATCCGCAGCGGTTTGAACGAGATCATGATGGCGCAGGATTTTCAGGACCTCACCGGCCAGATCATCACCCGTGTCATTGAACTGGTGGAAGAGGTGGAAGGCAATCTGGTGGAGCTGGTCCGCATCACCGGAACAAAATTTTCAAGCACGGAAGAAAAGGATCAGGGCAAAGACAAAAAGCCCGATATTGAAGCCGCAGGCCCGGCAATTCCCGGCGTGGGAAAAAGTGATCTGCTGTCTGGCCAGGACGAAGTGGATGACTTGCTGTCGAGCCTGGGCTTCTGAGGAACGATCATGGCGTTTGATGACGACGAAGAACTCTTGCAGGACTTTCTGGTTGAAGCCGGAGAGATCCTCGAATTACTCAACGAGCAGCTGGTCGATCTTGAGCAGCGCCCCGATGACAAGGAATTGCTGAATGCCGTGTTCCGTGGCTTTCACACCATCAAGGGCGGTGCTAGCTTTCTCAGTCTCGATGCGATGGTGGGTCTTTGCCACCGTGCGGAAGATGTTTTCAATGCCCTGCGTAACGATGAGTTGAGTGTCAATTCGCGGCTGATGGATATCATGCTGCCGGTGCTGGATGTGTTGAACACACAGTTTGATACCCTGCGTGGCGGGCAAGAGCCGGAGCATGCAGAGGCCAGCATGTTGCAGGATCTCGAAAGTCTGCTCAAAGGGGATGCCGAGGCCGCCCTGCCCGAGGCCGTCGTGGCGCCTGCGGAAACTGCCGCCACTGATGCGGCGGATGAGGCCTTTGATCAGTTGCTCGAATCTGCCGATGCGGCAGCACCCGCCGTAGCGGGCGACAGTGATGAAATCAGCGAGGAAGAATTCGAGGCCTTGCTGGACCAGCTGCATGGTGAAGGCAAACACAGCGGCGTGCCGGGCGACAAACCCGCGGGTACCACTGCCACTCCTGCGGCGAAAGCGCCAACGCCAATTCCGGCATCTGCTGATGAAGAGATCAGTGAAGATGAATTCGAGGCCCTGCTCGATCAGCTGCATGGCCCGGGCAAGCATGCGGGTGTGTCGTCGGCCGCCAAGGCCGCTCCCGAGACAGAGTCGCAACAGACGGAGAATAAATCAGCGTCGGAAGACAAGCCTGTTGCAGCTGCTACGGAAAGCAAACCTGCTGCGGAAAGCAAACCCGCACCAAAGTCCAAAGCCAAAGTGGCCGCCAAGGAATCCGCCGCGGCTGAGACCACGGTGCGTGTGGATACCAAGCGTCTCGATGACATCATGAATCTGGTGGGTGAGCTGGTGCTGGTGCGCAATCGCATGGCGACGTTGGAGCTGACCACACAGAATGAAGAACTCACCAAGGTTGTCGGTAATCTGGATGTGGTGACGGCCGACCTGCAGTCGGCGGTGATGAAGACCCGCATGCAGCCGATCAAAAAGGTCTTTGGCCGTTTCCCGCGCGTGGTGCGGGATCTGGCGCGCAGCCTGAAAAAAGAAGTCAGCCTGGAGATGCAGGGTGAAGAGACCGATCTGGACAAAAACCTGGTGGAGGCGCTGGCCGATCCATTGGTGCATCTGGTGCGCAATGCCGTCGATCACGGTATTGAATCACCGGAGGAGCGTGCCAAGGCCGGCAAGCCGCGCGCCGGCCTGGTGATTCTGACTGCCGAACAGGAAGGTGACCATATCGCCCTGACGATTCAAGATGACGGCAAGGGCATGGACCCCGATGTTTTGCGCAAGGCGGCTGTGATCAAGGGCTTGATGGATGAAGAAGCCGCAGCCCGGCTGGAAGATCGTGATTGTTACAACCTGATTTTCGCTCCCGGATTTTCGACCAAGGCGGAAATTTCTGATGTCTCCGGGCGCGGCGTGGGCATGGATGTAGTAAAGACCCGCATCGAACAATTGAACGGCACCGTGGTAATCGATTCAGAGCTGGGTCGTGGCAGTATTATCAATATTCAGGTGCCGCTGACACTGGCTATTATGCCAACACTCATGGTTATGCTGGAGGATCAGATCTTCGCCCTGCCGCTGGCCAGTGTGAATGAAATTTTCCATCTCGACCTGACTCGTACCAATGTTGTCGATGGTCAGCTGGTGGTCGTGGTGCGCGACAAGGCTTTGCCGCTGTTTTACCTGCGTCGCTGGCTGGTCGCCGGCGCCAGTTATGAAGATCTGCCACAGGAAGGACACGTAGTGGTAGTGAGTATCGGCGCCCAGCGTGTCGGCTTCGTCGTCGATCAGCTGATCGGTCAGGAGGAAGTGGTCATCAAACCCCTCGGGGCCTTGCTGCACGGTATGAAGGGACTGGCCGGTGCGACGATTACAGGCGACGGGCGCATCTCGCTGATACTCGATATTCCGGGGTTGATGCAGAGCTACGCCCGCCGGATATAGGACGAGCCACCATGTCCATCCGAGTCCTGGTGGTGGACGATTCGCGATTTTTTCGCCGCCGCGTCAGCGAAATGCTGGAATCAGATCCGCAGATCAAGGTGATCGGCAGTGCGGAGAACGGCGAACAGGCGGTGCAGATGGCCAAGCGTTTGAGGCCCGACATCATCACCATGGACGTGGAAATGCCGATTATGGATGGCATCACCGCGACGCGAAAAATCATGGCCAGTCGGCCCACTGCCATTCTGATGTTTTCCTCCCTGACCACTGAGGGCGCCCAGGCTGCACTGGATGCACTGGAGGCGGGCGCCATCGATTTTCTGCCGAAACGTTTTGAGGATATCTCGCGTGACCGTGATGAGGTGCGGAAGGTTCTGTGCGAGCGCATTCATGCGGTTGGACGTCGGCAGTTGTTGCGTCCACAGCTGAGGCCACGGATATTGCAGCCCCCGGCGGCGACACCAGGGACATCTCAGCAAGTAGCAACCGCATCGGCCTCGTCCGCGGTAAACCTGCCGCGTGGCAGGGTTAAGCTGGTTGCCATTGGCACCTCGACCGGTGGCCCGGTGGCATTACAAAAAGTGCTGTCGGAATTGTCGGCGGATTTCCCGGCACCGATCTTGCTTATTCAACATATGCCCGGGAGTTTCACCACGGCTTTCTCGCAGCGCCTCGACAGATCCTGTGCCATTCGTGTCCGCGAGGCAGTTGATGGTGACCGGTTGGAGCCCGGTTTGGCGCTGCTGGCGCCCGGGGGTAAACAAATGACGTTAGAAGGTAGGGCGGGGCAGATGCGCATCAGAATTACCGAACCTGAGCCGGGGCAGAATTACAAACCCAGTGTCGATGTGACTTTCAGCTCGATTGCCGAACAGATGGCGGGGCAGACACTCGCCGTAGTATTGACCGGCATGGGAGCCGACGGCCGTGAAGGCGCAAAGCTGATGAAGCAGGGTGGTTCGAGAATCTGGGCGCAGGACGAGGCGACGTCGGTGGTCTATGGCATGCCGGCGGCCGTCGTCGATGCCGGCATTACTGAACAGGTTCTGCCACTGGAACAGATTGGCAGTGCACTGGCGCGGATATAGTAACTAGTGGATATCCTGACACTCCTCGGTTTGATCATTGGCTTCGGCGCCATTCTCGGTGGCCAGGTCATGGAAGGTGGACATATCACCTCACTGATCAACGGCCCGGCGATTCTGATCGTCATGGGTGGTACGGTGGGCGCGGTGATGATTCAGTCGCCGCTGCGGGTATTCATGAGTTCACTAAAAATGGCCTTGTGGGTATTTGTCCCACCCAAGCTGCAGGGCCAGGAGGCGATTGCCAAGATTCTTGAGTGGAGCAATATCGCCCGCAAGGAAGGTCTGCTGGGACTGGAAGACATCGCCGAAAATGAGGTCGATACCTTCGCCCAGAAAGGACTGCAACTGCTGGTCGATGGTAGTGAGCCCGAAGTGATCCGTCGGGTCATGGAAGTGGAACTGGATGCCAAGGAACACCTTGGTGTACAAGCGGCCAAGGTGTTCGAGGGCATGGGTGGATACAGCCCGACCATCGGTATCATTGGTGCGGTCATGGGCCTGATTCATGTGATGCAGAATCTGGCGGATCCGTCCAAGCTGGGCAGCGGTATCGCCACCGCTTTCGTCGCCACCATCTATGGCGTTGGCCTGGCCAATCTGTTGTTTCTACCCATCGCCGGCAAGCTCAAGGCGCTGGTGCATGCCCAGTCACAGATGCATGAG
>VAPL010198656.1_pt1 | contig 10667 bp, 12 predicted proteins | sample 3395061 | NCBI WGS metagenome assembly VAPL01 (sample SAMN08290444, study PRJNA428436) | hydrothermal vent metagenome | isolation source: Deep-sea hydrothermal vent chimney 2 | place: Pacific Ocean: Juan De Fuca Ridge | depth 2182 m m
CAGCAATTGTTAGTTGAGGCACAGCAATTATTTTCGGGTCAACAGTTGGCTGTATTAAAAATCATCATTACCCGTGGAAGTGGTGGTCGAGGTTATCGAATTCCTGAAAATGTTATGCCAAGCCGTATTATTAGTATCCATTCGTGGCCTGAATTTCCCCCTGTTAATCGTACATTGGGGGTTCAATTGTATTTGTGTGAAACATTATTGTCTCACCAACCCGCATTGGCGGGGATTAAACATTTGAATCGCTTAGAACAAGTACTAGCGAGGGATGAATGGCATAACCCTGATATTAGCGAAGGTTTAATGCGTGATGTGAACGGGAATGTTGTTGAGGGCACAATGAGTAATGTATTTGCAGTGATTAATAATGAACTCGTTACATCAAAGATTGAAGATTGTGGCGTGGCAGGTATTATGCGTGCACACATCATGAGACAAGCTGTTTTACATGAAATTGCGGTGGTAGAAAGAAATATGTCTCTCGATGATATTTTGATGGCAGATGAATTATTTATTTGTAATAGTATTATTAAAGTATGGCCGGTAAGGCAATTACTCGATAAAAATTACAAAGTGATTGGTAATGTTACCGCACAAATTATGAATGGACTCGTATGAAAATAAAAATAGGACTGGTGTCATTGTTGTTGATTGTAATTGCAGCAGTGGCTTGGGTGGCTTACGATTATAATCAGTTTATCGTATCACCGTTCAACATTGGTGCAGGCAAGTCAGTGCGTTTGGATGTTACACCCGGACGTTCGATTATTTCCATTGCCAATGAATTAGCTAATAAGAACATTATTAGTCGTCCACATTACCTTGCATGGATGGCACGGCTTAATGGACAGGCTAAACGCATTCAAGCCGGTGAGTATGAAATTAATAATCCTATCACGCCAAAACAATTTTTAGCATTACTCGTTAAAGGTAAAGTTCGTCAATACAGCTTTACGCTTATTGAAGGATGGAGTGTTAAGCAAGTACTTAATGCAATCAATAAAAATGAGAATCTAAAACATCTAATAGGCACTGTCTCGGCAACGCAATTAATGGACAAACTGGGTTTTCCAGTTGATTTGCATGCAGAGGGGTGGTTATTCCCTGATACTTATTATTTTGTGCGTGGCGAGTCGGATGTTAATGTTTTATTACGTGCACATGATGCGATGAAAGAGAACTTAAACAAGGCTTGGGAAGCACGCGCAGATAACTTACCTTACAAAACGCCTTATGAAGCACTTGTCATGGCATCCATCATTGAAAAAGAAACGGGAAAAGGGGCTGAGCGAGCACAAATTGCCGGTGTTTTTGTCAGACGGTTGAAAAAAGGCATGAGGCTACAAACAGATCCAACCGTCATATATGGTATTGGTGAAGCTTATGATGGCAATATCAGACGACGCGATTTACGTAAAGATACCCCTTATAACACTTATACACGTAAAGGTTTGCCACCAACGCCGATTGCCATGCCAGGTTTAGCTGCGATACAGGCAGCCTTGCATCCAGACGATGGTGAAGCGCTTTATTTTGTTGCCAAAGGGGATGGTAGTCATGTATTTTCAAATACCTTGCAACAACATAATGAAGCAGTGATCAAATACCAATTAAAAGGCAAGCGTAAGGTATTTTCGTCTTTCAAGAACAGCAAATAAATAATGGCAATAATAAAGGTAAATATTAAATGAAAGGTTGTTTTATTACCATTGAAGGTATTGAAGGTGTTGGTAAGACAACCAATATTGAATTCATTGAAAAACTCTTGCGCGATGCAGGTAAAAGCGTTGTCATGACTCGTGAACCGGGTGGCACATCGCTGGGTGAAGATGTCCGTGAATTATTATTAGGCCATAAACATGATGGCATGAGTCGTGATGCAGAATTATTACTCATGTTCGCTGCGCGCGCTGAACATTTAGATAAAGTGGTTAAACCTGCGTTAGAAAATGAAAAGTGGGTATTGTGTGATCGCTTCACCGATGCCACTTATGCCTACCAAGGTGGTGGACGTGGTTTTGATACAGCTCCTATTGAAACGCTGGAAAATTTAGTTCAAGGCGATTTGCGTCCTGATTTAACATTGTTACTGGATGTGTCGGTTGAAATTGGGTTAGAAAGAGCCGGTAAGCGTAGTGAACCGGATCGTTTTGAAAAAGAAAAACATGATTTTTTTGAACGGGTTCGTCAAACGTACTTGCAACGAGCTAAAGTCGATTCTAAGCGCATGGTTATTATTGATGCCAGCCAATCTTTAGATGATGTGCAATCACAAATTCATCATGCAATAACTAATTTTATTCAGCGATAAGAAACTATGAACCTTCTTCCTTGGCAAGCAGAACAATGGCAACAACTTGTTTCGCGACAGCGACAGGATAAGTTGCCACATGCCGTATTGTTGAGTGGAGCGGAAGGTTTGGGGAAACGACAATTCGCAAATCAATTCGCGGAGAGTTTGTTGTGCCATGACAATAATGCAGATGCAACCGCCTGCGGACAATGTCGTGGCTGTTTACTACTACGCGCAGGCAGTCACCCTGATATAAAATACATTGAGCCAGAAGAAGTGGGCAAAGCGATTAAAGTTGATCAGGTAAGAGCCTTAACCAATTTCACTGTGCTAAGTGCACAATTTGATCAAGGTTATAAAGTGGTTTTGATTGGTCCGGCAGAAAATATGAATCGTGCTGCAGCCAATAGCTTACTTAAAACACTTGAAGAACCCGCTGACAATACGGTTCTTATTCTATACACCAGCGCACCACAACGTTTATTGGCAACGATAAAAAGCCGTTGCCAACGACTTAATTTTATTGCACCAACGTATGCAGTGGCGACGGAATGGTTAGCATCACAATCGGTGGCAAATGCTCAGCAATGGCTAGAAATAGCCGATGGTGCGCCACTTGCAGCGTTAAATTTAGCTCATCATGAAGATGACTCGATAGAAGCACGGTATGAATCGGGATTAGATACCTTAGAAGCCTTACAAACTCGTCGTAAAGATCCTGTCTCTATTGCTGCTGATTGGCAGAGAAAAGATAGCCTACAAGTCCTCAAGTGGCTAACAAATTGGGTGATGGACATAATCCGTTTAACGCAAGGAGGGCACTCAGTAGCCATCACTTGCCCAAGCCAACATGCTCGATTAGAAAATTTTGCTAATCAGTTGGATGCTGACGCATTACATGCCTATTTACCGCATTTATACGAGGCATCGAGGCTATTGAGTACCACTTCGGTTAATCAACAGCTGTTATTAGAAGAAATATTGATTCGATGGGCCGCTTTGCCTAAGAATCGTCTATAATTTCCGTGAGTTAGTGCTAAAATAAATAAGAAATAACAAGGTAATTGGTATGGCCGCTCCAAAAATGCCCGGAAGACAGGGGATCTTATCTCTGACCATCAAGGACAAGACTGCCTTGTATGCCGCGTACATGCCATTTGTAAAAAATGGCGGCTTATTTATTCCTACCAATAAAGCCTACAAGTTGGGCGATGAAGTATTCATGCTCCTAACCTTGATGGATGAGACTGAAAAGATTCCTGTTGCCGGTAAAATTATTTGGATCACACCTAAAGGTGCACAAAGTAACCGAGCAGCCGGTGTTGGTGTGCAATTTAGTGATCTTGATAATGGTGCTGCACGGAATAAAATAGAAACGTATTTAGCAGGTGCTTTGCAATCAGATCGCGCTACACACACGATGTAGCCAGTCAATCTTGATGCTTTTTCTAGGTAATATTCAACTATCATGTTAATTGATTCGCACTGTCATCTTGATCTAATGGATTACGAAAAGCTGGGTGGCGATCCGGCTACAGCGGTTAATTACGCACACGAAAATGGTATTGGACACATGCTGTGTGTGTCAGTGAATCTTGAGCAATACCCCAATATGCTAGAAACGATTACTGACATGCCTAAAGTATTTGCCTCAGTAGGTGTTCACCCCAATGAACAAGAGGGCGTTGATCCTGGCGTTGCAGAGTTAGTTAAATTAGCGAAGAATGATAAAGTGATTGCCATTGGTGAAACCGGTTTGGATTATTTTCGTAGTGATGGTGATTTGGAATGGCAACGTGAACGTTTTCGTCGTCATATTGAAGCGGCAAAACAAACAGGGAAGCCGTTAATTATTCATACTCGTGAAGCCAAACAAGATACTATAAAAGTACTACAAAAAGAAAACGCCAACGAAATTGGTGGTGTGATGCACTGCTTTGCAGAAGACTGGGAAACGGCACAACAGGCCATGGATCTAGGATTTTATATTTCGTTTTCAGGTATTGTTACGTTTAAAAGCGCAAAAACCTTACAAGAAGTCGCTCAAAAGGTTCCTCTTGATCGCATGTTAGTTGAAACCGATTCACCTTGGTTAGCACCTGTTCCTTATCGCGGTAAAACAAACCAGCCTGCCTATGTAAAACATGTTGCTGAATGTATTGCTGAATTGCGCGGCGATAGTTATGACACCATTGCAACGGCGACGACAGAAAACTTTTTTAATCTTTTTTCCTCTGCAAGACCTTAAGCAGCATATAACGAAGTATTCTGATAAAGCACGTAAACTTACCGAGTCTTTAAAAATATCAATTAAAGTTTTTTTTATCACTGCCGACAGCATTAACATGAAAGAACTCAATTGGATAGGTGCCATTCTGGGAACGTCAGTTTTGATTGTTCCGTGGCTTGGTATTAGTAAAGAATTGTTTCACTTTATATATGGTTTATTGTATCTGATATATTCACTTATCTATGCAGTTCACATTATTACTAATGGCCTACCATTGTCAGGTCTACGCTACATTGGTATTCACTTGAGTCGCAGCGCAGTAAATGGGGTGATGATGACCATGGTTCTGAGCGTCATGATCTATGCTGCCTATGGTGTTCAAGGCTGGCTAATTGTGATTTTAGCGTCCTGAGTGGTTTTTGAAATAACTATTCATGTTGGTTAGGTACAAAATCAATTGTATTTAAGTAATGTCCAATAAGTTGATATCTCGTACATTGTGCGAAAATTTTTAATAAAATCGTTATTGTCGCCAGGGTCTATATCAGCGTACTATACATGCTATATTATTTAGTACTGGGCAGCGATTTACGCTGGATAATGAAATAGGTGACACGTGAACGATACTTCGAATTGGCTGGTTCATGACCACGGCAAATACGATGATGCACTTACTGAGTGTGAGATAGCTGCGGATATGGGTGAATGGAAAAATGCTACGCGGTTGTTTAATGAATTTATAAATGATCTTAAGTTACATATGAAATTGGAAGACGAAGTTCTTTATCCTTTTTATGTTAAAGAAGTCGGCGATCCTGAAGGGGAAATTATCGAGTTGAGCGAAGAGCATGGTGAACTTGTTCGATTGTTAAGTGATTTGAATTACATAATAAAAACTAATGATTTTGATCACTTTCTGGATTCATTAGAACCATTGCATAAGGCCTTAAATGAACATAATGAGCATGAAGAAGCAGTTTTTCTTTGTATAGAAAATGATTCCTTGCTTATGCATCGTGAAGAAGTAATGGCTAACCTTAGCGCTATACAAAAGCAAGATGGTTGAAAGTAGGGAATAAATTTATCTAAAGTGATAAATATATCTGGCTTATCACTTTTCTTTGATAAGAGCACGACTATATTCACAATGTTAATAATAGTAAGCCCTTCAGCACTCAGGATAATAAATATAAAGCAACAGGGTTTTAATTATGAAATTAATTGAATGGAATGATCAATTTTCCACAGGTATTTCTGGTGTCGATCATGAGCATAAAGAGTTGATTTTAGGAATAAATTCTTTTTATTCAAAATTAACACAGCAACCCGGTAAAAATGAATTAGTTGATATTTTGAATAATATTTATGGAACTATTCATTCCCACTTTATGCTTGAAGAAAATCTAATGAAAAAATATGCCTATGATGAATATGAGCAACACAGGGATGATCATGCACGATTACTTGATGATATTCGGGATATCATAACTGATCTTGAAAATACGTTAGATTTTGATGAACAGCAGTTACAAGCCAGATTAACTGACTGGTTTTTGATTCATTTTAAAAGCTTCGATTCTAGGTTGCATAGGCTTGAGAGGTTATAATCTATAGGTATAAATTTTCAAATATAACTCGAGTTGTTACAAAAGCTAATTAAGAAAATCATTATATAGAAGCATTTAAAAGTGAAAATATCTGTGAAATATGGTTTTGCTTGATATAAGTCAAGGTTTTATATGCCACGACCTCTATATTATCGCCATGGTGATAGTTCTTTGATTAAGACTGTTAGTAGTCTGCAGATTTATATACGTAAGATAATGGCCACTTAGGCGCGAGTCTGACGTACTTACAATAACTAAAAAGGTAGAGGGCTTATAATGATAGATCAAAACGATAGTTCTAACGAAGAAGACGATCGTATCTCGGGGATGCAATCACTTCTGGATAATCCATTTCTTTTACTTTTTATAGGTGTTGCGATGCCCACCGTTTTCTATATCGTGTGGGGAATAATGGAAATAGTGAACCTTCCGGTTGCACCATAATTATTCCACAACATCACAGGGAGATTAGCTTATGACTTCATTTATGCCGCCTGCCGATCGACATTGGTGGAAGGTTCCCGTTGGCCGACAAGAACTTATTTGGATTGCGATTGCCTTAGTCTGGTGTATTATCATGTTTTTGATGATGCCGCTATGGCACGTATACGGTAAACAAAACCTTTCTACCGAAGCATATCAAACTACACCCGCCAAATTTGGAGCCAAGGTCGAAGAAATGGTTCAAAAATATAAAGTGGGTGAAGAAGCGGGCATTCCGATTGTGGCGCCACCAGCCGGTAGTGACATCTATATGTTAGGTCGATTGTGGCAATGGTACCCAGTATTAAAATTGAAAAAGAATCAAGAATATAGATTGCATCTTTCTTCAATGGATTTTCAACATGGGTTCTCGCTACAGCCAGATAACATTAACTTACAGGTAGTACCAGGCTATGACATGGTACTTAAGATTACACCAGATAGGTCAGGTGAATACGGTGTGATTTGTAACGAATATTGTGGTATTGGTCACCATACAATGGTGGGCAAGATCTATGTGGAGGATTAAGAGCCATGTCTGAATTTCGCGTATGTCCCGATTCGGGGTTTTATTTCCATAAGTCAGCCGAAAGCTTGATGAAGGTTAATGCCGTTGTCGGCATTGTTGCCTTGCTGATAGCGGGTGTTTTAGCCATTGGTGTCGTATTAACTCGTTGGCAAGAAGTGCATCTACTCGCTGCCGATAAATTTTATATGGTACTAACCGCTCACGGTATTAATGCATTAATCTTTTGGTGTATTTTCTTTGAGATGGCTATTTTACATTTTGCTTCTTCAACATTACTACGATGTCGACTTGCCACACCGAGGTGGGGTTGGGTCGGTTTCTTCTTAATGTTGATAGGCGCCATTATGAACAACGTGGCTGTTTTTAGCGGCCAGTCTAGTGTCATGATGACATCCTATGTACCGATGCAGGCAGAACCGCATTTTTATCTAGGTTTAATCCTGTTTGCAGTAGGTGCGCTTATTCAAGTGTTCGTTTTCTTTGGAACACTGGTGATAGCACAGCAAGAAAAAACCTATGAAGGCTCAGTTCCATTGGTTACTTTCGGTGCGATTACTGCGGCTATTATTGCCGTTTTCACCGTTGCGTCCGGCGCCATCATATTGATCCCAACGTTCCTTTGGTCAGTTGGTTACGTCAGTCATATCGATGCTGAAATGTATCGTGTTATCTGGTGGGGTATGGGGCATTCATCACAACAGATTAACGTTGCGGCTCATGTATCCGTTTGGTATCTGATTGCGGGTGTATTGTTTGGTGCACGGCCGATGTCTGAAAAAGTTAGTCGCTTTGCCTTCTTGCTCTACATCTTCTTCCTACAACTGGCTTCTGCTCATCACATTCTGGTGGATCCAGGCATCAGTTCAGAATGGAAGATATTCAATACCAGTTACGCAATGTACCTTGCTGTACTTGCCAGTATGATTCATGGCTTAACCGTTCCTGGTTCTATTGAAGTTGCGCAACGTGCTAAAGGCTATACCAAGGGCTTGTTTGAATGGTTACGTAAAGCGCCGTGGGGCAATCCGATATTTTCTGCCATGTTTATCTCGCTAGTAACATTTGGGTTTATTGGTGGTATTACCGGCGTTGTCATGGGCACTGAGCAGATTAACCTGATTATCCATAATACAATTTATGTACCCGCGCATTTTCATGCAACTGTAGTAACGGGCACAACCTTGACGTTTATGGCGTTAACCTACTTATTGATCCCAGTACTGTTCCGGCGAAAAATATTCTTACCCTGGATAGCCAAGATGCAGCCTTATGTATTCGGTGGTGGTATGACAATTCTTATCCTGTTTATGCTGGGTGCTGGCACCCTGGGCGTCTCGCGTCGTCATTGGGATATGGATTTTGCCGGTGCGGCAATGGCCTTTGAGTATCCAGCTATCGCTTATACCTTAATGGCAGTTGGTGCGATTGGTGGGCTGCTCGCTATCGTTGGCGGCATAATGTACATAGTCGTAGCGGTAGGTTCTTTATTATTTGGTAAAAAGCTTGAACCCTCTGCTGGCATTCTCGAAAGCTTTGCGGGCAAACCACTGCATGCATCGGTTTACAATATTCGTAAACCAGAAATGCTCGCAATGGCACCGAAACTACCAGAAGATCATCACAAAGGAGGGGGCTTTGAAGCACCAGGGACCTTTGCCCTCGCAATGCTCCTGCTCGTCACATTTGTGGTGTATTACTTTATTAACTGGAAGTACCTCGCTTCCGTTTGGCCATTAGGCTAGAACTTGAGAAAAAGAAAGGGTGGAATTTCCCACCCTTTCTTTCTATATGTGCTAAATTTATTTTAACGTGGTAAGTTTTTACTTACTATGGAAATAATGTGATTAACTCAGAATAAAGAAACCATTATCAATGCACCCGTTATTTGCTTCTATTGTACTGACATACAGTTTTCTATTTTCAATCACACTAGAGGCGGATTCAATTCTTGAATTAGAACCCTCATCACAAGTAACTATTCAGAAATTCCAGCATAAAAGAGCATTGCAAGAAAGTCAGGATGCGATTGGCAATAAACTTTCAAATTTTCGCTTAACAGATTCATCTGGCAAAGGTATTAAATTACAGGACTTTCATGGCAAACCATTAGTCTTAAGCCTCGTTTATACCAGTTGTTACCATATTTGCCCCATGACGACACGACACCTATCAAGTGTTGTCGAAAAGGCTAGAGAGACCTTGGGTAAGGATAACTTTTCTGTGGCTATTCTGGGGTTTGATAGCCAATTTGATAGCCCTCAAGCAATGCAGCAATTTGCCAAGAAGCAGGGCATCGATAATGCGGATTGGTATCTATTAAGTGCTGACGACAAAACAATTAAGGCTTTAACAAAAGAACTAGGTTTTGTTTTTTTTACCTCGCCAAATGGTTTTGACCATGTGGTTCAGGTAAGCGTTATTGATGCAGAAGGGGTGATTTATCGACAAGTCTATGGCGAAACCTTTAACACGCCATTACTGGTTGAGCCTTTGAAAGATCTAATATTAGGACGACCTCAACCAAATCAGACCTTATTTTCTGAACTGCTTAATAAAGTTCGTTTCTTTTGCACTAATTACGATCCTGCCAGTGACTCATATCATTTTGATTACTCATTATTTATCGGCATGTTTATTGGTGCGGTTATCATCTTACTAATTATTTCTTTCTTAAGACGAGAATACCGTCGCAGTAAACATTTACCTAAATCGTAATCCTTATTACGCTGTGATGAATATTATTAACCCACTTAAATATGCTTATCTGGTGATGGAGGATTGGTTTAATCTAGCCTTTGGTTCGCAATGGAATCCTTTGTATAATATGGGCCGATTGTCTTTTTTCTTTTTCTGGATTGTTTTCATAAGCGGTTTATATTTATTTATTTTCTTTGATACCAGTCTTTCCGGGGCTTATGCTTCTGTTGAATATATCACGCATGAACAATGGTATGTTGCCGGCATTATGCGAAGCCTGCATCGATATGCCTCTGACGCGGCCATTATTACTATTCTATTACACATGTTTCGTGAATTTGCACTGGGTCGCTATACAGGCTTTCGATGGTTCTCTTGGGTTACTGGTGTACCAACCTTATGGATTGTTATTACCTTAGGAATAACCGGTTACTGGTTAGTATGGGATGAGCTTGCCTTATACGTTGCAACGCTATCCTCACAACTGATAGATGCCTTGCCATTAATTCCTGGTTCTATGTCACGCAACTTTGTAGGCCAACAACTTTCTGATCGCTTCTTTTCGTTAATGGCATTTTTACATTTCTTAGGCCAACCATTATTTTTAATTTTTGCGCTCTGGCTACATGTTAAACGTCTATCGCTAGTGAAAATAACTGCACCAAAAGGACTTGCGATTGGCAGTTTTCTTGGCTTATTGGTGTTATCAATAATTTCACCCGCAGTCAGTCATGCTCCTGCCGATACTGGACAGGTTACAGCGGTATTAAACATCGACTGGTTTTATCTTAACGTGTACCCATTGGTCGGTTACCTTAATGC
>VAPL010460180.1_pt1 | contig 10666 bp, 10 predicted proteins | sample 3395061 | NCBI WGS metagenome assembly VAPL01 (sample SAMN08290444, study PRJNA428436) | hydrothermal vent metagenome | isolation source: Deep-sea hydrothermal vent chimney 2 | place: Pacific Ocean: Juan De Fuca Ridge | depth 2182 m m
CCATTTTTTCCGTTCATTTTCGTTAAATAGCACAACTATTCGCCTCAAATGAACGAAAAAACTGACTCAAAAGGGCTTTCCCTCGCGACGATTTCTATTCTTGGACAGCCTCCTAGTCATAAAAAAGCCCGATTATGTGTAAACATTATCGGGCTTTTTTATGCATGTACTATAATCAAAACAGACCATCTAAATAATTTTATAAGGATAGAACATGGATATTAAAACTATTATTTTAGCTGCAGGGCAAGGAACACGTATGCGTTCATCAAAGCCAAAGGTTTTACATAAAGTAGCAGAAAGAGCTTTGTTGCATCATGTGTATGATACTAGTGCTCAACTAGAAAACAATTCAATTGTGATTGTTTATGGTCATGGTGGAGAATTAGTTAAGGATCAATTAAGTTATTTAGATGCAAACTGGGTTGAACAAAAACAACAATTAGGAACGGGGCATGCTGTACAACAAGCTGAAAGCTTTATCAAAGGAAGTGATAAAGTCCTTATCTTATATGGTGATGTGCCTTTATTAAAAAAATCTACCATAGAAAAACTGCTTAATAATGTAACGCCAGATTCAATTGGGCTATTAACGGTGGAACTTGATGACCCCAAAGGATATGGTCGAATAGTAAGAGCAGAAGATGGATCTGTATTAAAAATTGTGGAAGAAAAAGATACCAATGCTGAAGAAAAATTAATTACTGAAGGCAATACAGGAATTATTGCTACACCCGGTAACTTACTAAAACAATGGTTATCCAAACTGCAAAATGCTAATGCTCAAAATGAGTTTTACTTGACCGATGTGATTGAAATGGCAGTAAAAGATGGTGTTCAAGTGATAACAAATCAAGCTGTCAGTATGGATGAAGTATTAGGCGTTAATGATCGTAGTCAGTTGGCACATTTAGAACGCGTCTATCAATTAGAGCAAGCTCAAAATTTGATGCTTCAGGGCGTTAGCTTAAGAGACCCTTCAAGGTTAGATGTTAGAGGAAAATTTGAAACTATTGGACAAGATATAGAGATTGATATTAACGTAATATTTGAAGGTACAAATAGTATTGGTAGCAATGTTGTTATTGGTGCTAATAGTATTATAAAAAATGCTGTGATTGGTGATAATGTAGAGATTCTGGCAAATTGCATTATTGAAGATGCAACGGTCGGTGCCCGTAGTCGCATAGGACCTTTTGCCAGGTTAAGACCGCAGGCAGAATTAGCAAGTGATGTGCATATTGGCAATTTTGTAGAAATTAAAAAATCGACAGTCGCAATGGGAAGTAAAATAAATCACTTAAGTTATATTGGTGATGCCACTATTGGTAGTAAAGTTAATGTTGGTGCAGGAACCATTACCTGTAATTATGATGGTGTAAACAAGTTTAGAACAGTCATTGAAGATGGTGCTTTTATTGGTTCTGACACACAATTAATTGCCCCTGTAACAGTAGGTAAAGGAGCTACTATTGGGGCAGGTTCAACAATTACTAAAGATACCGAGGAAAATCAGTTAACCTTATCACGGGCAAAGCAAATCACCGTCAAAGGTTGGCAAAGGCCAGTAAAGATAAAATAATATCTGAATAGGTATAAGTTTCAGCTAATTATTAAGTTGTTGATTAAAGCCCACTCGAAACTTGCTCCTGCGTTGCTCTACTTACGGACATCGCGGCTAAAGCCGTTCCTACAAAGCACCATTTGTTTCTTAACTTAATGGTAGCAACAACTGTTTAGCTGAATATACTGTGGTTTAGGTGGGTTCTATTATGTCTTGATAAAAGAATAATATATATTTTTATATATTTTTCAATGTGTTATAGTATTTTTTTGTTGCTTGAAAGATGTTGTTTTAATAATCAAGGGGGCTTGTTTTCTATTTATTACTTAAAATGAGCTCCGAAACTTTAGTTAATATTTAATAACGCCCACTTTTCAGGTAAAATCACCTGCTTTTGCCTGTCTTCTTATGTCCACCCTAATTAAAAGCAGTCAACTCTGCATAAACATTATTAACACGATTAATGAACGGGTGGGTAAAACTATCTCATGGTTAACTTTAGCCATGGTCATTACTACCTTTATTATTGTTATCCTCCGTTATAGCTTTGACCTTGGATGGATTGCATTACAGGAATCTGTCTCTTATATGCATGCCATTGTTTTTATGCTAGGTAGTGCATACGCCTTAAAACATAATACGCACGTCAGAGTCGACATACTTTATCAACGATGCACTCCAAAAACCCAAGCATGGATTGATTGTCTTGGTACTCTATTCCTGTTAATTCCGGTGACAGTTTTTATTATATGGAGTAGTTGGGGCTATGTGGCAGATTCATGGGCCATTCATGAAAGCTCAAGAAATTCAGGAGGCTTGCCCGGTATCTACCTATTAAAATCGACTATTATTTTAATGGCGGGACTGCTCATCTTACAAAGTATTTCTCTGTTTTTACAAAACCTGTTAATTGCTTTAGGCTTAACTGAGGACAAGGTTTAAATGGATAGTTATTTAGCTTTATGGATGTTTGCTGCTGTTTTTATCGTACTTTTAACGGGGTTTCCTGTTGCCTTTGCTTTAAGTGGAACCGCACTAGCATTTGCCACTATTGGTATGCAGTTTGATGTATTTGATGCCGCTTTTTTAAATGCGATGCCTAATCGCTTATTTGGCATTATGAACAACCAGACATTAATGGCCGTACCCTTGTTTATTTTTATGGGAGTTATGCTTGAACGTGCCAAAATTGCTGAAGATTTACTAGAGTCTATTGCTAAGTTATTTGGCTCATTACGGGGTGGGCTGGGTATTGCAGTGATGCTAGTTGGAGTGTTAATGGCGGCAAGCACTGGAATTGTAGGGGCTACTGTTGTTACCATGGGGTTAATATCTTTGCCTACTATGATACGCAATAACTACAGCCCTTCAATTGCTTGTGGGGTCATTTGTGCTTCAGGAACTTTAGGACAGATTATCCCCCCTTCTATTGTGCTGGTTTTATTGGGAGATGTTATTTCATCGGCTTACCAACAAGCTCAATTAGAGATGGGGATTTTTTCACCTGAAACAGTTTCAGTGGGTGATTTATTTGCAGGTGCTTTACTGCCAGGCATAGGCTTGGTTTTTATGTATTTGCTATATATTATAATAACTGCATGGCTTTCACCAAGCTCAATGCCAGCCCCTGAAAAAATAAATAGAGAAAAGGGTTTTTATTTTCGGCTATTAAAAAGTCTGGCAGCCCCTTTATTACTCATATTTTCAGTGCTTGGCTCAATTATGGGTGGTTTGGCAACGCCAACAGAGGCTGCAGCTGTTGGGGCCACAGGGGCGATTGTACTGGCTTTTTTTAAGCAACAATTGAGTTTAAGTACCTTACAAGCCGTGATGCAAAACACCACGCGAGTGACCAGTATGGTGTTTATGATTTTAATTGGAGCCGCTTTATTTTCTTTAGTCTTTCGAGGCTTTGAAGGTGACGAGTTAATCACTGGATTATTATTAGATTTACCGGGTGGTAAATTCGGAGCTCTATTCTTTGTAATGCTAATAATGTTCTTCCTTGGTTTTGTGCTGGATTTTATTGAAATCACTTTTGTGGTTGTGCCTATTGTTGGGCCTATTTTATTAGCGATGGGGGTAGACCCGGTATGGCTTGGTATTATGATTGCCATTAATTTACAGACCTCATTTTTAACCCCTCCTTTTGGTTTTGCCTTATTCTATTTACGAGGTGTTGCGCCGAAAGAAATTACCACGGGGCAAATATATCAAGGTGTTATGCCTTTTATTGCTATTCAGCTGATGATGTTAGCAATTTTAGCTTTTTGGCCACAACTGGCTACTTGGCTACCCTCTGTTATTTACACTGATATTTAAAATTTCTAATGAAAAAGTTACTATTTATATTTATTTTAGGTCTACAAGCTTGTGGACAGACCGGACCTCTTTATCTGCCCGATGAACAGGCCCCAATTTATGTACCTGAAGAAGAATCATAAGCATGGATTATTTCACTTACCAAGAAAACCAGTTATTTGTAGAAGATGTCGCAGTAGAACAGATTGTTGAGCAATATGGCTCACCTTGTTATATCTATTCACGAGCGACCTTTGAAAGACACTGGAAAGCTTTTGACCAAGCCTTTGGCGATCATCCTCACCTTATTTGTTACGCAGTAAAAGCCAACTCAAATATTGCTATTCTTAATGTCTTGGCAAGATTAGGATCGGGGTTCGATATTGTTTCACAAGGCGAGCTAGAAAGAGTTTTAGCGGCTGGCGGAGAGCCTAAAAAAATAGTATTTTCAGGTGTAGGTAAACGTGCTGATGAAATTACAGCTGCTCTAAGAATTGGCATTCGCTGTTTTAATATCGAAGTTAAAGGCGAACTCGATAGAATTAACTTTTTAGCTGCAGAGTTAGGTGTTATTGCAACGGTTTCATTTAGAGTGAACCCTAATGTAGATGCTAAAACGCATCCTTATATTTCTACTGGCTTAAAAGAAAATAAGTTTGGCATTGATATAGAGCATGCTTTAGCTGAATATCGCCGTGCTGCAAAAATGGACAATATAAAAGTTATAGGTATTGATTGCCATATTGGCTCACAGCTGACAGAAACCTCACCCTTTTTAGCCGCTTTGGATAAAGTAATAGACTTAGTCAATACTTTAAAACAACACGGTATCGAATTACACCATTTAGATTTAGGGGGTGGGCTGGGTATTCGTTATAAAGATGAGTGCCCACCGTCTCCAGCTGATTACGTTTCAGCTATTTTAGAGCGTTTAGGTGATCATAAGTATGAAATTGCATTAGAACCTGGCAGGGCTATCGCGGGTAATGCAGGTATTTTAGTCACAAAAGTTGAATATTTAAAACCAACTGAGTATAAAAATTTTGCCATTGTTGACGCAGCAATGAATGACTTAGTTCGCCCCTCTCTCTATAGTGCTTGGCAAGATATTGTGCCGGTTAATAAAGATAGCAAGGGCATTGAACAAACATGGGACATTGTTGGCCCAGTTTGTGAAACAGGTGACTTTTTAGGTAAAGAGCGCACACTTAAGCTTTCTGAAGGTGACTTATTAGCTATTCGTTCTTCAGGAGCTTATGGCTTTACGATGAGTTCCAACTATAATTCCAGACCTAGAGTTGCTGAAATAATGGTTGACGGTACAGACATTCATTTAATCAGAGAAAGGGAGTCAATTCCCCAGCTTTGGCAAGGTGAAAAACCACTCCCTTAAGAAGTAGGAATTAATAATACATGAAAGATATCAGATGTGCTGGCGATAGGAAGGGCATCAAAATGTAAGATGCGCTTCGTACCTTAGCACATCCTATAGTTTTAGTTTTGGGTATTATTGACCCCCATTTTTTATTATTAACTTGTGTAGCCTTGATGAAATAAAGTGGAATCAAGGTTTATTTTAACACTCCTTGATTCCGCATCTCTGCATCAAGGCTACACTCTTATTCTATTAACTTTAAGTACAAACCTGGATGATTAAATTCACTAAAATGCATGGCTTAGGTAACGACTTTGTTGTTATTGACGCTATCAAGCAAAATATTTCATTAAGCTCTAGCCAAATAAAATTTATTGCGGATAGACACTTTGGGGTAGGGTGTGACCAACTACTGCTGGTTGAAAAGCCGGTTAGTAGCAATGCTGATTTTAAATACCGTATTTTTAATGCTGATGGAAGTGAAGTCGCGCAATGTGGTAATGGCGCACGTTGTTTTGCGCGCTTTGTCCGAGATAAAAAGCTAACGACAAAAGATAAAATCACCGTAGATACTGACTCAGGGCAATTAATTCTCACTTTTGATAAAGCTGATTTAATTACTGTAAATATGGGCATTCCAAGGCACTTGCCCAAAGAAATTCCATTAGATACAGAACAGCAAGCTCTATCTTATAAACTATTAGTAAACCATACCGAAATAAAGTTTGGTGCAGTTTCTATGGGCAACCCCCATGCCGTTATAATAGTTAAAGATATTAATACCGAACCTGTCGTTAAAATAGGGGCCACATTAGAAAGTCATGTTTTTTTTCCAGAAAGAGCTAATATTGGTTTTATGCAAATTATAAATCGTCAGCATATTAAATTACGCGTTTATGAGCGTGGAGCTGCTGAAACATTAGCCTGTGGTAGTGGTGCATGTGCGGCTGTGGTTATTGGGATAGAACAAAATCTGCTAGACCAAAATAATATCACCGTTGAGCTACCAGGTGGACAACTAGAAATAAATTGGGCTGGGCGTGGACATGCTGTTTTTATGAAAGGGCCTGCCACCTCGGTTTTTGAAGGACAAATTGAATTATGAGTGCTGAAAAAATTGTTAGCCAAAATGAACTAACCCCTGCTCAAGTTGAAGCTTACTTGCAGTCACACCCAGAGTTTTTTCACCAACATTTAGCTTTGTTAGAAAACATGAGCATTCCACACCCTAGTGGCAATGCAGTTTCTTTAATATCTAAGCAGTTGGAAATTTTTAGAAGCAAACATAAAGAGCTAGAAAATCAATTGAATGCTTTGATTGAAATTGCTAAAGATAATGACATTACGCTGAGTCAGATGCATGAATTAACATTAGCTTTGATGGAAGCGGATTCTATTGAAAATGTGGCGGTAAACCTTGATAAAGTCTTTAAAGAATGTTTTTTAACCGACTTTTCTTCTGTTCGTATTATCAAACAAGATGCCGAGACTTTTAATAGCGATATCTTTGTAAATATTGATGATGAGCATTTGCAACATTTTATACAAATATTAAGTAGTAACCAGCCAAAGTGTGGCCGCCCTACTTTAGTGCAAGCCAAGTTTTTATTTGGGGATGTTGCCACAGAAATAAAATCGTGTGCAATTATTCCAATGGCTTATACTCAACTGGAAGGCATTATTGCGATAGGAAGTAAAGAAGATGCCCGGTTTCACTACAGTATGGGAGACTTGTTTCTAACTCAAATGAGCGAGGTTATTGCGACACGATTGATTGCGCTTTTGGATGAAGCATAATAGATAGGCGCAATCTTACTTATGTTCCCTTCTGCAAAAACAATACTAGCCAAGTACTTTCAGTATTTAGAGTTTGAAAAAAGAGTTTCTGTACATACTTTAAAAAGCTATCAGCGTGATATTAAGCATTTATTAAACTACTGTGTCGCTCAAAAAATTCAACAGTGGGAAGATATTCAAGCGACTGATATAAGAAACCATATAGCTAGTCGGCATAGAAAAGGTATTGCTAGCAAATCTTTACAACGCGAACTTTCAGCTATCCGCAGTTTTTATAACTATTTAATAAAAAATCAATATCTTCAAAACAACCCGGCTCGGCATATTAAAGCCCCTAAACAAGAAAAAAAGTTGCCCAAGGTGCTTGATGTTGACCAAATGTCGGGCATCTTAGAAAGTAGTCCTGATTCAATTTTAGAAATACGTGATTTAGCCATGTTTGAACTTTTTTACTCATCAGGCCTCAGATTAAGTGAACTTTCTGCTTTAAATATGGATGATATAGACATTGCTGATCGAGAGTTACGCGTATTAAAGGGTAAGGGAAATAAGCAGCGAAACTTACCTGTAGGAAGCAAAGCTATTTCTGCTTTAGAAAAATGGTTAAAATGCCGTACAGAAACGCTAGATTCGGCTATCTTTATTTCAAATAAAGGCAAACGTTTAGGGCAACGCAGTATTCAACTTCGGCTGGATAGATGGTGTAAGAAAATTGGGCTACCGGAGCATGTTCATCCCCATATGCTCCGGCACTCTTTTGCCAGTCACTTGCTTGAATCAAGCCATGATATTCGGGCCGTGCAAGAGCTGTTAGGACATAGCAACTTAAGTACCACGCAAATTTATACGCATTTAGACTTTCAACATTTAGCCGAAGTTTACGATAAAGCACACCCTAGAGCAAAAAAGAAGCTAGACAAAGTTTAAAACCTGTTATTATTGCAAACATTTTCTAGCAGAAATATATTTATACTCACGTTACTTGGGACCACACAAAAATGACAGATAGTACATCCACAGAAGATGCCAGATCAAAAGGGATACTTTGGTTTTTTGGATCATTACTTGGGGTAACGCTCATTATTTTAACCGTTCTTGGTTTCTGGTGGGGAGAAGAGCCTGAACCTTTTGATGTAAGGGAAAAAGCCATTGAATATATGGACGCAAGTGGCTCTGCTAATATGCCTATTGGCTTTGTTTATACTAACACATTAGCTCATATAGCTGAGGTGTTAATGGAAAAACCTGGCGGCTATATTTCAAACGATGTCGCACCACCTGGGGTGTTTTTAGATAATATCCGAAACTGGGAATATGGGGCTTTAGTGATGCTTCGTGATGGTGCCACTGCCTTAAGAAACCATTTTGCCAGAGATCAGTCACAGTCTGTAGAAGATAAAGACCTAGGCGTTGCAGAGCCTTATTTTTACTATGAACCCAACTCATGGGCTCTTCCCTCGACAGAGTCAGAGTATGAAAAAGGGGTTAAGTTTCTACATAGGTATATGAAGCGTTTACAAAACCCTCAAGAAGGTGAAAGACGTGGGCAGTTTTATTCTCGTTCTGATAACTTATGGACCTATTTAGAGGTAATTATTAAACGTTTGGGGGGCTTGTCAACAAAATTAACGGCGAGCACTGACAGGTTTGCTGGTGCCGCTGGCATACTTTATGACCCTAGTGGAAAAAATGCACCACAAAATGTTGCTGAATTTACAAAAGGAGCAGGCAGTACCCCTTGGTTATTAATTGACGATGTGTTTTATGAAGCTCGTGGAGCTAGTTGGGGTTTAATGCATATTTTAAAAGCCATTAAAATTGATTTTAACGATATTATTTTAGATAAAAGGGCGATGAATACATTGGATAATATGATTCGTGCTTTAGAAAATGCTATTGCTCCTATTCTTAGCCCTATGATTCTTAATGGTGACGGCTTTGGTATTACGGCAAACTATTCACTTACCATGGCTAACTATATGGCAAGAGCAAATGCCTCCGCGCTTGATTTACGTGATTTAATGAATAAAGGCTAACTGCTTTACTTAAACTAAGTAGGTTTTTTATTATGCAACAAGAAATAAACGACAATATAAAAAAAATTAGTACCTGGAAACGTATTTTCTTTATGCTGATTCTTACCGTTATCGTCAGCTTGGTCCGTATATTATTATGGACTATAATAATTTTACAAGTAGGTTCTGCCTTAATAACGGGAGTTCCTAACCAAAACATTCTTAGTTTTGGTAGCAAGTTATCAGCGTATTTGTATCATATTTTATTATTTTTAACTTACAATACCGATCAAGTGCCTTTTCCATTTGCTGATTGGGGCCTAACTGAAGACCTAGACCTGCCTAAAATCAAAAAATAGTAATATGCCAACGCAAGGTAGAAAAATCATTCATATAGATATGGATGCTTTTTTTGCTGCTGTTGAACAACGCGATCACCCAGAGTATCAAAATAAACCCATAGTTGTAGGTGGAAAGCCAGATAGTCGTGGTGTTGTTGCGACTTGTAACTATGAAGCCAGAAAATTTGGAATTCACTCTGCTATGTCATCCTCACAAGCTTATCGCTTATGCCCACAAGCCATTTTTGTAAAACCGCGATTCGAAGCTTACAAAGAAGCATCCACTGTTATTCGACAAATCTTTTCCAAAGTTTCTGACCTGTATGAACCTTTGTCACTAGATGAAGCCTATTTAGATGTGAGCCAAAACCCATCTCACCACGGTTCTGCAACATTAATTGCCAAAGGTATAAAACAATCTATTTTTACTAAAACTGGTTTAGTTGCCTCTGCCGGTATTTCTTACAACAAATTTCTAGCTAAAATTGCATCCGATATGGACAAGCCTGATGGCTTGTATTTAATTACCCCGGAGCAAGGCGAACAATTTGTCGAAAGATTAGCCATTGGGAAATTTCATGGTATTGGTAAAGCGACTGAAAAGAAAATGCATGCCTTAGGTATAAAAACAGGGGGAGATTTAAAGCAGCAGTCACTGCTTTTTTTAACCCAGAACTTTGGCAAGGTCGGGCAACATTATTATAATATATCAAGAGCTATTGATTTAAGACCTATTAATAATCATAAAGAAAGCAAATCAGTGGGTGTTGAAACAACCTTTCAATTTGATATTCAAGAGCGTATAGAAATTTTAAAGCACTTGCAGATATTATTAGAAAAAGCGTTAATAAAACTTAAGGAAAAAGAGCTAGAAGCTCAAACACTCACCATAAAAGTCAAATATCATGATTTTGTGCAAATAACACGAAGTAGAACATTGCCAAATACAATCACTGACACAATCAATAGTACAGCTATCTTTGAAAACTTATTAAGTAAAACGGACGTTGGGCAACGCAAAGTACGTCTATTAGGTGTTGCCTTGTCATCATTTAATAAGCAAGATCAATTATTAAATAATCGACAACTGGATTTGTTTGAAACTTATTGACAAACATGGCTCTTAAAGCCACCGCTTATGATTGTAGAGCGGACTTCAGTCCGCAACAACCGGTCTCTATAGCGGACTAAAGTCCGCTCTACAAAGTCCTAGCCTTTTTTTAACTATAGCTTTACTCAGAGGCTGTGAAAAAATCATTCTTTTAGCCTCCCC
>VAPL010218440.1_pt1 | contig 10665 bp, 10 predicted proteins | sample 3395061 | NCBI WGS metagenome assembly VAPL01 (sample SAMN08290444, study PRJNA428436) | hydrothermal vent metagenome | isolation source: Deep-sea hydrothermal vent chimney 2 | place: Pacific Ocean: Juan De Fuca Ridge | depth 2182 m m
ATAGTTTCCAACGCTTCCGTAAATAAAGGGCCTGCTTCGCGGAAAACATGCTCTTTTACGCTTTCATCAAGCCCGGTTATTTCCCAGGCAAAAGAGTCTATTTCCTGTAACGGAATTGTACCCTCCATATCAAGACCTTGTTCTGCTTCATCGGTAAAAATATTCGCCAGATGAACCAAACATGTTTCTATAACGCCTGTTTCAGCACGACGTGGGTCATGGTGGTAAGCCACCGACTCAAATAATGTTTCAGGCATATTCCATGCACGCATTAATTCCCCACCTACTTCGGCATGGTTAAAACCAAGAAAATCCTGTTCAACTTCAAATTCTGAACGCAGTCCATTTTCTGCTTCTAATGCAATCATTCTCGTTTCAGTCGGTAAACGCTGAGCAATAATAAGTTTGCCAATATCATGCAATAAACCTGCGACAAATAATCTCTCACTATGCAAAACGTGACACTGCTCCGCAAGTAAACGAGCAATCACTCCGCAGTATAAACTGTGGCGCCAGAAGCGAACTTTATTCAAAATAGTGTCTGGCACATTTGAAAATGTTTCAACCGCAGAAGCGGCTATCACCAAGCCTCGCAATTCACGTAAGCCAACAACTGTCACTGCTCGCGAAACTGTTTCAATTTTAGCTTGAAAACCATAGTAAGAACTATTCACTATTTTTAATAAGCGTGCGGTTAAGCTGGTATCCTGGCTAATGACTTGACCGAGCTCGGCCGCTGTCACCGTGGGTTCATCCAGCATCTCGTTTACACGAATACACACTTCTGGTAATGATACTAAACGGATAGATCCCGTAACGAGTTCTTTCGGAGTTAAGGTGCTAGGCTTTTGTATGGCATTTTGTTCACTCATAAATACTTTCACGACCAAAATGAAAAAAACTTTAGGAATAAATCAAAACAAGTGCTTACCACATCACAAAATATAAAATTACATGTAAATCAGGCTATTACCCGTATTTATATTGCTACTTTTAGTTCAAAACGAGCGTTCTTTATCATCACGTAAACGCTGTAATGCTTGTTCGGCAATGGCTTTTACGCTGTTATTCAGATCATGAGTTAACTGAATTAAAATAATCTCGGTTGAATTTAGGTTACGCGCCACCTCCAACCGTATATCAACCTCTTTATCTTTTGATAATATTTCAAGAGCAGCGACAGGCACATACTCAAAACGAGCAACAACACTGCGCACCGCCAGCATAGAATCATGCACTAAAATAAGATACACCTCATCAACAGCTGAAAGATTAGTTGCGAGAGAAATTTTTACCGATTGTTCCGGATCATTTGCTAAACGTAATAAGATATTCTTCGGCGTCTTTCGGTTACTTGCTACACGCCTTCTAATTGATGCATCACTATCATAAGACAAGTCATTAAACATCGATGGTGTGGTTGCGGGGTGCCCAGCCTGACGATAACGTTCTTCTTGAACACTATTTTTTACATCATTACTTGCATGAGCCTCTAAAGTCAGCATAAAAAACAAAAGTCCAATTATAATTTTGAAATGTCTATTCGCGTTAAAAAATAAGTTCATTATAAATCCAGAATCAAATTAAAAAGGCCATTAATTATACCCTGTAAGCCTCTGTTTATACTTTACTTATTTAACTATAAACTTGGCATAATAAAAATAAAACGTTATGCTGATATGCATTAAATTTCACTACATTATCATTCAGGTAAACTCTTGGCAGAAGAAGAAACAAAACCACGTATTTTAGCGGTTGATGATTCCCGTGTAATGCGTCGTGCAATGTCTAAAATTCTTAGCAAAGATTATGATGTTGTTGAAGCTGAAAATGGTGAAGATGCATGGACCATATTATTAAATGATGATTCTATTCAGGTTATATTTACTGATCTAAGTATGCCTTTTCTTGATGGCTACGGCTTACTTGAACGCATACGCTCATCAGATGATCCACATCTAAATGAAACACCAGTTATTATTATTACCGGTAAAGAAGATGACGAAGGTGCAAAACAGGAAGCCTTTGATAAAGGCGCGAATGATTTTATAACAAAACCATTTGATTCAATTCAATTACAAGCACGTGCCAAAGCACACATAACATTTAAACAAACCAGCACCAAACTCACTGAAGCTTCTGACAAACTCGAACGCCAGGCCACAATTGATGAAACAACAGGCTTAGGTGGACAACGTTATTTTTGTAAAGTTGGTGAAGAAACCCTTTCTTATGCTAGCCGGCATAACGGACAATTTATTATTATCCGTATGGATATTGATGAATTTAATAATCTTTTTATCAAGCATGGTAAAAATATTATGGATTCTATACTTCATTCTATCGGTAAAAAATTCTCTAACCTTGTGCGACAAGAAGATACTATTGCGCGAATTGGTGTATCAAAATTTGCATTAATTCTGAAAGAGACGGCATTAAAAGAAGCAGAAGTTCTCGCGGATCGTATTCGTTCAGAAATAAAAAACATGTCCTTCAAGCTTCCTGATAATGGGGGGATTATTAATCTCACGGTTAGTGCTGGACTTTATGAACCTGAATTAATACCAGATCTTACATTTAAACAACTTATTAGTGAAACTGAAAAGCATTTAACTGAAGCTCAAACTGCTGGCGGAAACCGTATTGTCACCCACTCAACAGTCAGTAATATTGATATAGAAAAACCACCTAAAGAAATTAATATTGTTGAATTACTTGAAAAATTAAAAGAAAATAAACCCGAGGAACTATTACCTAATATTGATGCTATTCTTCACCATATAACACCTTTACTTAAGTTTCTTATCAAGAATGCAAGAGTTAAACTACAAGCCGTGCTTCAGCAAATAAGCGGTAAATAAAGTATTAAGACTTTATCTATAATCCAGCCCACCATAACCTCATCCGTAAACCCAGTTCAGTAGTATAACCTACTTCAACAAATTCAATTTTATTCTCTTTATTAATAATAAAAGAAACGGGAACACCTCGAATATTATAAGTTCGACTCAAATTTCCACTTTCATCATTAACCACTTTAAATGATAATTTTTCTTGTCGCATAAATTGGCTAAGTTCCTTGTTATCACCCGATTGCATTGCAATAGTAATAACAGGGTAGTCTTTTGCGATGTTTTCAATATTAGACTGCTCCAGCTTACAAACGGGACACCAGGTTGCCCAAAAATGAACTAATATCGGTCTTTTATTGTTTTGATAGAGGTCAAAATATTGTCCATCTAACATCACTTGACTAATATTCGGTGCAGTACCGGAAACAACATCCCGTTGCATCCAAAAACGTACCGCAAATAAAACAATTAAAATTAAAGTTAGCTCTACCAGCCACCGATAATACTTATTATTAAAATTCATTATATAACTCATTTAACGCCTCATTTTATTGCAAGTTAACTCTACTTACAGTAAAAAGGTTGAAACAACACTCTTTAACCATGGAAATAATCATGAGCCGCTTTAAAGCCTTTGCCATCCACTTTGCTATTAGTTTTGTCATTTTTCTGATCATACTTTATTTTATTCTGGTTCAATGGTATCCCGAACCTTTATTTTCAACCGATGGTGGCTGGCGAGTTATTCGTATTATTGTGGGGGTTGATCTTATATTAGGCCCATTATTAACTTTAATAGTATTTAAGTCTGGTAAAAAAGGCTTAAAATTTGATTTAAGCATGATCGCTTTAGTACAGTTTTTAGCTTTAAGCTGGGGTATTTGGACAACATATAATGAACGTCCTGCAGCAATTATTTACACCATTGATTTTTTCACACCTGTTCCAGCCTATCAATTAGCTGAACAAGGAATGACTGCAAAAAAACTGAAGCAATTTGGTGATAGTTGGCCAATTTTAATTTACATCGATGTTCCTAAAGAAAAATTATCAGAAATCCTGAGTGAAGCAATGCATGCAGGTAAACCACTTTATTTACTTACAGAAAAATACAAAAAATTTGGTAAAGAACAGGCTGCCGTATTAAAAGAAAATTCAATGAATATAGAAAAATATGTTGAAGATAAACCAGAGCTAAAAAAATTATATCAACATTCTTTACTCACTGGCACGGCAAAAACGAATATATCTTATTTAGCATTACATTCTCGTGAAAAATGGGTCACAGTAATATTTGACTTAGATGAAATGCGAATAATAGATACGATTGATATAGAACCTTCTGCTTATATGTTCGCTCAGAAAATCAAGCGTAAAAAAAAGAAAGAAACTAACGAGAAATAATAAAACACAAGTTCTTAATGCAGGTTCGAATTTATTCGAACAAGATGGTATAAATAACCATAGTGGTAAATTTAAACTCTGCGTTCAAATAAATCCAAACCTACGAAAAGATAAAACTTATATTTTTTTAAAAATTAAACTTGCGTTCGTCCCACCAAAACCAAAACTGTTTGACATAACACAATCAAACTCAGCATTGTCGATACGTTCACGCACAATAGGATAACCTTCTGCTGCAGGATCAAGTTCTTCAATATTTGCTGATGCCGCAATAAAACCACCTTCTTGCATAATCAAGGAGTAAATCGCTTCATTCACACCGGCAGCACCTAATGCGTGACCAGTTAAGGACTTCGTTGATGCGATATGTGGCATATCAGCACCAAAAACTTCTTTTATGGCTTCTAATTCACGAACATCACCCACTGGGGTACTTGTTCCATGCGCATTAATGTAAGTCACTTTTGAACCTTCAGGAACAGTCGCAAGTGCTTGTTGCATACAGCGTTGCGCGCCTTCGCCTGATGGTGCGACCATGTCATAACCATCTGATGTTGCACCGTAGCCAACTAACTCAGCATAAATTTTTGCACCACGTGCTTTAGCATGCTCATACTCTTCCATCACTAAAACACCACCGCCACCAGAGATAACAAAACCATCTCGATTTGCATCAAATGCACGTGAGGCTTTTTCAGGGGTTTTATTATATTTCGAAGACATCGCGCCCATGCCATCAAATAAAACAGAAAGCGTCCAATGAAGTTCTTCGCCACCACCGGCAAAGACAATATCCTGTTTACCAAGTTGAATTTGTTCCATTGCATTACCAATACAATGTGCACTAGTTGAACAGGCTGATGTAATTGAATAGTTCACACCTTTAATTTTAAACGGTGTCGCTAAACAAGCAGAGTTAGTACTCGACATACCACGTGTCACCATATATGGACCAACACGCTTTATGCCTTTCTCACGCATAGTATCTGCTGCGAGAACAATATTTTCTGTTGATGGGCCACCGGAACCAACAATGAGTCCTGTGCGTACATTAGAAACCAGACTTCCATCAAGCCCCGCATCTTCTATCGCCTGTTGCATAGCAATATAATTGTAAGCAGCACCATCTCCCATAAAGCGTTTAACTTTACGGTCAATGAGTTCTTTAAGATCAATATTTAACGCACCATGTACGCGAGAACGAAACCCCATCTCTGCATAAACTTCACTGGCAACAATACCTGAACGCCCTGCTCGTAAAGATGCTTCAACCTCTTCTTTACTATTTCCGATACTGGATACAATGCCCAAACCAGTAACAACTACACGTCGCATGGTCATACTCTAAAAATCCTCAGTTGATGTAAATAAACCCACGCGTAAATTTTTTGCTTCATAAATTACACGTCCGTCCACTTCCATGCGTGCATCTGCTATTCCCATAAACAATTTGCGCATAATAACGCGCTTAAGATCAATATGATAAGTGACCTTTTTATTCGTTGGCAGCACCTGGCCAGAAAATTTAACTTCACCTGAACCTAAAGCGCGACCTTTACCTGGACCACCCATCCAACCTAAATAAAATCCAACTAATTGCCACATTGCATCTAAACCTAAACAACCCGGCATCACAGGATCGCCTTCAAAGTGACATTCAAAAAACCATAAATCAGGATTAATATCGAGTTCAGCAACAATATTTCCCTTACCATATTCGCCGCCATCTTCAGTAATACTAATGATGCGATCCATCATCAACATAGGAGGTAACGGTAATTGTGCATTACCTTTACCGAATAAATTGCCTCGACCACATTCCAGGATTTCTTCACGGGTATAACTATTTTGCTTATCTGACATAATTCATCTCAAAATATTAAAATTCTGTAGCCTCGCATCTTAAATTTAGATGCTAGCGAAAAGGTAGAATTTAATCCCCATCTTTTCTCTGGCCTCAATAAAATGCGTATTTTACCTTTTAAGCGTGATAAAACAAAGTTGAAATTAAGAGATCAGGCCTTATCTCGGTGAAAACCGCGTTTTGAGGCCTGAATAAAGGAAGCCAGATGCTGAGCAGATGCATGATCCAGCTTTGAAAGCTGATTTAACCGTTGTTCAAGTTTTGAGTCGTTATTAAAAAGCAGTTGATAAGCTTTTTTTAATACTTTCATATCGTCAACTTTAAAACCCGCGCGGCGTAACCCAACTTTGTTTAAACCACTAATATGTGCAGGATTGCCATCGGCCATCATAAAAGGAAGAACATCCTGGGTAACTTTAGCGTTACCACCCAACATGGCTAAACTGCCAATATGAACAAATTGATGCACCATTACACCACCAGAGATAAAGGCTTTATCTTCAACGGTGACAAAACCACCCAATCCCGTACTTGGTGCAATAATCACGTTATTTTCTAACTCGCAATCATGAGCAAGATGAACCTGAGTCATCAAATAATTTTCATTACCCAATTTTGTGGCTTCATTTTCCTGGCTGGCACGATGAATAGTGACAAATTCACGTAGTATATTTTTATCACCTATTTTCACCAGTGAAGGTGTTGCAGCATCAAAGCCTAAATCTTGCGGTAAACCGCCGATAACGGCATGTTCGTGAATTTTATTCTCATTACCCAGTACAGTACCCGATTTTAACACCACACCACTAAACAAAATATTTTCGTCACCCAAAACAACATCATCTTCAATAACAACAAAAGCACCAATTTCATTGCCTTTTCCAAGCAGCGCTTTATCCGAAACTAATGCTGTAGGGTGAATGGTATTACTCACTAACTTATCCTTTATCTTTATTCTTCTCAATTTCGCGCCGGAGTTGATAGCCTCGCGGACGTATTGCAACAACATTTACAATCTTGCTACAGCGTACACCATCTTTACGATAAAAGCCGTATTCAAAGGTCGGTGTACTTCTGCCCTTTTTTGCTAAATCATCTTTTATTTGTTGCTCAATCTCAGCACTAAACTCAAAACGAAGCTCAAGATCAGAATTACCTTCGTGTTGAAAATCGATATGCTGTGAACGTGTCCAAACTTCATGGCCAGGAAAAATTTTTGCACAAACAATCGCTGCAATCGGATCAGCTACCGCAGCCTGATAACCACCAAACATACTTTCCCCCATGTTTTTTGAGAACATGGTCAAAGGCAGTTTCAAACGAACAATTCGTCCATTGTTCGTTATTTCAAGCACCTTAACCCGCATTAACCAGAAAGGCGGATACCATTCCAGAAATTTTTTCTCTGGAATGAAGGGAAGTCGTTTTAATAATGCAAAAATATTAAATGCCATGAGTAATCTTAACTTAAATCCTATTGTAGGTTCGCATTCATTCGAACACGGAATAATTGTTGCCTATGTGGTAATTCTTTATCTCCGCGAGCAAATATCACCCTCTAATTTAAATAGACCTGGGGAACTATGATTCGCACCGGCATAAGTAAAATTTACTTTTCATATTTTTTAAGCAAAATGCCTTCATCGCCGCAGCACGATGCAGCACATTTTTTAATTTGATGTAGCTCTTCTTCCGTACCATTTAAATATTGACTCACTGGCATATTTTGTTCTGCACAATCACAACCTTTATTATCATAAACATAAACATTTTTAAGACCGACTTCTTTAGCAATGTCATGCGCTTGCCATAATGATTCTGATGGTGTCATCGGTATATGACTTAACTTATAAGCAGGGAAAAACCGGGTAATGTGCCAGGGACTATCTTTACCTAAGTGATCATGTATCCACTGTGCTATTTTTCGATAACCTTCAGTGTCATCATTCTTACCCGGAATAATATTGGTCCGTGTTTCAACATGCATTCCGAGATTATGTGCTTTTTCAACAGAGGCCAACACATTATCAACTGTCGCTAACTTACAAATATCATAATAAAAAGCATCGTCCATGCTTTTAATATCGGAACATAAAACATCAACATATGGCGCAATTAACTCTAGAGCTTCATCGGTAACAAAACTATTGGAAACATAGAGCGTATACAAACCTTGTTCTTTGGCTAAAACAGAAACATCAATAACATACTCTAACCAAACGGCCGGTTCTGAATAAGTAAAAGCAATACCTTGCACGCCTAAACATTTAGCAGCATCAATTAACTCTTGCGGTGTTGCGTAAGCAGAAGTTGACTCACCTTTAGCCAAATCATCAAGCGCACTCACCCCCCATGAAATATCCAGGTTATGGCAACCATCACAACGGAAGCTACAACCATAACTGCCCACCGACATGACTTTTGTTCCTGGTCGAAAATGTTTTACCGGTTTATCTTCAATCGCACCAACATCTATCGCTGAAATAATGCCATAAGACAAGTTATACAAAGTTCCATTACGATTTACATGTGCCTGACAAAACCCACGTTGACCGTGTTTTAATTTACAGCGCCACAAACATAAATTACAACGAGTAGTTCCATCATCTAATTTCTCTTGCAGACGTGTTTCCTGGAGCTGGTAATTTGCAGGAGCGACTTTAATTTCTTTCATTGTATTAACCTATTTACTATACATACGTTATTTCGAGATGAGTAACGCGAATCGTCGCAATCTCTTAGATAAGGTAGACTATTATAGAAAGTGCTTCAGTCATTTTATTCCATCACAATGACATGGTTTGATATTCCATAACGGTGCAATAACAATATTCAAACAAGCATGTGCATCTCTTAATGCATGTTCTGCTTCTTTTACTGTCGGAGCTTTTGAAAAAATAAAACCTAAATAACTATTCCCTTCTGGCAAAGGAACAAGTTCGTAACCATCACGCACTTCAATACTCAGCTCACTTATATAAGGGATACGCTGTGCTTCTAACAGACCTTCTACTCTTTTTAATATCCCTGCGCCAGGAATAGGAATCATCAATACACCAGCAGCAGATTCAATTGTTTTAATTTCAGCGCGTTGTCCCATTGCATGTAATAATACTAATTCTTCTAAAGAATGCCCTGTTCCCAAGCTTAATAAACGACCACATAGTCCACCGATGGTACGTGCGGCAACTTCTAAGATCCAAACACCTTTTTTATTTATTCGACATTCTGCATGAACAGGCCCTTCTTTTAAACCATAAGCCTGACACGATGCTAAAACAGTTTGTTTTATTTCTTGTTGAATATCTTCTGAAAAAGATGTCGGAGTTAAGTAATACGTCTCTTCAAAAAAAGGCCCATCCAAAGGATCGGGTTTATCAAAAATAGCGAGCACATCCAGCTTACCATTATGTAACATGGCTTCAATCGCAACTTCTTTACCAGGAATAAATTCTTCTAGTAATAATATTTCTCGAATGGCTTTATCTATTTGCCGTTCTTCAAACAACATATTCTTAATACGATCAACGGCCTGTTGTAATTCAAGTTCATTATTAACCCGAATAACACCACGGCTTGCAGATAAGGCAACGGGTTTTATAACAGCAGGAAAGGTAACCTGAATATCTTGTTCAGATAATAATTTTGTTGTAGTTAATAAATCAAAATCAGGAATTTTAACGCTCGATTTTTTTAAACTTAATCGAGCAAGATCTTTTCGATGTGCAATTTTAACGGCTTGTAAATCATTATGCGGCAGGGATAATTTTTCTGCTACATATGCCGCAAGTTCTGTTGTTGTATCATCCGTTCCTATGATGCCGCTAAAGGCTTGTTTCTTTGCTTCAGTTAATATGGTTTCAATAGCTTGCTCTTCATTTTTAAAATCTATATGCAAACCTTGAACATAGTCCGAAACAATAGAATGTTCACCTTGAGATGCAATTAAGACATCAACATTGAGTTTGTTTGCTGCTTTTATAAAAGAGGCGGTTCGATAACTACCGTGAGGCGCAATAATCAAAACCCGATCCCGCAGCTTTGAAGAAGCCGCGGAGGATCGGGGAAACATACTAATGACTTTTTTTAGCTGCTATGTACTTATGCACCACCGCCGCTACAACCCCCACAGCCACCTGAACCACCGACGCTTTGGAATACGTTGTTAAAGACGAAAGAAGCATTTAAACCTTGTTCAACATAATCAATGTCACAGCCTTGTAAATAACCGAGCGCTACAGCATCAACTAACATTTTGAAACCTTCACCTTCGTAAACTTTATCCGTTGGTAAAGCCGCTTCAGCATACGTCATTCCGTAGGTCATGCCACTACAGCCACCACCCGAAACGAAAATGCGAATACCTTCAACATTATCTTCAGCAGAGCTGACAATTTGTGCCATTTGAGTGGCTGCACTGTCTGATAAACGGACTTCATGCTCCATTAATGTGGTATTAAAACTCATACTCATTCTCCTGCCCTGTAAGGCTTGAATCAATCTGACTAAAATCGGATAATAGCGTAATACCCGAGTCTTATTGTA
>VAPL010154331.1_pt1 | contig 10663 bp, 7 predicted proteins | sample 3395061 | NCBI WGS metagenome assembly VAPL01 (sample SAMN08290444, study PRJNA428436) | hydrothermal vent metagenome | isolation source: Deep-sea hydrothermal vent chimney 2 | place: Pacific Ocean: Juan De Fuca Ridge | depth 2182 m m
AAGTTCGCGGGTTGCTTCGGCCACATCTTCGCAACGCATCAGGCTCTCGCCCACAAGGAACGTGTTGATGTTGTATTCTTTCAGATGCTCGATGTCAGCAAGCGTTGAAATTCCGCTTTCACTGACCACCAGATAATCATCTGCAAGGTAGGGTGCAAGACGTTCTGTATAGTAAAGAGAAACTTCAAATGTTTTTAGATTACGGTTGTTTATGCCGATAAACCTAGTTTTCAGTTCAATTGCGCGCTCGAGTTCTTCCTCATTATGAACTTCGACCAGAACATCCAGCCCCCAGCTTATTGCAGCATCTTCGAGTTCGCGTGCCTGATTATCACTGAGTATGGCCATGATCAGCAAAATACAATCGGCACCCATGGCGCGGGCCTGGGCGATCTGGTAGACATCAAGCATGAAGTCTTTGCGTAATATTGGCAGGTCGACGGTTTTGCGCACGGCGCGAACGAAACTGTCTTCACCTTGAAATGACGGGCCATCGGTGAGGATGGAAAGGCATGTTGCACCGCCATTGCGATAGGCTTTGGCCAAAGACGTCGGTTTGAAATCGGCGCGAATAATGCCTTTTGACGGACTGGCTTTCTTAATTTCCGCGATCAATCCATATCGACCTTCCGCACGGGCTTTTTCCAAAGCGGCGATAAAGCCGCGCGGTGGCATTGAGGCTTCAGCCATATCATCAAGCTCGGTGGGCAACACGGTCGCCTTGGCGGCTGAGATTTCGCGGCGTTTGTAGGCAGCGATCCTATCGAGAATGTTGGCCATTATGCGCCCTCGTTTGACGTTGAAATCAGAGTATTGAGCGCTTTTTGAGCGCTTTGGTCATCGATTGCCTGTTCGGCCTTGCGTGCACCGGCATTGAGGTCTTCAGCTTTGCCGCACATTACCAGTGCTGCGGCGACATTGAGAACGACGATATCGCGATAAGCACCTTTCTCGCCGTTCAGCAGGGCGCGTAAGGCATCGGCATTATACTCAGGATCACCGCCTTTTAAATCTTTGAAATCGGCAAGGGGCAACCCGGCTTGCTCAGGGGTTACGTCGAATGTGGTGATGGTGCCGTCTTTCAGTTGTGCTACGTGCGTGGGGCCGGTTGTGGTCATTTCATCCATACCATCGTGGCCGTGCACGACCCAGGCTGCTTTGGTGCCGAGATTTTTCAACACATGGGCCAGCGGTTCAACCCAGTCTTTGTCAAAGACGCCAATTAACATGCGATCTGTCCCGGCGGGGTTTGATAAAGGCCCGAGAAGGTTGAAAATTGTGCGTGTACCCAGTTCTACCCGCGTTGGACCAACAAAGCGCATGGCAGCGTGGTGGTTAGGGGCGAACATGAAGCCGACACCTGCATTTTCGATGCACTGGGAGATTTGCTCGGGCGAAATATCGAGATTGATTCCCAGAGCAGCCAGAATGTCACCGGCACCTGATTTGGAGGATAAAGCGCGATTGCCGTGCTTGGCGATTTTGAGGCCACAGCCTGCGGCCACGAACACGGATGCTGTGGAAATATTATAGGTGCCGGTGCCGTCTCCACCGGTGCCGACAATGTCTATGGCGTCGTCAGGTGCATCAACACGGGTCATTTTATCCCGCATCACTTCGACTGCACCGGTGATTTCGTCAATGGTTTCGCCGCGCACGCGCAAGGCCATCAAAAACCCACCGATTTGCGACGGTGTTGCTTCGCCAGACATTATCACATTGAATGCCGTGCGCGCTTGTTCCCGTGTGAGGCTGGTAGCGTCGGCTACAATGCCAATAAATTGCTTTAAATCCGCCATTACGCGCACCTGTATCTTCGTTGATTGATTGGGAGAAACATTACTTTGGTTTGTTGCAAAATTCCAGCGCTGTGTCGAGATATGGTTTAGCGAGCTGCAATCTCCAGAAAATTCTTTAGCAACTGGTGGCCGTGTTCGGTGGCGATGCTTTCGGGGTGAAACTGCACACCGTGGAGGTCGTATTGCCGGTGTCGCAACCCCATGATGATACCGTCATCGCTGGTGGCGGTGATCTCAAGACACTCGGGAAAGCTGTCACGCTCCACGGTGAGGGAATGATAGCGGGTGGCTTTGAAGCCGTTTTCCAGACCGGCAAACACCGAACGCTGCTGATGATTGATGGCGCTTACTTTGCCATGCATCGCGGGCGTTTGCACTATTTTACCACCATAAACCTGACCAATAGCCTGATGGCCGAGACAAACGCCCAGGATGGGGCAGGTTGGTCCCAGTTTTTCAACCAGCTCCATGCAAATTCCGGCTTTATCAGGTGTACACGGGCCTGGCGACAGGATGATGGCATCCGGGTTGGCGCTGCGCACCGTTTCCACGTCTATCTTGTCATTGCGAAAAACGCTTGTTTCAGCGCCAAGCTCGCCGAGGAAATGATAAAGGTTGTAGGTGAAGCTGTCGTAATTATCGATGAGTATCAGCTTTTGTGCCATCACGTCCTCCTAGTTTGATTTTATCTTGTGGCTGCTGGAAAACCGAACAGCTTCTTCGGCCGCTGTAATGGCGGCGCGCGCCTTGTTGCAGCATTCCTTGTGTTCGAGTTCAGGTATTGAATCAGCTACCACACCGGCACCGGCCTGAATATACATTTTACCGTCTTTGATAATGGTGGTGCGCAAGGCTATGCAGGTATCCATGTCCCCATTGGCGGAAAAATAGCCGACACACCCGGCATAAATGCCACGGCGCTCTTCTTCCAGTTCATCAATTATCTCCATGGCGCGTACTTTTGGTGCGCCACTAACGGTTCCGGCAGGAAAACCGGCAACCAGCGCCGAGATTGCATCATGTTTTTCGTCCAACTCGCCTTCGACGTTGGATGATATGTGCATGACATGGGAGTAATATTCCAGGCTGAATTTGTCCGTGACATTAATGCTGCCGATTTTGGCGACGCGGCCAACATCATTGCGGCCAAGATCGAGCAACATCAAATGTTCGGCCAGCTCCTTGGGGTCATTGATCAACTCGTCGGCCATGGCACGGTCATCAGCCGGTGAGTGCCCGCGCCTGCGGGTGCCGGCGATGGGGCGGATGGTAACTGTTCCTTCGCGCACACGCACCAGTATTTCCGGGCTGGAACCAATCACGGCAAAATTGCCAAAATTGAGATAAAACAAAAACGGTGATGGATTGACCCGGCGCAAAGCGCGATAGAGGGCAAACGAGGGCAGGGTGAAGGGAATTTCAAAGCGCTGTGACAACACCACCTGAAATATGTCACCGGCGGCAATATACTCTTTTGCCCGCTCGACCTTGTCCATATAGGCCTGCTTTGACATGTTGGAGACCGGTGCAACATCTGAAGAACTCTCGCCGCTGTAATTTGCGGTGGCGTAATCAAGCGGGGCGGCGAGCTTGTCGAGGATACCGGATAATCTGGTGCAGGCGAGATCATAAGCCTGAGCTGCTGTTACCTCGCTCTTGGGCCAGACGGGCGTCAAGACAATGATTTCGTCTTTGACGGCATCAAAAACCGCCATGATGGTGGGGCGGATGAAAATTGACTGAGGCAGACCGAAGACATCCGGGTTGGAATCTGGCAAATCTTCCATCTGGCGCACCATGTCATAATCAAGATAGCCAAAAACACCCGATGCCATAGGCGGAAGCTCAGGAGATAGATCAATTCGTGATTGCGCCAGTAAGGAGCGCAGACCTTCCAGGGGCGCTTCGTCGCTGGGCTCAAAACTGTTAAGGTCAGTGGTGGCAGAGGTGTTGATTTCGACCCTGTCCTCAACGACCCGCCAGATAATATCTGGATCAAGACCGATGATGGAATAACGCCCGCGCACCGCACCACCTTCAACGCTCTCAAGCAGAAAACTATAGGGCCGGTTGGCGCCGAGTTTTAACATGGCGGAGACCGGTGTTTCCAGATCAGCAATCAACGTTGTCCACACCACCTGAGGCTTAGCCATATCAAAGGTGGTGGAAAAATCATCTATATCGGGAGCGGTCTTCATATCAAAACTCTGTTAGCATATGTGAAGATGCTGATGTGCGGAAAATACGAATTGAGCATAGGGATAAAAACCCAACAACCTCAACTTGATCGTTGGGCTAAACGGGTTTTACACTATTGCCGAAAAAGCCTCAATGACTATGATCTCCAGCGCCATGGAAGGGATCTTCTGCCCCAGCGGCACCACCACTTGAGACCTGTTCCCACACACGTTGATTGATGTCGATATTGGTATCCTGGCGTAAAGCCAGTTCGTAGTGCCGCATCAGATTGCCGCCCAAGGAGGTTGTTAAAAACCCGTCAAGGGCTTTTACATCAGGCGAGGCGCTGTCATAGCTGGGGACTGAGATACTGGATACTTTGAAAATAATTCGAGTGTCATCCTCACTTGAGCTGGCGCTGGCGATTTCATCTTCGTCTGACTGGAAGATTTTGGCGACGGTGATCTGTGATATGGCACCGTCATTATCAAAGCGCGTCAATTCTTTCGACGTTTTGACTTTCCCACCTATTTCCGAGGCGACTTTCAAAAAACTGTCTCCTGCCTGCAGTCTTTCAACCAGTGTTTTGGTAAAAGCATCCAGGTTTTTCTGCTTTTTATCGGCCTTCCACCGGGCGACAACATCTGATCTAGCACTGTCTAAAGTGCGATCTGCCACCGGAATGACTTTATCAACATTGAACCAGATGAAGCCATTGCCGGCAGTTTCAATCGGTGTGATTTCTTCATCAACATCGCTCTCGAAAACCTGTGGCAACAATACTGTTGGTTCGGGCAAGTCGTCGATTTTTACACCATTATCATCATTGCCGTTTCTGTCGATCAAATCGATGTTAATGGCGTTCAATGTAAGTTTTTTAGCTATTTCATTTAAATTCGCACCACCAGCGCGTTCGTCTTCAATCGTATCGTGCAAGTTGAGGATTTCATCTTGGGCTCGCTCCAGTGCGATGGCGGATTTTAACACATCGCGCACAGCTTCGAGCGGTGCCAAACCACCTTTTTCGATTGATTTTACATAAAGCAGGGCAACAGAAAGAGATCCTTCGACGGGATCGCTGATTTTGCCTTCGGGAAGCGAGAAGGCTGCGTTTGAAATGAGCGGATCAACGATTTCGGCTCTCGTCACCAGACCAAGCGTCAGATCGCTGTCTTTCATGCCACGTGACTTGGCCAGAGCCCGGTAATTATCAAAAGTTGTGAGATTTGTGCGGGCCTTTTCAGCGTCTTCCTTGCTCGGGAAGGTGATTTGTAAAACCTCGCGCTTTTCTTCGCGCTTAAATTGATCTTCGCGCGCGGCGTAAGCTTTGGCGATGTCTTCTTCTGTCACTTCTATGGTGTCGGCAACGTCACCAGGTTTAAGTGTAAGCACGGTGATTTTTCGAAATTCCGGTGATTTGAACAAGGATTTATTCTGGTTAAAATATTCGCTTAATTCAGAATCCGTAGGCTCTCCGATTGCCCCGGCGGCTGAGGCTGGAATTTCAATATAATTGACCTGACGTTTTTCTGATTGATACTTGAACAGGGTTTTCAGCAAAAACTCAGGGGGTTTGATGCCGGTATCTATGATGCGGCCAATCTGCCCGCGCAAAAGTGCGCTTCTTTGAGAGGCTACATAAAACTGCTCGCTAAGGCCACTTTGCAACAAGGCGCTTTGAAACTGTGACCGGTTGAAATTACCTCTGCCATCAAGGAAGGAGGGATTGTTGGCAATGCTTTCGGCGATCGCTTTATCGGGCACTTTCAGGCCAAGTTCTGCAATATGGTTATCGAGGGCGGCCTGGCCGACCAGGCGAGAGAGAACCTGTTGGTCAAGACCAATGGCGCGGGCCTGCTCGGGATTGATATTGCGGCCCAACCGTTGCGACATAACCCGCATTTCGGTGCGGAGCACGCGTTGAAATTCAGATGCGGATATCTCCGTTTTACCAACAGTGGCCAAAGCACTTCCGCGATTGCCGGTAAAAATATCCGCAATGCCCCAAACAGCGAAACTTGCAACCAAAAGACCAATAAAGATTTTGGCTATCCAGCCGCCGGTTGCGTTGCGTAGCATTTCCAACATTATTTTGTCCTATCAATTCACTTTATAGCGTGGCTGTTTTTCGGATTTTTTCCAGCCAGCGCAAACTATTTTGCTAAAAACACCTGTTTAACCGCAATTCCGATTTGGCCAAAGGTCAATTTTTCGAATTTTCTTTTGTTTTTATCATGATTTTTGTATGCAAGGCACGATAATATTGCAGATCATCAAGATTCGTATTCAAGATTTTATTACCGGAAATTCTTAGAGGGGAATTATGGCCGTAAACAGACCAAAACCGCTGGTGGCGGGAAACTGGAAGATGAATGGCCTCAAAGGGGCGAAAAAAGAGCTCGCCTCATTGGTCAAGAGTGTGACCGGTGCCAAATCCAAACCTGGATGTGACATTACGATATGTCCGCCAGCCACCATATTGAGCCTGTGTGCCGATACAGTCAAAGGCAGCGGCATTAAATTGGGGGGGCAGGACTGTCATACGGAAGCATCCGGTGCCCATACCGGTGATCTTTCAGCCGAAATGTTGAAAAATGCCGGTGCACGGGCCTGTATTGTCGGGCATTCCGAGCGCCGCACCGATCACGGTGAAAGCAGTTCAGAGGTAAAACTTAAAGCCGAAGCTGCTCATCGCGCCGGATTAATGGCTATTATCTGCCTCGGCGAAACCGCGGATGAACGCTCTTCAGGTAAAACGATAAAAATTGTCGGTCAGCAACTCAAAGCATCACTTGCCGAGAGTGCAGATCACAAGAATACTGTTATAGCCTATGAGCCGGTGTGGGCGATTGGTACGGGAAATACTCCTACAGTGGCCGATATTGCAAAGGTGCATGGCTATATCCGCAAACGTCTGATAGCGCTGTTGGGGGATGACACAGGTTCAAAAGTCAGAATTCTTTATGGCGGATCGGTTAAACCTTCGAACGCTAAAGAGCTGATGGGTATTGATAATGTCAATGGCGCGCTGGTCGGCGGGGCCAGTTTGAAGGCTAAAGATTTTCTGGGTATTATAGCGGCCTATTAAAAACCCCGGTAAACAGAGGGCTTGAACCCCCGGCAGTGACACAACATATGAATGATATTGCTGTTTTAAGTGAAACGCTTTCAATTTGTCATCTAATCGGGTAAAAGCCGGTCAGGTTTTGAAAAGACTGAAGGACAACAACCAAAATGAGCGTAGTTATTCTCGTTATCCACCTGATGATCGCCATAGCTTTGGTGGGATCTGTATTGTTGCAACGTTCTGAAGGCGGTGCTCTTGGCATCGGCGGCGGCGGCGGTGGTGGCGGTGGGTTTATGTCAGGTCGTGGTGCTGCCAATGCATTGACGCGGACCACAACAATTCTGGCTTTTGCTTTTTTTGTAACCAGTATCACGTTGACTTTGCTGGCCCGCAACGCTGACGCACCTTCTTCGATATTTGACGGGGTTGCGCCGACACAACAATCCGGCGCGCCGGCAAGCGGCAACCAGCCTGCGAACAACGCCGTTCTGCCTAATATCGGCGCACCGAAAGTACCGAGTGGTCCGGAAGTTCCGGTGTCGCAGTAAAATCGGACTTGTTCCACAATAAGGCAGTGGCAAAACAGATATTTCTGGTTGGCCTGATGGCTTACCGTGTATATGAGTGTACGGGAGTAGCAAATCGGTGTTGAAAACTCCGGTTTGTTACATTTTCCTCAATTCGAATCATTTCAGATAGGCTTATTCTGCAAGCCCATGGCGCGATATATATTTATTACCGGCGGTGTGGTTTCCTCACTAGGAAAAGGGTTGGCTTCGGCAGCTTTGGGCGCGTTGCTCCAGGCGCGGGGTTATACTGTCCGGTTGAGAAAACTTGACCCGTATCTAAACGTTGATCCCGGCACCATGAGCCCCTATCAGCATGGCGAGGTTTTTGTCACCGATGATGGTGCTGAAACTGATCTCGACCTTGGCCATTATGAGCGCTTTACCGACAGGCCGTGCAGTCAGTCGGACAATGTCACCACCGGGCGAATTTATCAGGATATTATCCACAAAGAACGCCGGGGTGATTTTCTCGGCGGCACGGTGCAGGTTATTCCTCATGTCACCGATGCTATTAAGGAATTTTCCCTAAGCGGCAATGATGACGTTGATTTCGTCTTGTGTGAAATTGGCGGAACGGTTGGCGATATCGAAGGCCTGCCGTTTTTTGAAGCCATACGGCAATTGAAAAATGACCTGCCGCGCGGACATTGTATTTATATTCATCTCACCTTGCTGCCCTACATTAAAACAGCTGGTGAAATGAAGACCAAGCCGACGCAGCATTCGGTCAAGGAATTGCGCTCCATTGGCATTCAGCCAGACATATTATTGTGCCGGTGTGACCGCCCCATCCCGGAAGGTGAACGCCGCAAGATCGCATTGTTTTGCAATGTGCGTGAAAGTGCCGTCATTCAGGCTCTCGACGTTGCCAGTATTTACGATGTGCCACTTTCCTACCACGAAGAAGGGCTGGACGGGCAAGTTCTCAAAGCTTTTGACATAGAAGAAAGCGGCACGCTGGACCTGTCCAAATGGCAGCGTATCTCGACACGTGTGCATAATCCCGAAGGCGAGGTGCGCATTGCCGTTGTCGGTAAATACACCGGCATGCTTGATGCGTATAAATCTTTAAGTGAAGCGCTGGTGCACGGTGGCATCGCCAACAAGGTCAAGGTGCATTTCGACTGGATTGAATCCGAAGTTTTTGAACAGGAAGACCCGGCACCGTTCCTCGAAGGCGTCAACGGTATACTGGTGCCTGGTGGATTTGGTGAGCGGGGGGCGGAAGGCAAAATTCTTGCCGCACACTTTGCCCGCACACGTGCCGTGCCTTATTTTGGCATTTGTTTTGGTATGCAGATGGCGGTAATTGAAGCTGCACGCAATCTTGTCGGTATTAAAAATGCAAGTTCGACTGAATTTGGCCCGACCGATGAAGCGGTGGTTGGATTGATGACCGAGTGGGTCAAAGACAATGAACTCGAGGTCCGTAAATTGAGCGGTGATCTTGGCGGGACCATGCGTCTTGGCGCTTATGATGCGGTATTAAGCAAAGACAGCAAAGTGGCCGAAATTTATGGCAGCCAGACAATTTCCGAGCGCCATCGCCACCGTTATGAAGTTAATATGGGGTATGCGGAAAAGCTTGCTCAAAGTGGTATGATTATTTCAGGAAAATCACCGGACGGCGTGTTGCCGGAGATTGTTGAATTACCCGATCACCCGTGGTTTATCGGGGTGCAGTTTCACCCGGAACTAAAATCTCGACCGTTTGACCCCCATCCATTGTTTGCCTCTTTTATTGCCGCAGCGGTTGAGCAAAGCAGACTGGTTTAGGCCATGACACTCGATAGATCAAATGCCCTGAAACGACAGTGGCATTCAATTGCAACATTGGTGCTTGTTGCATTGATGGTTGTTGTGACCGCTTGGCCGGTTCTGGCCAATGAAGATCAGGTTTCGCGCAAACTGGAATCATGGCGACCTCAACTTACCAAGCTGGAAAGCGCTCTTAAACAACCTGATCTCAGTGATGCCGGACTGGCAAAGATTAAAACCCAGTTGGAGGCCATCAGGAAACAGGCACTGGAATTGAAAAATCAGGTTGTCCCGGCGTTAAAAAACCTGGAACAACAGTATAGTCAACTTGGTCCCAAACCTGAGAACGGCGGGGAGGGCGCGGAAATTGCCGTTAAACGCGACGCCCTTGATGAACGCTTGGTATCCTTGCGTGGTCTGGTGAAGCAGCTGGATGTTTTTTCTGTTCGTACCAGCCAGATTGCCGAAACGACTGCAAACCTGCAACGCACCCGGTTTACCAAGCGTGTGCTGACGTCAAACCGGTCTATTCTTAATCCGCGTCTGTGGATTGATGGTGCTGTTCAATTTGAAGCCTTATGGCAACGCGTGGCGCGGACGGTTAATGTATGGCTCGACTCTGTTAGCCTCATTCTTGATTTGAAAACGAGTGCTATTCTTGCCGCCGCGGCTTTGGCAGCCTTGTTTTTCTCGGTTTTTCTACGCCGCAGGCTGGTGCGGTGGCTCGGGCCAAATCTGGACAACCCCATTCCCAGTCACCTTGAGCGGCAATGGCGGGCAATGCGCGGCCCACTGGTCAACTGTTTTTCGGCGCTGTTGACGTTTTTCATTATTGGACATGCGATAAACCTGGCAGGATTTTTGTCCTTGCGGGTGGAACGCCTGTACATCGAAATTGTCTACGCGGTCATGGCCTACGTTTTGATCCGCTCGTTAACCAGCGGAATCCTCGCCCCTGACAAACCACTATGGCGTTTGCCGAATTTGAGTGACAGTGCGGCGCGAACCCTCAAACGCTATATTGATTTAATGGGATTGATATTTGCGCTCGACATGGTCTTTACCTATGTCAGTTCAGCCCTTTTCATGCCCGTCCAATTTACCCAGGTGCAAAGTGCTGTTTCAAGTATAGCGCTTGTGGTGGTGGCAACGTTGGCTTTGACCAATATATCGCATGTGAACCGGGACGAACCAGAAGTCACATTGTTGCCTGGACCAGGGCAATTCTTATGGGCGGGAAAGGCCAAAAGCCTGCTGTGGCTGGTCGTTTTTGCAACCGGCATTTCGCTGCT